>Ga0134094_1003730_pt1 | contig 10925 bp, 11 predicted proteins | sample 5_1taG_FD_94458 | JGI IMG/M metagenome (GOLD analysis project Ga0134094, IMG submission 94458) | Switchgrass degrading microbial communities from high solid loading bioreactors in New Hampshire, USA - 5_19_20_110_A1 metaG | ecosystem: Engineered > Bioreactor > Semi-continuous > Anaerobic >... | reverse complement strand
CAAAGGCTAAGATCATTATTAAAGTAGATTCGGAGGCGGTTTTATGGCGGATGAGCTTGATAAAAAGCTGAAACAGATTGCCGATATGTTCGGAGTGTCTGATACCAGCGGACTTAAGAGTATTGTTGAAAATATCGTACCACCCGAGTCAAGCTCAAATAGAAATAATCCTTCGTCAGGTTCAAACACTGCTCCCGAAGAAAGTGGCGGTTACATTCCCACGTCCACCTCACGGGACAGCAGTTTTGAAGCGGGCTTAATGGCAAAAGCTAATGAAATAATGGGAATGCTTAATAATGTCAAAGACTCAAGAATCGCACTGTTGAATTCCATACAGCCTTTTTTGGGCGCACAGAGACAGCAGCGCCTGGGAGGAGCCATACAGCTTCTGAAAGTTATTAACATTATAAGCGCTATTGCTCCTACCTTCAACCGTGACACAAAGGGGTGAGTATATGATGGAACCAAGAGGTCTCAGCTCCATCCCTCTGCCCTACGAAGCAGATGATAAAAAAGAACGCCCTGCCCCTGTTCATCACAGACAACAACAATTTTTACCATCCTTCTTAAGAAACTTAAGACAGGATGATATTATTTTGATTGCGTTAATAATACTGTTATTGATGGAAGGCAGTGAGTGCGATTTTCTTCTGGTAGCTCTTCTTGTTGTTATTTTCCTGGCCGGATTTGAAGGAAACCCCGCTTTATAAAATCGTGCATAATTTTTGACCTATTGCAAAAGCTTTTTATGGATACTCAATTTGGAGGGTACTCATGAAAAGACGAAAAAAAATTGCGTGGGTCTATTTTATTGTCGCCATAGTATTGGCAGGGGGATTTATATTATTAAATCTTAGCGTAATAACGGATAATTCCAGCCGGGAAACATTGTCGTATTACGGTTCCAGCGGCAAAGAAGTGATCGAGATACAGAAGAGGTTAAAGGCCTGGGGATATTACAGGGGACCAATAGACGGCAAATACGGATATCAAACCTACCAGGCAGTCAGATACTTTCAAAGCAAAAACGGCCTTAAAGTTGACGGCATAGCCGGTAAACAGACCCTGTACGCCCTGGGCTTGCCTACCGGAACTTCCTCAACAACAAACAGCAATATTGACTTATTGGCGCGGTTAATACACGGAGAAGCGCGCGGTGAGCCTTATGAAGGAATGGTTGCGGTAGGTGCGGTGGTCCTTAACAGGGTGGCTGACAGCCGTTTCCCCAACACGATTGCCGGAGTGATTTATCAAAAAGGTGCTTTTGACGTGGTAACCGACGGGCAAATAAACCTGCCTCCAAATGACACATCATACAAAGCAGCACAGGATGCCTTGAACGGCTGGGATCCTACTTACGGGTGCATTTACTATTATAACCCGGCTACAGCCACCAGCAAATGGATTTGGAGCCGCCCTATAATTGTTAAGATAGGTAATCATAACTTTTGCAAATAGCAGCGGGAAGCAGGTACCAACTATGCGGCACCTGCTTTTCTTTCTTATTATGAGTGAGTTGTTTGGTGTCAGCATCAACGAGTTATTAAGCGGAAAACGTCTTGCCGAATAAGAGTATAAGCAAGCGGCAGAAGAAAATCTTCGGCAGGCTGTTAGGGCAAGTAGTTTTGCTTTAAAAGACAGAATTGAATTCTATAAAAAGAAGTGGCTGAAGGAACATATCGCAATAATGATATTTATTGGCGTATGTATTATTGGTGTCTTTGCTGCCGGATTGCTTATGAGAAATGCCTTATTGGGCTATGCAGCTTTATTGATGCTGGTTATAGCACGCGGGTGGAGAAATAACACAATGATGGCATATGTTGAGAATAAAGCTTATGGTGTCGGCAAGAAATAATCGATAGCACGGGAAAAAATGATTTAACAAATGATATAACAAACGGGTCAGGTGATCCTGACCCGTACGATTAACTTTATATATGGCTCTCGAGTCCGCCATCGTTCATTCGCTTACTATAACCGTCCGGACTCGCTTGCGTTTTGTAACGGGCTTTGGTAAGCCTGTTACGCACCGAGGTTATTCTTCATAATTCATTACAAGCTCAATAAGCTTTCCATGCGCTTTTACTTCATCTATCAAACTGTTGGTAATAATTTCACCATTATTAACCAATACTTGGCCATCCGGGGCATAAATTGTCTTTGTTACTTTCTTGCCTACAAGGTACTGTCTCTGGCGCATCTCAAATAATTCTGCCGCACTTAAAGTCTTCTCTTCTTTTTTGTCTTCTGCAGGTACCTCTGCGGGAGTTTCCGGTTCAGGCTCTTCTTCAGGTTCTGTTTCAGGCTCTGCTTGAGGTTCTTCTACATCCTCCCCGGCTGTTTCGCCAGCTTCCTGGCCCATTTGATCGCTGTTTTCTTCACTGCTTTCAAACGGTATTTCATAGCTGATGTCGGAATCCATGAAATCTAAATTAAAAAGCTCTTCTTTCTCTGCTTCGGTTTCTTCGGTTTCCTCGATTTTTTCATGTAAGGGTTCCTGGCTGAGTTCCTGGCTTATTACCTCAGAATGCACGATCTCATCCTGGGCAATATTTTCCTGATCTATACTAGAATTTTTTTTTTGCTCCGAGGGCTCTTCTTCCATTGAATGGGGCGATTCGATCAACTGGGAAATAACATCATCCTGTACTACTAGAAGGTCCTTACCAAAGGTGATTATGCTGCTTCGGGGAATAATGCCCGATGGCAAAGATTTATCTGCGGGTATAAATTCAACACCGGTTATACTATATGTACTCTCATCATTAACATAAAAATCACCGGTTTCACCCAGGAGGCTGCCCTTCTTTGTTAAAACACGTGTACCCCTTACTGTAATATTTTTTTGCATAAGTTCGATGGCCGCTGGAATCTTAACTATGTCGCTGATATCGTCAGGTTGTTGGATGGTTAATGCGTATTCGCCTATACCTAAAACTCTGTCGGCGGGAATCACGCCTCCAGAAAGTGACCTGATACCACTATCGATGACAAAAAAGTCTATCGTACCTTTTGAAGCATTGATAATGACATTTTTGACCTTTCCGATCTCATTTCCATCAAAAATGCTTACTACCGGCAAGCCGATAATTTGCTGAGCAGTTTTCATCCTCAGCTACCCCCTTAATGGTATTAAGATTTATATAATAAAAATCACTAAGATTTATGGTAATTCAAATATAATAATATCAGTTTAATACATATATATCAATGATAATCGCTAATAATTTTTAATATTTCTTATTATATCTTCTTTTTTGTCTTCACTTAACAGATTACACTGAACGGAATCCAATAATTTGTTGATTGATCCGAGATTACCTGTAATCTTGTAGAGAGAGCATAAATCCAGAATTATAAGATAGCCAAGCTCGTCGTCAGGCCCGAGAGTTAATGCTCTTTCGTAGGCTGTGATTGCGATTTGGAAATTATGATTGTTTTTGCTGTTCATAGCTATGTTAATCAACCTGTTAATAACTGACCGATTATCGGAATTGTTGGTCGGAACTTCCGTATGAACCTCTTTATTTTCGGGGATATTTTGTTCTTCAGAAGTGATATGTATTTCCTCTGTATATAGTTTTCCCTCATCCTGCCTTTCAGTCTCCTGGAGCTCATCCCCGTTTTCCCTTTCATTTCCGGCAGAAATGTCCGCCCCGGCGGCTTTAAATATATATGAACCTCGTTCCTTAGATTTGTTTTTATCGGTTTTGCCCTCGGAATAATCTTCAATGTACCTGGCTATACTGTTGCCGTTTTTTTTGCCGCCATACGCAAACTGTTTCGCCCAAACAGGCATAAGCAGATAAAGAATGACCAGAGTCGGTACCGCTAATAAAAACAATGAGATTATGAGTGATTCCGTAGCTGAAAAAGAAAATTTCATTACTAAAAAATCTGCAATTAATGGTATCAACGAAACAATCATCATAGCCACAACCGCGCAGAATATCAATACAAAAATATTTTTCCGGCTGGCCTGTTTCTTTTTTTTCATAATGAGAAAAAGTATGATGCTTAATATACATATGGCTATGTTGGCGAACAGGCAATACTCCAGGTACATAATCCGGTACACTCCGTCTTTTGTATATTATTTATGCTAGATTCTATTATAATATTATAATATTCTACACAAAATTACTATCATAAATATCGGTTATTTTTCTTCACTTGATGAACTATTTCCCGAAAAAATCATCTATTCCCTTTTTTATGCCTCTGGCAAGCAGTTCCTGATATTCAAGGGTTTTTAATTTTGCTTCTTCTTCCTTATTAGAAAGAAAACCGCATTCTATTATAACGGTAGGTACTTTAATATCCCTTAAAAGGACTATCTGCTCTTTCTTTACCAATGCCGTTCTCCTGTTGCTGTTGTCACAAACTTCGATCAGCGCATTCTGGATATTCTTCGCAAGTCTTTCACTGTCGATTGAAGAAGGAGGATAAAACGTCTGCGCTCCATGATACTTCGGGTCCGTAAAACTGTTCATATGTATGCTGACAACCACATCAGCCCCGCTTTGATCTATAAACTGTTTTCTTGCGGTAAGATCCTGTTTGCGTTTTTGATATATATCCTTTGTTCCGGAAGAATAATTAAGTTTATCTTCTGTTCTCGTCATGTAGACAATATAACCATCCTGTTCCAGGAGATTCTTTAACAGCTGAGCTATTCTTAAATTCAGATCCTTCTCTGCCAGGCTGGAGTATTCACTTACCTTTCCCGGATCTTCTCCTCCATGCCCGGCATCCACCACTACCACCGGGCCGGTGTTTTCTTTAACGGTTTCGGCAATCGGTGAGGTTCTTCCGTCAATACTGAATATCGCAACCGATAAAAACAGTATAAGCAGAATAAGAACGGCATTTTTTCTTTTTACCAATACGATCATCCATTATCCCATCCCTATGCAATATTTATAATTAAGATATTCAGGATAGGGTTGGACATATAACAAAAACCTGCACAGGCCACTCATACATTTTCAACAGGGATATCTCCGACGGCCTCCTCTTCGAAGCGAACCGGCTTATTGCATGTGGGTCTCTGCATCCGCCCTATGGTATTGAAAAAGACCGCCTTTTGCCGACGGTCTTTAACGGTCTTTTGTTGAAAATCTCTATTCAGTAAAATTTCCTGCCTCAGCCGCCGTTTCTTCTGCCTCAGCCTGTAGATTAGCGGCCCTGCCCGTTTCGAAAACAATTTTCATAATTGCTCCGGTTCCAAATATCCAGATGGCGACATTAATCACAAATGACAATATGCCAACGACAGATGCCGCTGCCGGGCCGACAGATGCCAGCAAATTAAGAACGATCTTAACCACAGTAATAGTACCTATTCCGACAGCCAATCTTTCGGGGACACTGAATTTCCTGCCTGTAATAGCATTCCCAAGCCATAACGATACGGGTATATCTGCAAACAGAATCGTAACCACCGTCACAAAAATAAACAACAGTAATCCAAAGAAAAATACGGAGCCTTTTATTATAATAACAGTCAGGATAAGAAGCAATATCAGCAGCAGACTTCCTGCCACAAGGGTTCCCAGGGTAGCTATACCTATACCTGCAGCCGTTAGAGGTTTTGCTTCTATAAAGTCACCGGAACGGAGGAAGAACCTTGGAAACAGTTTATACAACAGTAAAGCGAAGAGATAATAAATAAGCATTGTAAATATTGTCTTGATTATGCTCCATAAACTGATTCTATTATAATTATAATCACCTTTGCCTGCAGGTTCGACCGGGACAAACTCATATTCCCCCACATGTACATCGGAAGGGATCTCATACCTTGTAACTCCTTCGTATATAAGTTTTCCCTTTATTACTGTTCCTGGATTCATCCTGAATACAGAATTTTCCTGCATGTTTTTGATTTTCACATTGCCTTCGAAAGTGCCTCCAAGTGTCACGTCTCCTCCATATATAACTGTATCGCCTGATATTTTACCGTAAGAAGATACGGCAGCGCCGAACAAATATGCATTGCGTTTTATTTCCGCATCCTTGTCTATGACTACATTGGATGCAAAAACCATGGCATTTCTGTCAATAACTGCAGAAATCCTTGCATTATTCGACCCTGTGCGAACACTGCCCATAATATGTCCGTCAATATCCATTTCAGCACTTCCGGCAATTAAATCGCCTTCAACATTACCGGTATTTTTCAGTGTCTGAGCACCGGCTATAAAGTCACCCTGAATAGTACCGTCATTTATTACATTATTGCCTCCGGTGATAAAATCACCCTTATGGATTTCTCCGAATCTGATTATCGGATTTTCATTTGCCGCAAATACAAACACGGTGCCCGACAATATGAAAACCGCCAGTACTGAACATATTAATAATATCCGTCCTTTTTTCATAATAATCAATTCCTCCGATTTAACATTAAGAAACATAGCGCCTTCGCATTTTCTGTAAAAATGATGCTATACTTAAAAGACCATAGATTATGCCGGCGATTATGCCAATTTTAACTGTGGGTTTGATGAAATACGCGTTAAAAAAATCCCGGTAAGTTTCAAAAATCGCAGCTGATGTATTGTAAGCAGCAACAAGTTCATTAAAAACATCTTTTACAAACGTAAATATGCCGATCCTCAGAATATTGTCCAGCCAGGATACAACAATTACCCCAAAAACAATAAGGTTGAAAATCACATATGGCATGAAGAAATCCCTTTTCTGCTTCACCGAGTTCAGTTTTGTCATCACTCTTTTTTCGATATCGGCAGGGGCCTGCCACACAGATGTCTCCATAAAGATGAACGCCTCGGTAAGCTTATCGAACCTGGCCTTGCACGAGCCGCATTCATTGATATGAGTATTCAGTTCACTTTCATGAAGCTTGGATAATTCTTTATCAAAGCTTTTCATCATCAGATTCCAGGCTCGTTTGCAATCCACGCTTTTTCCCCCTTATTCACAGCCTTTTGCGAGTATGTAGTAAGACTTTTGGCAAGCATTTTTCGCGCCCTGTAAAGCCTGTTCTTGACAATACTCATTGGATACCCCGTAACATTGCATATTTCTTCGTAACTTAATGAATGTTGATGATAAAGCTGTACGATAATACGGTATTTCTCAGGCAGACTGTTTATTGCACTTCTGATATCATTTCGTCTTTCGGTGTTTAAAGCAGCGTTTTCCGGGTTATTTTCATCCGTTGTTATTTTTTCCATTTCCTCATCGTTCCACGCTGTTATTCGCCGGCTTTTGTAATTCAAATTGATACAATAGTTGACTGTAATTCTGGCAATCCAGGTTTTAAAGGTAAATTCAGGATTGTAACTGGATAGGTTTGCCCATGCTTTCAAAAAAACTTCCTGAGTTACATCGGCAGCATCGTTCTTATTTGTCAGGGTATTATAAGCAATGCTGTAAACCAGGTTTTTATATTTTGTCACCAGGAATTCAAATGCATCCTTTTGTCCATTAAGGCATCTATTTATATGGACTATATCATCCATCATCTTTTCCTCCGGTTACATGAATATATACAACCGACCTTTTAAAATGTCTGAAAACTAAAACAAACCTATTTGAATGACCTCTTTGTCTTCTTCCTTAAGATAGTATCCAATGGCAGGAATGTTGGCCCTGTAGTACTCAGGATCTTTTAAATCGGCTTCGTTGAGAGGCATTATTTTTCTAAGCGTACTGCCCTTCTTGGATTTAAGTACCCAAACTCCCTGGGAATCACGTGTAGTTTTCGGATTAATCTGGGAAGTGTTAAAAACCAATACCTTGTCTATGCTGCTGAAGGCAACAAAGTCCTTGTCCTCTTCAAGATAGAATATCCCAACCAGTGGAGACAGATCATTATAAGCATTGGAAAGTTTCTTTCTGTTGGTCCTGGTTTCGTAGCTGGATACGGGAACTTTGGACATTTTCCCGTTTTCATAGGCAAAAAGGAAATATCCCTTATAATCATCGGTTGGGTGCATTTTTATTATTTTTTCTCCCGGCTCCAAGTTTAAGATATTGTTCAGATATTCACCCAACTGGCTTGCCTTACCGTCAGGGAATTCATATACTTTTGCCTTGTAAACCACGTATTTGTTGGAGAACAAAAGCAATTCCGCCTTATTGTGTGTGTCGGCTTCCTGTATGATGAAATCATCGTCCTTTAGCTTCTGCTCGCCGGAAGACCTCAGAGATACCAAGGGTATTTTTTTAATATAGCCTTCATCAGTTAAAACTAACCGGACATTATAATCTTCTATGAGATTATCGGGAGTAACCTCTTCAATATGTTCCTCATCGATAATCTCGGTTTTTCTTTCCTGTCCGTATTTTCTGGAGACTCCCTCCAACTGGCTGCATATAATGTCCAGCACCCTGGCATCATGAGCCACGATATCCTTTAAGTCTTCAATTTCGTTTTTTAGCTTTTCTATATCGGCCGTCTGTCTTAAAATATATTCCCTGTTTAAATTTCTGAGCTTTATTTCAGCAATAAATTCAGCCTGAGCATTATCAATTCCAAAGCCTTTCATTAAATTCGGCACTACCTGGGATTCCTGCTCGGTATTCCGAATTATCCGGATTGCTTTGTCGATATCCAGAAGGATTTTGGAAAGCCCGGTCAACAGGTGGAGAGTTTCACTCTTCTTCTTAATATCGAATTCCGATTTCCTTCTGATGCATTCCATCCTGAACTGTATCCAATGATCCAGTATTTCCGTCACACCCAGGACCATCGGCTTCTGGCCGATCAATACGTTAAAATTGCAGCCAAAGCTGTCCTGAAGCGGTGTAAGCTTAAAAAGCTTATTCATTATGTCGTCAGGATCACTGTTTTTCTTTATATCAACCGTTATCTTAAGTCCTTCAAGATCGGTTTCATCTCTGACATCGACAATATCCTTTATTTTCCCGGATTTAATAATGGAGGCGATGGCCTCAATTATCGCTTCCGAGGATGTGGTATAGGGGATCTCATATATTTCTATGCAGCTGTTCTTTTTGTCATAGCGATATTTAGCCCTGATTTTAAATGAACCTTTTCCGGTGGCATATATTTTACGCATCTCCTGTTTGTTCAGGATCAATTGTCCCCCCGTTGAAAAGTCTGGCGCCTTTAAGTACTTTAATAAATCAAAATCGTCATCCTTTATGTATGCTATGGTGGCTTTGCATACCTCTCTCAAATTAAAGCTGCATATATTGCTTGCCATACCGACAGCTATACCTTGGTTAGGGTTTACAAGAATATTGGGGAATGTTGTCGGAAGCAGCACGGGTTCTTTCATTGTGCCATCATAGTTATCGACGAAATCCACGGTATCCTTGTCAATATCCCTGAATAATTCTTCGCTTATGGCCGCAAGCTTAACCTCTGTATATCTTGGCGCTGCATATCTCATATCCCGCGAGTATACTTTGCCGAAATTTCCCTTTGATTCAACGAATGGATGCAAAAGAGTCATATTCCCGGTTGTCAGGCGCACTAGGGTTTCATAAATGGCCATATCGCCGTGTGGATTCAGCTTCATGGTCTGACCTACTACATTGGCTGATTTTGTCTTTTCTCCCCTTAGCAGACCCATTTTATACATGGTATAAAGAAGTTTGCGATGCGAGGGTTTCAGCCCGTCGATCTCGGGAATGGCGCGGGAAACGATTACGCTCATTGCGTAAGGCATATAGTTAACCTTTAAGGTATCCACAATCCTTTGTTCAACTGGTTTGTTTTCCATAGTTTTTCTCCTTTGGTCACGGGTCGCTCATACATTTTCAATAAAGTTGCCGTTGAGAAACCATACAACCGCTTCATTATGTTAACTCGTGGGTGGGTGCAGGGATCACATTTCGAACATCTTTAAGCACCCAGGTCTGCAAGATAAATACCACCGTTTTATGACATTCCTCAGCTTGCGCTTCGTCATGTCCGGACGAGTGGTATTAACCAAATCAATCGTCCCCTTGGTTCAGGATACATCAATATACTCCATGTACTCATGCCCGTACTCGGAAATAAAATCCTTTCGGCCCTGCAGGTTATCACCCAGCAACAGGTCAAAGAACTTTTGGGTGTTCTCAGCATCGTCAGGCATGACCTGGATCAACCTGCGGGTTTCGGGGTTCATTGTGGTGATCCACATCATCTCGGGATCATTTTCGCCTAATCCCTTGGACCTTTGAATAGTCACCTTCTGGCCTTTAAGTTTCTCCAGAATTTCATTCTTTTCCTTCTCGGTGTAGGCAAAATAACTCTTGCCTCTGGCAGTTATCTCGAATAACGGTGATTCGGCTATGAATACCTTGCCTTTTTCTATAAGAGTGGGCATCAGCCTGTAAAACATTGCTAAAATAAGAGTCCTGATTTGATACCCGTCAACATCTGCATCGGTACAGATAATTATTTTATTCCACTTAAGACTGTCATAGTCAAATGATCCAAGGTTCTTATTGTGCTTTGATTTGATCTCCACTCCGCATCCTAAAACCTTTATCAGGTCCACGATTATTTCACTTTTGAAGATACCGCTGTAATCCGCCTTAAGGCAATTAAGGATTTTTCCTCTTACAGGCATAACGGCCTGGAATTCACTGTCTCTGCCCATTTTTACAGAGCCTAAAGCCGAATCGCCTTCCACTATGTAAAGCTCTCTTTTATTTACGTCCTTACTTCTGCAATCCACGAATTTCTTGACCCGGCTTGAAATATCCATGGTTCCGCCGAGCTTCTTTTTCACGTCTATTCGCGCTCTCTCGGCTGACTCACGGCTTCGCTTGTTTATCAGTACCTGTGCAGCGATCTTCTCGGCTTCTTCTTTATTCTCAATCAAATATATTTCCAGCTGTTGTTTAAGAAAATCAGTAATGGCTTCCTGGATAAACCTGTTGTTGATAGCTTTCTTGGTCTGATTCTCATAGCTGGTCATGGTTGAAAAAGT
>Ga0134094_1003723_pt1 | contig 10931 bp, 8 predicted proteins | sample 5_1taG_FD_94458 | JGI IMG/M metagenome (GOLD analysis project Ga0134094, IMG submission 94458) | Switchgrass degrading microbial communities from high solid loading bioreactors in New Hampshire, USA - 5_19_20_110_A1 metaG | ecosystem: Engineered > Bioreactor > Semi-continuous > Anaerobic >... | reverse complement strand
CCGATGCACGGCAGGAAGGAGCCGCCGGGCGCGTACTCGTCGATGGCGCGGCGCACTTCGGCGCGGATTTCCTCCTCGGTGGCGTCGGCGCGGTCGATGACAGCCTGCTCGAGGCCGCCCATGAGGAGCATCTTGCCGGCGACGTTCTTCTGGATGGCCTTGATGTCGTTCGTGGGGAGGACGCCCTGCCACATGTCGACGCCGAGGTCCACCATGTCCTTTTCGAGGCCCTGGCAGTAGCAGTCGGCGTGGTGCTGGATGAGGACGCCGCGCTTTTTGATGTAGCCGTAAAACCGCTCGTAGTGGGGCTTGAGCAGCTCGCGGAATTTCGCCGGGGAGAAGAAGAGGCTTGTCTTGGAGCCCCAGTCGTCGTGCGAGTGGATGACGTCGGGGTGGAGGTTGTCGATGAGCTGCTCGACGGCTTTGATTTTCCAGTCGGTGTAGGCGCCGAAGAGGTCGTACATCGCCTCGGGCTCCTCGTACATGTACACGAGCGTGTCCTCAAACGTCATCAGGCAGTGGGCGCGCTCGAAGAGGCCGCGGAACGTCGGAACCATGACGAAGGTGTTCTCGCGGTCAAGCTGGTCGATCTGCTTTTTCGCGTCGGACCAGTCGAGTTCCGGGATTTCCGGGAAATGGACGTAGTCGCGCCACTTGGTGATGTCCTTGATGACCTTGTTTTCGTCGTTGACCATCGGGATGATGCCGGGGTCCTCCGGGAGGTAACGGTGAACGACGCCCCAGTTGTCGACAAACCGTTCGCCGGAGAACTGCAGGATGTCCCAGACGGAAATCGGGTCGATGACGCAGTGGAACTTATACGGCGGGAACGCGTCGAACGCGTAACCCATCCACTTCGTCGGCTTTTCGTTGCGCATGACGGAGAGAAAGAGCTCTTTTTTGTTCATGATGCTTTACCTCCCTTTGTTTTCCTACTCAGAGCGTATCATCCCGTGGAAAGGCTTGTCAATCGGAGAATTGACAATTTGGCGGCTTTGTTTTTATCCCGCCCGTCATATATGCGGCGTTTTCCGGAAAATGGGGGCAGGAAGGCGCGCCGCGCTTGCGCGCGGGCTATGGCGTGATATAATGAAAACCATCATACAGACAAGACGGGAGCGGGAGATATGGCGGTTTACACGGAGAACGTCCACCTCACGGAAGACGGCGCGGCCGTTGAAATCCTCGATCAGACGCGGCTTCCCAATGAGGAAGTCATGCTCACCCTCAAAGGCCGGGAGGAGCTTTACGAGGCCATCGCCTCGCTGCGGGTGCGCGGCGCGCCGGCCATCGGCATTTTCGCGGGATACGCAATCTATGTCCTCGCCGCGCAGACAAAATGCCGCGACTTCGACGCCTTTTACGCGGAGTTTAAGGAAAACAAGGCGTACCTCGACTCCTCCCGCCCCACGGCGGTCAACCTCCGCTGGGCGCTGGACAGGATGGAAGCCGTCGTGCTGGCGAGCAGGGAAAAGCCCGTCGAAGAAATCGTGGAGCGCCTGAAGGAGGAGGCCCTGGCGATTCACAGGGAGGACATCGAAATGTGCCTTGCCATCGCCACTTACGGCCTGGAGCTTGTCAGGGACGGGGACGGCATCCTCACCCACTGCAACGCCGGGGCGCTGGCCACCTCGCGGTACGGGACGGGGCTCGGCACGCTCCTGCTGGCAAAGGAAAAGGGCATCCGCCTGCGCGCATACTGCGACGAGACGCGCCCGCTTTTGCAGGGGGCGCGCTTGACGACCTACGAGCTGCAAAAAGCGGGGGTGGACTGCACGCTCATCTGCGACAACATGGCAAGCCTTGTGATGAAAGAGGGGAAGGTGAGCGCCGTTTTCGTCGGGTGTGACCGCGTCGCGGCAAACGGCGACACGGCCAACAAAATCGGCACAAGCGGCCTTGCGATTTTAGCAAAGTACTACAACATCCCGTTTTATGTGTTCTGCCCCTCCTCCACCATCGACTTTGGCTGCCGCACGGGCGAGGACATCACCATCGAGCTGCGCGACCCGAAAGAGATCAAGGAGCTGTATTTTGAAAAGCCCATCGCCCTGCCGGAGGTAAAGTGCTACAACCCCGCCTTCGACGTGACGGACCACAGTCTCATCACGGCGATTGTGACGGAAAAGGGCATCGTGCGCCCGCCGTATGAGGAGAACTTAAGGCGGCTGTTTGCGTAAAGCGGAGGGAAAGCATGGCTGATATAAGGTATCTGACCGACGAGCAGGCAAGGCGGGACATCATAGAGGCAGGGCGGCGGCTGTACCTAAAGGGCTTTGCCGCGGCAAATGACGGGAACATCTCCGCCCGCGTCTCGGAAAACGAGATATGGGCGACGCCCTCCGGCGTCTCGAAAGGGTTCATGACGGAGGACATGCTCGTAAAGCTCGATCTGGAGGGCAACATCCTGGAAGGGAATATGCGCCCGTCCTCCGAAATCCGGATGCACCTTGCAATCTACCGCGCCTCGCCCGTTATCGGCGGCGTGGTGCACGCGCACCCGCCGGCGTCGACCGCCTTTGCCGCGGCGGGGCTGCCCATCGACACGGCGCTGGTGCAGGAGGCCGTCGTCTCCCTCGGCGTCATACCCGTCGCGCCCTTTGCCATGCCGGGGTCGCGGGAGCTGGCCGAGGGCGTCGCGCCGCTCGCTTTGGAGTACAACGGCGCGCTTTTGGAGCACCACGGCGCGGTCGCGTGGGGATGCGACGTGATGCAGGCGCTGTATCGCATCGAGAGCATGGAGCACTGCGCGATGATCGCGCTGTACGCCCGCATGCTGGGAAATTTGCGCCCCATGACGCAAGCGCAGATTGACGCGCTGATTACGCTGCGCCCGAAGTGGGGCGTGACGGGCGGCGGGCGCCCGCGCGGGAGAGAGGACTGACTTTAATAACACGAAAGGTGATACGATGAAACTGATCAACTTCATCTCGGAGGGCCGGACACGCTGCGGCGTGGAGACGGCGCGGGGCGTCGTGGACATCACGGCGCTCGGGCTCGCGGAGAGCATCGGCGACGTCATCGCGGGGGGCGAGGCGCTGCTTGCCCGCATCGCCGGCGCCGTCAAGGACGAGAGCCTTCCCGTTCTGGAAGGGGCGGTTGAGTACGCGCCCGTCACGACGCCGCAGAAAATCGTGTGCGTGGGCCTCAACTACAAAAAGCACGCCGAGGAGACGGGCGGGGAGCCGCCGAAATACGTCGTGTTCTTCTCCAAGTTCAACGACGCGCTGGAAGCGGCGGGGCGGCCCGTCGTGCTCCCCGAGTGGCAGCGGTGCTACGACTACGAGGCGGAGCTAGTCATCGTCATGGGGAAGACGGCTTGGAACGTCTCAAAGGAAGAGGCGCTCGACTATGTCTTCGGCTACACCTGCGGCAACGACCTGTCCGCGCGGGACAGCCAGTTCCTCTCCAGCCAGTGGCTGGCGGGCAAATCCTTCCCCGGGTTTGCCCCGGCCGGGCCGTGCGTCGTGACGAAAGACGCGTTTGACCCGAGCGCCGACAACCGCATCGCCTGCGAAGTCAACGGCGTGGTGGTGCAGGAGGATCTCACCTCCGGCATGATCTTTGACTGCGCCGAGATTGTCAGCGCCGCGTCGCGGTACTTCAGGCTCGGCCCCGGCGACCTCATCTTCACCGGCACGCCCGCCGGCGTCATACTCGGAAAGCCCAAGGGCACGCGCGTGTGGCTGAAAAAGGGCGACGTCGTGCGCGTGACCATCGAGGGCATCGGGACGCTCGAAACGCCCCTTGTCTAGAGCGCCGGGGCGACACCTGCCTGACAAAAACGTCCCTGCAAAACTGAAAACGCAAAAGGCGCGCCGGGAAACCGGCGCGCCTTTTGCGTTTGGAGGAAAATTGAAACGTCGATGGTGCAAGACCTGCCGCCAATCTAGGGAGGAGGTATCGCCGTCACCTTATAAAGAAAGGGGCGGCGCCGTTGGGGTGGCGCCGCCTGCGGGGAGAATTTAGATAACGCTAAAAAGAAGATCGCCGTAAGTTGGAAACGGCCAATGCTTCTTTGCGGTTATCAGCTCGAGCTTGTCGGCCGTTTCGCGGAGGGCTTCCATCGCGGGGATGACGGTGTCCTTAAACGCCATGGACCTTTCCCCGATTTCAGGGACGGCCTCGGCCGCCTCGACGGCTTTCTCCAGCGCTTTGACATTGCCGTGAAGCGTCGCCGTCAGGGCGCTGATTTCCGTCAGAAGCTCGGTCTCGAACGAGGCGTCCACTTCGCCGGAAACGGCTTTCTTTGCCGAGATGGTCTCCGCCAGCTCTTTTGCGTACGCCGAAACAGCGGGGAGGATATCCTTTTTCGCCATGTCGAGCATGGTCAGCGCTTCGATGCTGAGCGTCTTGCAGTACTTCTCGAGGCTGACCTCGTAGCGCGCGCGGATTTCCGTCTCCGTAAACACGCCGTGCGTGGCCATCAGCCGGATGTTCTTCTCGCTGATGAGGTACGGGACGGCGTCGGCCGTCGTGCGCAGGTTGAGCAGGCCGCGCTTTTCGGCTTCGGCGACCCATTCCTCGTCGTACCCGTTGCCGTTGAAGATGATGCGCTTGTGCTTTTTCAGCGTCTCACGGATGAGCGCTTGCAGCTCGGCCTGGAAGTCCTCGGCCTTTTCAAGCCGGTCGGCAAACTCGCGCAGCGCCTCAGCGACGGCTGTGTTGATGGCGACGTTCGCCTCGGAAATCGACATGGAGGAGCCGACCATCCGGAACTCGAACTTGTTGCCCGTAAAGGCGAAGGGCGAGGTGCGGTTTCTGTCCGTCGCGTCTTTCGGGAAGGGCGGCAGGACGTCCACGCCGATCTGCATCATCGTGCGCGGGCTTGCGTCGTAGGATGTGCCGTTTGTAATCGCGTCGACGATGGCAGTCAGCTCCTCGCCGAGGAAGACGGACACGATGGCCGGCGGCGCTTCGTTCGCGCCGAGGCGGTGGTCGTTGGCCGCGGAGGCGACGGACGCACGCAGCAGGTCCTGGTACTCGTCGACGGCTTTGATGACGGCCGTGAGGAACAGGAGGAACTGGGCGTTGTCATGCGGCGTTTTGCCCGGGTCGAGGAGGTTTACGCCCGTGTCCGTGGCGAGGGACCAGTTGTTGTGCTTGCCGCTGCCGTTGATGCCCTCGAAGGGCTTTTCGTGCAGCAGGCAGATCATGTCATATTTCTTCGCGATGCGCTGGAGCAGCTCCATCGTCAGCTGGTTGTGGTCCGCGGCGATGTTCGTCGACGTAAAGACGGGGGCGATTTCGTGCTGCGCCGGCGCGACTTCGTTGTGCTCCGTCTTCGCGAGGACGCCCAGTTTCCAGAGCTCCGCGTTGAGCTCTTCCATGAAGGCGGCCACGCGCGACTTGATGGAGGTAAAGTACTGGTCCTCCATCTCCTGGCCCTTCGGCGGCTTGTTGCCGAAAAGCGTGCGCCCCGTGTAGATGAGGTCCTTGCGCTTTAGGTACATATCCTTGTCGATGAGGAAGTACTCCTGCTCGGGGCCGCAGGTGGACTTGACGGATTTGACGGTGTCGTTGCCGAACAGGCGCAGGATGCGCACGGCCTGTTTGCTCAGCGCGCCCATCGAGCGCAGAAGCGGCGTTTTCAGGTCGAGCGCCTCGCCGGTGTAGGAGCAGAAGGCTGTCGGGATGTACAGCGTGGTGCCCTTGACGAAGGCGGCGGACGTCGGGTCCCAGACGGTGTAGCCGCGGGCCTCGAACGTGGCGCGGATGCCGCCCGACGGGAAGCTCGACGCGTCCGGCTCGCCGCGGACGAGCTCGCTCCCCGAAAACTCCAAGAGGATACGGCCGTCATTCATGGGAGAGATGAAGCAGTCGTGCTTTTCGGCGGTGATGCCCGTCATCGGCTGGAACCAGTGCGTAAAGTGGGTCGCGCCTTTTTCAATCGCCCATTCCTTCATCGCGTTGGCCACGACGTTGGCCACGCTGATATCAAGCGGCGCGCCCTCGTCGATTGTCTTCTTCAGCGCCTTGTATGTCTCTTTCGGAAGCCTCTGGCGCATTTCGCAGTCGTTAAAGACCATTGATCCGAACAATTCTTTTAAAGTTGCCATAACTCATACTCCCAACTTAGAATCTCATATCCTCAAGAACTTTAAAACAAAAATAACGGCAGTGGTCGCCATTGAACCAATGGCACCATTGCCGTTGTTGCTATCATTATAGTCTTGCAATTTCCATTTGTCAATTATGCAAATATGGTTTTTGTTCATAAAATTTTGCGCCATGAATCAGGCATTATTGCAAGAAAATATACAACGGCTGTTTAATTTTGACAAGCTTTTCAAAAGCGTTTATACTGGAGCAAATAAATTCCAGACGCGGCGGCGCCCTGGAAACTAAAGAAAAAAGCGAGGTTTTTACGATGTCGGAAGGGAAACTGCATGTAAGCCGGCTCCCCGGGCAGCCGGGCATCCTCTATTTTATCTTTGACAATCCGCCCATGAACCAGTTTACGACGGACATGTGGAAACAGCTGACGGCCGAGCTGCGCAAGGCGCGGGTGGACGAGACCGTCAAGGTCGTCGTGCTCACCGGAGCGGGGGAGCGGGCCTTTTCCGCCGGGCTGTCCATGGAGATGCTCGACAATTTAAAGGACGACGAGGACGCCGCGCTCATCTACGCCTGCGGCCTGGAGCTGCGCGAGGCGCTGCATGCGCTGGACAAGCCCGTCATTGCCGCCGTGAAGGGCAACTGCGTCGGCGGCGGGCTTGAAGTGGCCCTGTGCTGCGACATGATCGTGGCGGCGGAAGGGTCGAAGTTCATGCTGCCGGAGATGAACATCGGGCTCGTGCCGGGCTGCGGCGGCGCGATCCAGCTTCTCAGCCGCATTGCCCCGAACAAGGCCTTCGAGATGATCCTCTTCAGCCAGAGAATAACGGCGGACGAGGCGCTCAGCCTCGGCCTGATAAACCGCGTCTACCCAAAGGAGACGTTCGACGACGACGTGCGCGCGCTGTGCGAGGACATCATGAAAAAGCCGCCCGTCGCGGTGCGGGCGCTCAAGGAGCTTGCCGCCGCCGTGCGCAACGGCGCGAACAACGCCGCGGCGCTGGCCGTCGAGCGCCGGCATGCTGTCGACCTGATGCGCACGGAAGACTTCAAGGAGGCGGTCAAGGCTTTCCGGGAGAAGAGGACTCCCGTTTTTAAAGGCCGCTGAAAGCCGCCGCGCGCCGGGACTTGCACAAAATCGGAACGAAAATTCTCCGTTTTAGCGAAAAAGTCTACAAAAGACCGACAAATATTTCGGTGATACGCGCACTTGTTCTCAGGCCGGGAATCTGTTATACTCGGCAGAGTATTATTTACTGCGTCAAAGCGCTAATAGACTATTGTTGCATTTAATCGAAAGAGGAGAGATGGAGTTCCATGCAGAGTGAGTTAAAAAAGAAGTATGGCCTTATAACCGCCATCGCCATGGTCGTCGGCATCGTCATCGGCAGCGGCGTGTTCTTTAAGGCCGAAGCGGTGCTCAAGGCGACGGGCGGGAATATGCCGCTCGGCATCGCCGCCTGGGCTATCGTCGGACTGATTATGATTATCTGCTCGTTTTCCTTCGCAACGCTCGCCACGAAGTATGAAAAGGTCAACGGCATCGTCGACTACTCGGAAATGACGGTGGGCAAGGGGTACGCCTACTACATCGGCTGGTTCATGGCGGTTATCTACAACCCCACGCTCACGTCCGTCCTCGCGTGGGTTTCGGCGCGGTACCTGTGCGTCCTGCTTGGTTGGGACATTACGGGCGGCAACTGTATGGTGATTGCCGCGTTCTTCCTCATCGCCAGCTACGTGATGAACGCGCTCTCGCCGATCCTCGCGGGCAAGTTCCAGGTCACGACGACGGTAATCAAGCTCGTCCCGCTCCTGCTCATGGCCGTCGTCGGCACGATTGTCGGCCTTGCCAACGGCATGACGGTTGAAAACTTCTCGAAAGCCGCCGTCGAAGGCACGTCGGCCGGCGGCGGTCTGCTCGCGTCCGTCGTGGCGGTTGCGTTCGCGTACGAAGGCTGGATTATCGCCACGTCCATCAACGCGGAGCTGAGAGACGCGAAGAAGAATCTCCCGATTGCCCTGACCGTCGGCGCGCTGATTGTCGTCTTTATCTACATCTTCTACTACATCGGCCTGGCCGGCGCCGTCCCGACGGAGACCCTCATGGAAAGCGGCCAGAACGGCGCGAAGGTCGCGTTCATGAACATTTTCGGCAACGTCTGGGGTACGCTCATCTTCGTCTTCGTCATCATCTCCTGCCTCGGCACGCTCAACGGCCTGATGATGGGCAACTGCCGCGGCATGTATGCCCTCGCCGTGCGCGGACAAGGCCCGGCGCCGAAGATGTTCTCGCAGGTCGACAAGAGCACGAATATGGCAACGAACTCCTCGCTTCTCGGCATTCTCCTGGCAGGCTTCTGGCTGATGTACTTCTACGGCGCCAACCTCACGGACCCGTGGTTCGGCCCGTTCTGCTTCGACACGTCCGAGCTGCCGATTATCACGCTTTACGCCGCGTATATCCCCGTTTTCGTATGCTTTATGATTAAGGAGAAGGAAATGGGCGTGTTCAGGCGCTTTGTGATGCCGATTCTCTCGATTCTCAGCTGCGTGTTTATGGTCTACGCCGCGATTGTCGCGCACAGGATGGCCGTCGTGTATTACCTGATCATCTTCGTGGTGATTATGCTCATCGCCATCCCGTTCCGCAAGCCGAAGGAGATCAAGGCCAAATAAGACGGATAAAATTTAAGCGGGCAGCTTTAAGCTGCCCGCTCTTTTTGCGCTTAAATCGCGCCTTTCTTTCGTTTCAAAGAGCCCTTTCACGCCCGCAGGCTGTTTCGCGCGTTTGCTTTCGCCCGCCCCTGAGCGCGCTCCGTCCCGCAGAAGCATGGCGGCGCGCGCCGAAGGGCGGCTTTATAGAACGGAGACGTCCGAGAACATCAGGACGGTGCGCAGCCCCTTCGGGGAGGTTATCTCCAGCTGCCCGTAAAGGCATATAGGCAGCTGCCTGTTGTCCTTAAAGCGCCTGTCCGGGCCGCCGGATTTGTTGACGTACTTCCACGTGTGGCCCACCACGGCCGCGTCGCGCGGGACGGCCTCACTCTCTACAAACCGCGTCGTGCCGGTTTTGACGGAAAAATCCTCATACGCGAGGGCGCCGACACGCACGCCCTGCACGATAAGGAGTTTGTCCGGCAGGAACACGAGCGTCTCTTTGCCCGACTTAAACGCCGCGACGGGGACGTTAGCCTTAAACGGGAAGGGCGGCGCCGTCTTCGCGGCGCAGGGCATTCTTTTGACCGTTTCGCCCGCGCCCGCGGCGTATTTCCGGTCTATGACCCGGCTCGTCTCAATCACGCGCCAGACCTTCGCGCAGCTCGCGATGCGAAGAAGAATCCCCATGCGCGCTTCGACGGCCGCCTTTTCGTCTTCGTCGATCGAATACTCAAGGCGTATCACGCCTTTTGTGCCGACGACAATCAGCAGTATGGCAAAGACTGCCGCCGGAAGAAAGAAGAGAGGGTACGCTATCCCCAGGACAACCGAGGCGATCAGGCCGATGAGGGCGGCGCGGCGGAGTACGAGCGCGCGCCCTGCCGCTTTCAGCATCGCCTCAAGGCCCTCCGAGACAAGCTGAGTCGCTTGGGCGTTGAGCAGGGACTGCGTGTCATAGCGGTTGCCTGCCGCGGGCTTTTGAGACGGAAAGGACGGCGGAGAGCCTTTTCTTTTTCCCGTCTCCTGGACGTAGGAGATGCCCGTCCCGGGGAGAGAGTAAGTCCTGCGCGTGGTGCCGCGGGCCGTTTTTGTCACGCGAAAGCCCTTGACGCCCCAGCTGTACCCGACGCCGGACTTGCTCAGGTTAATCCGAAAGCCCCCGCCGAGATTGATGCTTTTTCTGTACCGAAAACCCATTCTTCCACCCCTTGCCAATAGCATAAGCAAAAAAGCGGGGACTATGCAAGGGGGTGCGCCCCGGGAAAGCGGGCGGGAAGATTTAAAGTCACAAAAAACCGCCGGAAAAATCCGGCGGTTTTGTTTTATCTACGCGCCCCAGTTGTAGACGAGCGGGTTTTGCGGGACGGGGCTTGCGCTGGGGGAAGGCGACGGGCTCTCCCATGGCGGGACGGCGGGCATATCGTCTTCATCGCCGTCCTCGTCGCCGGGGGGTATGGGCGGTATAATGGGGCCTTCGATATCCGGCGGCGGGACAGGCTCCTCCTTGACCTGGTAGAAGAATTCGATGAGGTCGCTGGCCGCGTCGCCTGTGATGGTGATGGCCTTATCGGCGCTGCCGGCGAGGCGGTATCCTTCCACTTCGCGCGCCTGCTCGGTGACGACGGAGCCGCGCTGCGCCTTCTTCGTCTCCTCGTAGAGCACCTCGCCGTCGACCGTGATTCCGCGGACGACGTAGTTAAACTCCGGTTCGACGCCCGGGATGGGCTCAAGCTCCACGTTGGCCGGCTTCGGGAAGTCCTTGTACGGCAGGTCGGCGTGGACTTTCTCCATGACCTTCTTCCACAGCTGCGCCGCGGGGTTGCCGGAAACGGTCATCCGCGCGGGGATGTCGTACCCCGTCCAGACGACGGCGACGTAATACGGCGTAAAGCCGGCAAACCAGCGGTCCTTGCGGTCGGAGGTCGTGCCCGTCTTGCCTGCGGTGGGCATGTTCTGCAGCCGCGCCTCATAGCCGGTGCCGGACCGGACGGCCTCCTGGAGCATGTCGGTGACCCAGTAGGCGGTGACGTCGCTGATGGCGACGACGTTTTTCTTCGGGTTATCGAAGAGCAGCTTCCCGTCCGCGTTGGTGATATGCGTGAACAGGCGCAGCTTCGTCTCGATGCCGGAGTTGGGGAAGATGGTGTAGGCCTCCGCCATTTCGCGGACGGTGATGCCGTACGTGAGCTGGCCGAGGGCCATCGGCGCGTAGT
>Ga0134094_1003709_pt1 | contig 10969 bp, 8 predicted proteins | sample 5_1taG_FD_94458 | JGI IMG/M metagenome (GOLD analysis project Ga0134094, IMG submission 94458) | Switchgrass degrading microbial communities from high solid loading bioreactors in New Hampshire, USA - 5_19_20_110_A1 metaG | ecosystem: Engineered > Bioreactor > Semi-continuous > Anaerobic >... | reverse complement strand
GGATGGGCAACGGGCTGGAATTCATCGACGAGGACTGGTACCGCCACTCGCGGCCCGGCATCCTCGCCGCGGTGCCGGTGCGGATCGCGCCCGCCGAGGAGCTGCTGTGGCATCGGCTGTTCGTTTCCGAACGGCACCGCTGGGACATGGCGGACATCGTGCACCTGGTGGTGATCCACGGGGACCGGCTGGACTGGGGGCGGATCCTGCGGCGCGCGGGCGATCACTGGCGGCTGCTGGCCGCGCAGGTCCACCTCTTCGACTACTGCTATCCCGGCCATCGGCGGCGCATACCGGCGTGGGTGCGGGAGGAGCTGTTCGAGCGCGCGTTCGAGGAGCCGGAGACCGATGATGCGGGGCGCGTCTGCCAGGGGACGCTGATCTCGCGCTTCTCCTTCGCCATTGACGTGAACGAGTGGGGTTTTCGCGACCCGCGGGCCGAATCGGTCGCGCGGGCGCGCGCGACCGCGATCATCCGGGAGATCGGCAGGAACGATGTCTGGGCAGAACGATCCGAACCGGGCAGGCGGCCGGAATCCGGCGGAGGAGCAGCGCGCTCCGAACCCGGCGGCGCCTGAGCCGGAGGCCGGGACGCCTCCGCAGGCCGGGACGCCGCCGGCGCCCGGGCCGCAGGCGGAGACCGGTCCGGCACCGGAGCTGCGGGACGGTGGCAGGCCGATCCGGATCGCGGCGGTGGCGGACCTGCACTACGACGGTTCGGCGCGGGGCGCGCTGGCGCACGTGTTCGCGGAAGCGAACCGGAAGTGCCAGGTGCTGGTGCTCGCGGGCGATCTCACGACGCACGGCCGGCCCGAGCAGATGCGCATGCTGATCGAGGAGCTTTCGGGCGTGGAGATCCCGATCGTCGCCGTGCTCGGCAACCACGACCACGATGCGGACGCGGTGGACGAGCTGGGCGCGATCCTGAGCGAGCGCGGGGTGCACCTGCTGGAGAAGGGGCCGATCGAGATCCAGGGGGTGGGGTTCGCGGGGATCAAGGGTTTCCTCGGCGGCTTCGGGCGCGGCGCCCTCGCGCCGTTCGGCGAGAAGGAGATCAAGGACTTCGTGCGCACGACGCTGGACGACGTGATCTCGCTGGAGAAATCGCTGCGCTTCCTGACCACGTCGATCAAGGTGGCGGTGCTGCACTACGCGCCGATCGCGGAGACGGTGGCGGGCGAACCGGAGAGCATCCTGCCGTTCCTCGGCTCCTCGCGGCTGGTCGATCCGATCGATACGTACGGCGCCGATGTCGTTTTCCACGGTCATGCGCACCACGGGAAGCTGCAGGCGAAGACGCCGGGCGGCATTCCGGTCTACAACGTGGCGATGCCGGTACTGCGGCAGAACGGCCTGGAATACCTGCTCTGGGAGGGTCGCGCGCCGGACCGCCGGCGGCGAGCGGAGTAGCGACGGGGCGGTCGCGCCGCGAGGGCTAGGTGAAGATGCGGTAGGGGAGCCAGAGCGCGGCGGCGCCGAGGCGCTCGGCCAGGCGCTGGCGCACGGGACGCCGGCGCCACTCCGAGATGGTGATCTCGCGGGCGTTCTCGAGGTCGCGCAGGAACTGGGCGTGCAGCGTCCGGCCGATCCCGGGATCCTGGATCTCCACGTCGAGCTCGTAGCACGCCATGAAACTGAAGGCGTTGAGGTTGGTCGAGCCGACGAGCGCGAGCGCCTCGTCGGCGACCATGGTCTTGGCGTGCAGCATCGGGCCCTGCCACTCGTAGATCCGCACGCCCGCGCGCAGCAGGGAGGCGTAGTGCGCGCGGGCGGCCTGATTGACGATCGGCACATCGGAGCGACCGGGGGCGAGGAGCCGCACATCGACGCCCGCGCTCGCCGCCGCGGCGAGCGCGGCGCGCAGCGGGGCGGGTGCGAGCGTGTACGCGCCCGTGATGTAGAGGGATCGCGCCGCGAGCGCGGCCACGAACTGGTAGAGGCGGTAGGTGCGCGTCGCCTTCGGCGGTGCGTCGATCACGCGGGCGCGGACGTCGCCGGCCGGCTCGGCGGTGCGGGGCGGGAGGGGTGGTGCCTGCCCGGTCGTGCGCTGCCACATCCGGGCGAAGGAGATCTCCAGGTCGTGGACGACGGGGCCCTCCAGGAGCACCGCCGTATCGCGCCAGCACTCCTCATGCGGCCGCGGCATCCACTCATCGCCGATGCACAGCCCGCCGACGACGGCGCGGCGCCCGTCGGCGAGCACGAGCTTCCGGTGGTTGCGGCGGCCGGCCGCGTAGGGGCGGCGGAGCGTGGGTGCACCGAAGGCGCCGATGCGGACGCCGCCGGCGCGCAGCTCGCGCCAGAAGCCGCGCGCGGTGGAGCGCGACCCCAGCCAGTCGTAGAGGACGCGGACCTCCACGCCCGCGCGGGCGCGTTCGACGAGCGCCTGCGCGAAGCGCCGGCCCGTGGCGTCGTCACGGATGATGTAGTTCTCGAAGGCGATCCGCTCGCGGGCGCTCCGGATCAACTCCAGCATGGCCGGGTAGGCCGCCGGTCCGTCCACGAGCAGGCGAGCGGCGTTGCCGCCGACGAGCGCGGCCTCCGTCGCGCGCAACAGCCCGCGCTGCGCCGGCGCGCCGAGGAGCGCCCCCGCACCCGAGCGCACGGTGTTCAACCGTACTGCTGCAGGAAGCGGATGAGCGCTTCCTCCTCCGGGTAGTGCCCCGCCGGCTCCCGCACTGCCACCGGCCGGGGGTCGCGCCGCATCAGCGGCTCGATCGTCAGCCCCGCCACCTCGTAACGCTCCAGCACTGCCGGGTGGATGTACGCCCGGCGCGCGATCGCCGGCGTGTTCCCCAGCTCGGCCGCCACCAGTCGGCTGCACAGCACGACGTTCTGCTTCGCCTCGCGCGCGCCCGCCGCCGGCCCGATGTCCGCCAGGATCGTCGCCGCGCGCACCGTGCCACCGAAGGTGCGCAGGTCCTTCGAGGTGTAGCGCGCCCCGAGGATCCGCTCCAGATACCGGTTCACGGCCGCCGGCGTCACTCCCCGCACCCGCCCCTCCTCGTCGATGTACTGGAAGAGCCGCTCTCCAGGCAGCTCCAGCACCTCCCGGATGATCCCGACCAGGGGCGTGTCCGCCACCACCCGGCGCTGGTCCACGCGCCGTTTCCCCGTGTACGTGAAGACCAGACTGTTCCCGTCGATGCGCACGTGCGCCTTGCACAGCGTGCAGATCCCGAACGTCCGGTTCTGCACCGCGTACCGCTCGCTCCCCGCCCGGAAATACGCGCGCGCCATCAGGCGCACCACCGTCGCCAGCACCTTCTCCCGGCACAGGGCCTCCCCCGCAAGGTGCTCGTTCGTCGCCGAACGCAGCAGCGGCAGCACCCGCGCGATCCGCAGGACCCGCCGCCACTTGCGCCGATCCCGCGCCGCCACGTGCTCCGCGCTGTAGATGTACTGCTTCCGCCCCGCCGCATCCCGACCCCACGCCTGCAGCCGACGACCCGGATCCGGCGCCACGTGCACATCCGTCCACGCCGGCGGGATCGCCAGCCGCCGGATCCGCCGCAGCGCCAACTCCGACACCACCGGCTCCCCGTTCACCCGCAGGTAGCGAAACCCCTCCTCCGCCCTGCCCACCCGGCGCCACCAGCTCTCCTCGCCCATCCGCGTCGCCATACGGCCCCTGCGAGTTCAGAGTTCATGCCAGGAACGACACGGGCACGGGCACGTACACGTTCCCGTTCACGGGCACGTTCACGTTCACGTGCACGGGTACGGTCCCGTTCACGTGCGCGGGCACGGGTGCGCGCACGTTCCCGTTCACGGGCGGGGCATGGTCACGGCCGCAGGGGCGGAGGCGGGCTCGGGTGCGGTTACGGGCTCGGGCACGGGCGCGGCCGCGAACAAGGGGACGGGTTCGTGCCCGGGTCAACCGGTATCGGGTGCGGCGAGGGCGGAGGACGGGGGTGGGGTGGGTGCGGAACGCGGGGCGGGGGTTGACGGAGCAGGGGGAACCCGGTACCATGCGTGGAGCCCGGATAGGGGAGGGGGGTATTGGAGGGGAGAGTGGAATCCCGGGTTTCCGCGCTGCCGGCGGGCCGGCTCACCCGCGGCCCGGGAACCGGCCGTGGCTTTGAACGACGACCGTGAACGTGAACGCGACCCCGAACGTGACTATGCCGCTGAACGCGCACGCGACCCCGAACGTGCACGTGCACGTGCACGGGGCGGTGCGGGGTGGAAGGAAGGGGCCGGATGCCGGTGAGTGAGAGGGTGCTGGATCGGCGCCGGGATGGTGGGGCCGCGGCGAGCGGTCTTGCTCGGATTCCGGTGGGGGGGATGAGCTGCGCCGCGTGCGCGGTGCGGATCCAGAAGAAGCTGGAGAAGCGGGCGGGGGTGCGTGAAGCGAGCGTGAACTTCGGGTCGGAGAAGGCGGTGGTGGCGTACGACCCGGGGCAGGTGACGCTGGTGGATCTGGTGGAAGTGATCCGGTCGGCGGGTTACGAGGCGCGGCTGGAGGAGGTGGTGCTGGAGGTGGCGGGGCTGGAGTATGCGGCGACGGGTGAGCGGCTGGAGCGGGCGCTCGGGGGGGTGGCGGGGGTGGTGCGGGCGGAGGCGAACCTGGCGCGCGGGCACGTGCGGGTGGTGTACGTGCCTGGGATGGCGGATGTGGGGGAGTTCGCGGAGGCGGTAGCGCGGGCGGGATACGAGCTGGGGGCGCCGGTGGAGGTGGCGGAGGCGGCGGAGCGGGAGCGTGTGCTGCGGGCGGGGGAGTACCGGGACACGCGGCGGAAGTTCGTGTTCTCGTTCGTGGTGGCGGTGGTGGCGATGGTGCTGTCGATGCCGCTGATGATGGAGGGGTCGGCGGTGGGGGGGGCGGATCTGTTCCACCGGCTGGTGATGCCGGTGATGGGCGGGCTGCAGTCGGTGGCGCCGTGGCTGTTCCGGGTGGATGCGGGGGTGCTGCGGTGGGTGCTGTTCGCGCTGACGACGCCGGTGGTGTTCTGGGCGGGGCGCCGGTTCTACCGGGGCGCGTGGGCGGGGCTGCTGCACGGCAGCTCGGACATGAACACGCTGATCGCACTGGGGACGGGGGCGGCGTACCTGTACAGCATCGTAGCGACGGTGGCGCCGGGGTTGTTCGAGCGGGCGGGGTTGCCGGCGGCCGTGTACTACGAGGCGGTCCCGATGATCATCGCGCTGATCCTGCTGGGGAAGATGCTGGAGGCGCGGGCGAAGGGGCGGACGTCGGAGGCGATCCGGAAGCTGGCGGGGCTGCGGCCGGCGGTTGCGCGGGTGGTGCGGGGGGGTGTGGAGGTGGACGTGCCGGTGGAGGAGGTGGTGGTGGGGGAGATCGTGCTGGTGCGGCCGGGCGAGCGGCTGCCGGTGGACGGAAGGGTGGTGGAGGGGCGGAGCGCGGTGGACGAGTCGCTGTTGACGGGCGAGTCGCTGCCGGTGGAGAAGGGGCCGGGCGATGAGGTGATCGGCGGGACGATCAACGGTGCGGGGTCGTTCCGTTACCAGGCGACGAAGGTTGGGCGGGACACGGCGCTGGCGCAGATCATCCGGCTGGTGGAGGAGGCGCAGGGGTCGCGGGCGCCGATCCAGCGGCTGGCGGACCGGATCGCGGGGGTGTTCGTGCCGGTGGTGGTGGCGCTGGCGGTGGTGGCGTTCGTGGCGTGGGTGGTGTGGGGGCCGGAGCCGGGGCTGCTCTTCGGGCTGGTTTCGTTCGTGACGGTGCTGATCATTGCGTGCCCGTGCGCGATGGGGCTGGCGACGCCGACGGCGGTGATGGTGGGGACGGGGGCGGGCGCGGAGCGGGGGGTGCTGATCAAGGGGGGCGAGAGCCTGGAGACGGCGCACCGGATCGATACGGTAGTGCTGGACAAGACGGGGACGATCACGGAGGGGCGGCCGGCGGTGGTGGAGATCGTGCCGGCGCCCGGGGCGCGGTGGTCGGGCGACGAGCTGCTGCGCCGGGTCGCGTCGCTCGAGCGGGCGTCGGAGCATCCGCTGGGTGCGGCGATCGTGGAAGCGGCGCGGGCGCGGGGGCTCGCGCTGGCGGAGCCGCGGGAGTTCGTCTCGGCCGGCGGGCGGGGCGCGGAAGCGGAGGTGGACGGCGCGCGCGTCGTCGTCGGCAACCCGGCGCTGATGGTGGAGCGGGGTGTGGACGTGTCGGTGCTGGCGGATGAGGCGGCGCGGCTGGCGACGGAGGGGCGGACGCCGGTGTACGCGGCGGTGGACGGCGTGCTGGCGGGGCTGATAGCGGTGGCGGACCCGGTGAAGCCGACGAGCGTGGAGGCGGTGCGTCGGCTGCGGCGGCTGGGGATCGAGGTGGTGATGCTGACCGGGGACGATGCGCGGACGGCGGCGGCGATCGCGCGGGAGGTGGGGATCGAGCGGGTGGTGGCGGAGGTGCTGCCGGGGGACAAGGCGCGGGAGGTGAAGCGGCTGCAGGAGGCGGGGCGGGTGGTCGCGATGGTGGGTGACGGTGTGAACGACGCGCCGGCGCTGGCGCAGGCGGATGTGGGGATCGCGATCGGCACGGGGACGGACGTGGCGCTGGAGGCGTCGGACATCACGCTGGTGGGCGGGGACCTGAACGGCGTGGTGACGGCGATCGAGCTGTCGCGGCGGACAATGCGGGTGATTCGACAGAACCTCTTCTGGGCGTTCTTTTACAATGTGCTGGGGATCCCGGTGGCGGCGGGGGTACTGTACCCGTTCTTCGGGATTCTGCTTTCGCCGGTGGTGGCGAGCGCGGCCATGGCGTTCAGCTCGGTGAGTGTGGTGACGAACTCGCTGCGGCTGCGCCGGCCGGTGCGGCCGCTGCGGCGGCCGGGCGGGGCGCCGGTGCTCCGCCCGGCGGGTGTGGGCGCCCACGGAGGCTGACATGGACACGGCAGTCGCGCTGGTCACGACATATCTGCACCTGAACGGCTACATCACGAACCCGGAGCAGCCGGTGATCGTGGGGGAGGGACGGCCTTACCGGTATCACACGGCGACGGACGTGGATGTGCTGGCCGTGCGTTTCCCGCACGCGGCGGTCGTGATCCCGCGCGACAGCGGTCGGCCGAAGGACGGCTCGACCGAGGACCTGCGGCTGGCGCTGGACCCGGAGCTGCGCCTGATCCCGGAGGCGGCGGACGTGCTGATCGGGGAGGTGAAGGAGGGCCGACCGCGGCTGAACCCGACGCTGCGGGAGCCGGAGATCCTGTACGCGACGCTGCGCCGGGTGGATCCCGGGCTGAACGAGCCGCTGGAGATGGTGGTGCGGAACCTGATCGCGCATGGCGAGGCGCGGGCGCACGCGGGGGAGCGGCTCTGGCGCTTCCGGCTGGTGGCTTTCGGCGATGGCGAAGCGGTGCGCGACGGCGGGCCGTTCATGGTCCTGCCGCTGCGTCACGCGGCCATGCACCTGATGCGCACGCTGGTGCGCCACCGCGCGATCTGGCGTGACGCCAGCTTCAGCGAGCCGGTCCTGGACCTGTTCCACCTGCTGGACAAGCTCGGCCTGCTGCGCGTCGAGGCGGCCAACGAGGGGTGAGGAACGGCGAAGTACGGAACCCGGCGGGTGGACCGGGACTTGCGACTCGAACCGGTGGACGGAGGAACGAGGCCGTGACGACCAAGACACTGAGGATCGGCGGGATGAGCTGCAACCACTGCGTGCACGCGGTGACGCGGGCACTGGAGGGTGTGGAAGGGGTGAGCCGCGCGCAGGTGGAGCTGGGCTCGGGCCGGGCGGTCGTCGAATACGACGAAGCGCGCACCGGCGTGGCCGAGCTGGTGGCCGCGGTGCAGGAGGAAGGGTACAGCGCCGAGGAGAGCGAATGACGCAGCCGTCGCGCACCACGGAGACGATCAATCCGGATTTCGAGGCGATCCGGGAGATCATGCACCAGATCCAGGATCGGCTGACAGTGCCCGATCGGGCGAAGCTCGCGATCGGGCTCATCGGTCACCTGGCGACGCTCATGAACGGGCACCAGCTCGAGCGTCTGATGGCGCAGCTCCGGGAGGAGGCCGCGCGCGTACAGGACAGGCCGCCGGCGCGGGCGCACACCGCCGCGCACCACGGCGAGCCGGAGGCGGGCGCGGCGGAGTAGGTGCACGACGGGATCGGGCGCTGGAGAGGCGAGGCGCCGGCACCGCGTACGCGGTGCCGGCGCCTCGTGGCGTTCGCGCGGGCCGCGCCCTTCAGAAGGTGCGGCCGAAAACCAGGTAGCCGTCGCGGTGGCCGCCCTCGGCCCAGCCGAGGCCGAGGAAGAGCGGGCCGAGCGGCGTGTCGTAGCCGAAGAGGATGGAGGCGGCGCCGATCAGATCGTCGGGCCCGATGTCGCGGCGCGACTGCCAGGCGTTCCCGGCCTCGATGGAGACACCCCCGAAGAATGGGAGGCGGCGCCAGAGGCGGCGATAGTAGATGACGCGGCCGAGCGCGAAGTACTGGCCTTCGAGCTCATCGGGCTGGAAGCCGGAGAGGTTGAGCAGCCCGCCCAGGCGGAAGCGATCGTAGAAGGGGAGCTCGCCGCGCGTCGTCCCGCCGGCACTGGCGGCCAGGACGAGGCGATGCACGCCGAGCGGGATGGCGTGGCGGACGTCGAGCGAGACGCGGTCGTACTCGTGGTCCGCGCCCAGGTAGGCGCGCGGGCTGAAGAGCTGGACCGTCGCCATGGTGCCGTCGCGCGGGAAGACCGGATCGTCGATCCGGTCGATGGTGAAGCGGGCGGTCCAGCCGGTCTCGAGGGCATCGACCCCGGGCAGGTCGACGCCGCCGATGCGTGGATCGGCGTCGGTGTAGATGCGGCCGAGGCCGGTGCGGAGCTCGGCCCAGTTGCCGATGTGGAAGCCGGCGTCGAGGCCGAGGTCGGCGGTGCGGACCCGGTAGCGCGCCGTCGGGAGCCGCATGCCGCGGAGGTCGCGGAAGCGGCGGGAGACCGTGGCGTGGGGCGCGAGGAAGAAGCGGCCGCGGCCGCCGAGCGGCTGGTACAGCTCGGTGGAGATGGCGCGGACGTCGCCGAGCTGCCCGACGGTGGTGAGCTCCGCGCCCCAGGCGTTGAGGTTGGGGACGAGCAGGCTGGCGACGATGTCGTAGGCGGCCTCACCGCCGAAGCTGTCGGCGAGCCCGAGGCGGAAGCGGAGGTAGTTGGGGCCCCACGGCTTTTCCGGTGTGCGCAGGATGATGCCGGTGAGAGAGTCCTGGCGCAGCACGCGGATGCCGACGCCTTCGAAAACGCCGAGGCCGTAGAGGTAGGTGAGGTCGTCCTCCAAGCGTTCGCGATCGAGCGGCTGGCCGGCGCGGGTGCGGATGCGCTCCAGCAGGACGCGGCCGGCGAGGCGCGAGTGGTACTCGATGTTGACGAAGTCGATGCGCGGGGCGTCGGGATCGCGGCGGCGTTGGGCGATGAAGGCAGCGTATTCGTCCGCGGGGAGGGCGAGCCGGGCGAGCTCGGGCGCCCTGGCGCGGGCGGCATCGACGCCGGCCTGCACGGCCTCGGCGCCGCGGCGGAACGCGGTGGCGCCGATGTCGCCGAGGTCGGGCGCAATGAGGATGTCGCCGGCCTCCGCGGCGGCGATCTGCTGCCGGGTGTTGGCGCGGGTGAAGATGGTGGCGACCTGCGAGGAGATGTCGAGGAGCGAATTGAGCTCGTCGCGCGCGGCGAGCGTGGAGCCGACGTCGACGAGGATGAGCACATCGACGCCCATGCCGCGTGCGATGTCCGCGGGGAGGTTGCGGACGAGCCCGCCGTCGACGAGCATGCGGCCATCGATCTCGACGGGCATGAAGACACCGGGCACGGCCATGCTCGCGTGCAGCGCATCGCCGAGGTCGCCGTGCCGGAGCACGACCATCTCACCGGTTTCGATGTCGGTGGCGACGGCGCGGAACGGGATCGGCAGTCTGTCGAAGTCGTCGATCCCGGCGACGGGGATGAGCAGCGTTTTGAGGTGGGTATTGATCTTGTGCCCCGCGACCAGGGCGCTCGGCAGGCGGAACCCGTCGCGGCCCACGCCGACCTCGATGCCGAGCAGGAAGGTGCGATCGTCCGCCTTGCGCCGGAAGGAGAGCTCGCGCCGGCGCGGCCGGTTGCGGAACAGGTCGCTCCAGTCCAGGGTCGCCAGCTCCGCGCGCATGCGCGCCGGGCTCATCCCCGAGGCGTAGAGCCCGCCGACGATTGCGCCCATGCTGGTGCCGGCAATGGCGTCGATCGGGATGTGCAGCTCCTCGAGCACCTCGAGCACGCCGATGTGCGCGAACCCGCGCGCGCCACCGCCGCTCAGCACCAGGCCCACGCGCGGGCGGCCGGCCGGCGGCGGAACCGCGTCGCCGGGCGACCGCGCACTATCGGCCGGCACGGGCGCCGGCGGTGCGCTGTCGGGCGGTGTCTGTGCGTACGAAGCCGGTGCGACGAGGCCTGCGAGCGCGACGAGCGCGCAGAGGTAGCGGAGCACCGGAAGCAAGCGGCGCGGCCGATCCCGGGTTCCCGGCCGGCCCAACGGATCCACGGGGTCCCCCCTGGCGAGAAGATTGGCGATCTGCAATATGCAGAAAACGTATGCATTTGGGCGGGCGCGGGCAAACCCGCGGCAACGCGGGCCCGCGCGCGGCGAGCTGCAGCGGTGCAGGCGATGAGCGGCGCGACGGCGCAGCCGGTTGCGGTTCCCGGTCCGCGTCGTGCAGGGCGCTTCGCGTCCGCGTTCGGCTGCTGGCGGAGGTCGCAGATGACGGGATCGGGCGCAAGCGGAGTGCGAGTCTGGCTGGTCCTCACGGTGCTGGCCGGCCGGGTCGCGCCGCTCGCGGCGCAGGCGCCGGCGGAGGGACCCGAGGTGGCGGAAGTACGCTTCCCGGGTGCGCGTGGCCTCTCGCCGGCGTTCCTGGCCACGGCCGTGGCGACGCAGCCGAGCCGGTGCCGCTCGCCGCTGTTCGCGCCGTTCTGCCTGATCGGGGATTTCGGGTGGGCGGAGCAGACGGTGCGGCTCGACCGTGCGGAGGTCGACCGCGACGTGGAGCGGCTCG
>Ga0134094_1003693_pt1 | contig 11017 bp, 9 predicted proteins | sample 5_1taG_FD_94458 | JGI IMG/M metagenome (GOLD analysis project Ga0134094, IMG submission 94458) | Switchgrass degrading microbial communities from high solid loading bioreactors in New Hampshire, USA - 5_19_20_110_A1 metaG | ecosystem: Engineered > Bioreactor > Semi-continuous > Anaerobic >... | reverse complement strand
CTGACCGCTGTTATGTGTGCAAATCGGTCGATCTCGGCATTATCTCTGAGATCGCCCAAAAAGCAGGCATCCGCCATGTCTTAATGGGCGCAAACGCCGATGACTTGGGCGATTACCGACCCGGCCTGCGCGCTGCTGCTGAGTTGAGCGTCGTCAGCCCGCTGGCAGAGGTGGGACTGACCAAAAAAGAGGTGCGGACGCTGGCCCGCGAGTTGGGGCTGGCCAACTGGAACCATCCCTCGTCGCCCTGCCTGGCCTCGCGCATTCCTTACGGCATCAAAGTTACCCGCGATAAGCTGGAACAGATCGCCCAGGGCGAGGCTTATCTCCGCGCGCTCAATTTCGACGTGGTGCGCGTGCGGAACAACGGCGTTCTCGCGCGTATCGAAGTCCTGCCCGATGAGATTGGCCGGTTGATGACCCTGCGTGAAGAGATTGTGGCCTATTTCAAGCAAATCGGCTTTCAGTACGTCACCGTCGACCTGGAAGGCTTCCGCTCCGGCAGCCTGAATGAGGTGTTGAAGCGGGCTCAGTAGCCGGATTTCTGGTGAGATTTGTAGAGGCCGTCCAGGGAGAACGTCTGGACGGCCTCTATTGTGTGGGGTTCGAAATGCTTGCTGCGGTTTCCAACCGCCAAGCAAACACATTGGTGATCTTCCGAGGTAAGGCTGGCCGCTCCTGCGGAGCAGCCAGGGAACGGCTGCCGCGGTTTCCACCCCCGCAACTCTGTGAAGCAACCCGAACCCCTCTCTTTGCGGTATAATTTCTCCTGCTATGATCCTGAGAAGACTAAAAAGAGTATGGGCAACGCCGTGGAAGCGCATGCTCTATATCTTATTCATTGCCCAGCTCATGGTCGGCATGGGATTTTCAAGCATTTTCCCTTTTCTGCCGCTGTATGTAAATGATTTGGGCGCAGTGAGCTCGCTGAGCATCGAGCTGCTGTCAGGGCTGGTCTACTCAGGGCAGGCCTTCACAATGATGCTGACGTCGCCGTTGTGGGGCGCAATCGCCGACCGATTTGGGCGCAAGCTGATGGTTGAGCGCTCGATGTTCGGCGGGGCGATCATCGTGCTGCTGATGGCATTTGCCCGTTCGGCGGAAGACCTGGTCGTCATCCGAATGATTCAAGGAATGATCACCGGAACCGTCGCGGCCGTCAACGCGCTGGTCGCTTCGACAGCGCCGCGCGAGGAGTCCGGTTATGCGATGGGCATGATCCAGGTGGGCATGGGCACCGGCGTTGCTTTTGGGCCCATGATGGGCGGCGCAGTCGCTGATGCTTTTGGGTACAGAGCCGCGTTCTATATCACCGCGCTGCTGCTGTTTCTTTCTGGATTGACGGTCACGCTGTGGGTCAAAGAACCCGGCAGGAACCCAGACCCGGCCGGGCTGCCGGCGAAGGCGGCCGGAAAGAGCAAAAAGCCCGGAATTTTGCGCACATGGCAGGGGATTTTGCGCTGCAAGGGAATCCCGGCGACCTTTACGCTGAGTTTTCTAAACAACCTGTGCCGCAATATGCTCACACCGGTTGTCCCGTTATTTATTCCCTTGCTGATGCCCGGCTCGACATTGATCAACACGTTCACGGGGTTGGTAGCGGGCATTGCCTCTGCGACAACCACCCTGAGCAGCGTCTATCTCGGGCGGCTGGGCGACCGGGTCGGGCAGCAGCGCATCCTGGTCATCAGCCTGATCTGTTCCGGGATTCTGTACGGGTCTCAAAGCCTGGTTACTTCTGGCTGGCACCTGCTGATCCTTCAGGCGCTGACCGGCATCGCGCTCGGCGGCCTGATTCCCGCCATCAGCGCCCTGCTGGCGAAGCTGTCAGAGCCCGGAACCGAGGGAGCCGTCTATGGGCTGGAAAACTCGATCGGCTCTGGCGCGCGCTCGCTCGCGCCGATCATCGGTTCAGCGATTATGTACGGCTGGGGCCCGCGCCTGACCTTTGTCGTCACCGGCGTGGTGCTGCTGGCGACCGCTGTTTTCGCCAGATCAGCGCTCCCAAAAATGCCGGTCCCCCGGCGGGCCTGAATTTATTATCAAATTTGATAACAAATTCTTAAATACGTTTAAACAATATCTAAACCTTTTGTAGTAGGATGAAGTTATCATTTCAAAACCGGCACAAAACCATTAAATCGATACCGGTAGTAAAGTCAACGTACACGCATCCTTACAGCACCTGCGGAAAGGATTATCGGTATACCAATGAACGGGAAATTCCGTTCGAACCATGACAAAACCATCAGAGATCTGCTCAGCCGCACTGCCTCTCTGGCTTCTGGCGGCCTGGTGCTATTCATAGCCGGCATCCGGTATGCGGGACCAGAATCTCAGTTGGTCGATCCGGCTTTTGGGCTTGGAGAGACCTCGGCGCTGCTATCCAATTCCTTTTTCCTGATTCTAAGCTTTATGCTGCTCGTTCTGGTCATTGCCCAGGCGCATGTGATCAACCGGGCAGTCGTAAAACCTTATGAAGTTGCGCGCGACCGGGTCATCCAGATGGCGGGCGGGGGCAGCCGCCTGCGCGGGCGGTTTCATCTGCGCATGAAACAGGACCTGTGCGAGCTTGCCGCGCAGTTTAGCAGCCTGAATCTCAGACCGCCGAAACATGAAGACGCTCAAGCCAGTAACGAGCCGTCTGGCGAGACTGACGGCGGGACTACCGTAAGAGACAATCAGAAGCTCATCCGGCAGGTATTGGACATGACTCCCAGCCCACTGGGACTGGTCGATGCACAGCGCGGCCGGTTCGTTTATATCAACCGGAAAATGGCTGAATTCTTTGAAGAACACTCCGAAGAGCTGCTGATGCCGGTGAGGCGTCTATTCTTCGATCACCTGCACCCAGATGACCTGCCAGTTTTTGACAGGCTGACCCGCGATCTGGCGCAATCGCAGCCGGATGAGGTCATCGAGGCCGAATTCCGCCTGCGCAGCCGCCGCGGCGACTGGCGCTGGGTCAGTTTTCGCAGCCTGGTTGTCGAACGCACGCCGGATAATTCGCCGTCGCTGATCTTGCACACCTGCGACGACATCACCCAGGACCGCCGCGAGCAAAAACTGCTGCTGTATAACAGCACGCACGACGTCCTGACCGGCCTGTATAACCGTGCTTACTTCGAAAACGCCGTCGAGCAGATCCGGCGCGAGGGCGGTTTCCCTGTCGCGGTGATCATGATGGATGTGGACAATTTGAAAGAAATCAATGACACCAGGGGTCACAGCACGGGTGATGAGCTGCTGCGCCGGATCGCCGGGATCATGATGACGGCCTTGCGCGCCGAAGATATCCTCGCCAGGATGGGCGGCGACGAGTTCTCCGCCCTGCTGCCGGGCGTCGCGGATGAAGAATCGGCGCAAAAGATTATTGACCGGATGCGCAGGAATCTGCGTGAGGCGACAAACCTCTCCACCGTCCCGCTGGATGCCGTCTCCATCGGGTTCAGCATCGCCCGCAGCCCCGATTCGCTGGATGCAGCCCGGCTGGAAGCTGACCGCCGCATGTATGCTGACAAGAGACGGCGAAAAGGAAATGCCTGCCGGACTTCCCGAACCGTGTAATTTACGGGGTTCCTCCGCGGAAAAAGAAAGTAAAATAAAGACGTAACCCCAACGGAGGACCCCATGAAACCATCGCTGAAGCTCTTTGCATTGATCCTGCTTGCCGGCTTGCTGTTAACCGGGTGCGCAGCCGAAAACCGCGCAGCGCAGCGCTGGGCCACAATTTCAGGCTCACAAATCGAGGTGACAGAACCCGGCGAGGATCTATTCTTTATCGTTGAGGTCGAACAGGATATGCTCGACCGCCAGACCCCCATTATCATTCAAACAGACGGGAAGGTGAACTCAGGCGTGCTGCAGTTCGTCCTGCTCGACCCCGAGGATGAAATCCTCTGGACGTCTGGGACGATTAACGGAGGCGACTTTTCCTTCAAGACGCGCGTTTATCCCGAGCAAAACGGCACGCACAGGTTAGGGATCGTCTGGCCCGGCCCGGTGTCTGCCACGTATAACCTGAGCTGGCAGGGATTTACCATTTCCCCTGTAATTCTCGTCCCCGGCATAGGCATGCTGCTGGTCGCGGCTGCTTTTATCGTCTACAGTCTCAGGCGCGGTTCGGGCTGGCGGTATATGGTGTACGGCGCGCTGGCATGGACGGTGACGGTGGCGGTGAAATTTGCCATCGCCATCCCGCTGAACCCGCTCGTCATGAACGCCCTTTACACCAAAGGCCAGCTTTGGAGCCCGGGCAACCTGCTGTTCTATCTCTACGTCGGCGCGATGACGGGGGTCACCGAAGTGCTGCTGACCTGGCTGCTGCTCCGCTACACGCAGCTTGGGAAGGTTAGCTGGCCAAAGGCGCTGGGGTTCGGCATCGGTTTTGGCGCGTTCGAAGCCATGCTGCTAGGCCTGGTTTCGCTTCTCGGCACAGCCACAGCCCTGCTTACAGAGTGGCTCCCGGCTTCATCGCTCCCTTCCATCGTGCAGGCCATCAATATTCTGGTTGGCCTGGTCCCGGTCGTCGAACGCTTCACGGTGATCCTGGCGCATTTGCTGTGCAATGTGCTCCTGTTTTACGGCGTAGTAAAGGGCCAGTCGCGCTGGTTTTGGGCCTCATTTGCGTTCAAGAGCCTGCTTGACAGCGTGGCAGGCTTTGCCCAGGCTTGGGGCACGCAGACGCTCGTCAAACTGTGGACAATTGAGGGGATTATCCTGGTGATGGGCCTGGCTGCCCTGTGGTGGACGCGCCGGATCCGTGATCGATACCCCGAACCGCAGGAGGCTGCTGCCCAACCCCCTGATTCGCTCGAATCGCTGCCGGCGTAAAGCCGGAACATTGCCGGTTTCTTTATATGTTCTCCCCTGTTATGCGATAAAATCCAGGCAGGGGAGTTTGTTTATTCACGGCAGGAGGCCGTTTCATGCAACCTGTAGGGATTGATTGGGCTGAAGTTCTTCGCGTATTTGGAATCTTTGCCGGTGTATCGCTGATCCTGGCGCTGCTCATGCTTGGCTGGGTCATCTGGCAGGTGCGCCGGATTCATCTGCCGCCAAACGCCGACTTTTTTATGGCGCTGCGCTACACGCCGCTTTCTGTCGTCATTCTGCTTGATTTGCTCGACCTGAGCCTGGATATCTTTTCAGCGCCGGTCTCATGGGTGATCCTGTCAAGGCTGGGGCTTGAACCGCTGCGCGCCGTGACGGCAGTAGAAGCCTTTATTCCGGGCACGCAGGTGCTGCCGACAATGACCCTCGCCTGGGTTCTCGCCAGAGTCTGGAAAAACCCGCCTCGGATCCCGACGAACTTCCCGTAGGCCCGCTCACCGCGCAAGCCGGGCTGCAGTGACCGCCAGCTCTCCAAAGGTCGGGTGGGCCGGGTAGACGGTCGCAAGCATATCAAGCGTCATTTGCGCGCGCAGCGCGACGGCCAGCGGAGCCAATATTTCGGCTGCCTCGGGACAGACCGCCAGCGCGCCGGTGATCCGCCGCTCCGAGTCGTAGGCGACTTCAATGAACCCGGCTTCCCCTTCGATGCCGGACTGCTTCGCCAGCAAATGGGCCCGAAGACAGGCGGTGAACGGCACCCTCACCCGGTAGAGATGCCGGGTGAGCTCGCTCATTCGCCCGACCTGAGCCACCTGCGGTTCGGTATAGATGGCGATCACAGCATGTTCAGGTTGAAAAGGCTCCACCCGCTGCCCGGCAGCGTGCAGCCCGGCAATACGCCCCTGCGCCAGGCTGATGTTGCCCGCGAGCGGGCCGGCTGCGTCGCCCGCCAGATAAATATGCGGGACGGAGGTAAGCCCGTAAGCGTCCGCCGCCAGCCCCCCAGATGACCCCGGTTTTAACCCCGCCGAGGGTAGATTAAGCCGGTCGAAGTCAGGCCGCATCCCAATGGCGACAAAAGCCGTCTCTGCCTCATACGAAGCGCCGTCGCCGGTGATCAAACGCACTCCCTGGGCGGTGGGCTCGAGCTGGCGGGGCAGTATCCCGGTGATTATCCGCACGCCGCGGTGCTGCATCACCCGCGAGATAAACCGGCCAGCCTCAGGCGGAAAAGCCGGCAGCACGCCCACCGGCCCCGTCACCCAGGTGACCTTCACGCCCAGGCGCGAAAAGGCGTCTACATATTCCGTTGCAGGGCCGCCAGCGCCGATGACGATCATATCGTGCGGCAGCGCGGCCATCTTCCAGACCAGGTCGGGAGAAAAGACCCGCTCGCCGTCCACGAACAGCCCCGGCGGCAGGTAAGGCACCGAGCCTGTAGCGACAATCACTGCGTCGGCTGAAAACTGCTCTGCAGCGCCTCCATCTCGCGGCTGGATCTGAACCAGATGCGGCGAGACGAACGAAGCCGTCCCCAGGCGAAATTCTACACCGGCCTGCTCGAGATCGTTGAGCAGCTGCCGCTGCCACGCGCTCGCGACCTGCTCATACCGGTCGCGCAGCCCGAGCAAATCAATGTCGAGCAGGCTCGATGGGTCACGCGGAGCCAGGTCGCCTACCGGGACCGGCGCGGCTGCCTGGGCGGCAGCCTCAACCGGAAAAAGCGCTCCGGCGGCCTTGAGCCGCTGAACCGGCCTGGTTTCAGGTGGAAGCAGGCGCGCATCTAACCACATCTTGCTGGGCAAGAGCGTTTGCCAGGCAGCTCGCCCGCCCGGCGGCGAATCTGAGACCAGTGTGACGTGATGCCCGTGCCCCGAGGCAGCCAGCGCCGCCTGAACCCCAGCCGGCCCGCCGCCTATGATCAGGATCTTTTTGGTATTGGCCATAAGAAGCGCAATTTCACGCGACGAATTCTGATGAAAGGAGGCGCCCTGAAACAGTTCCAGAGCGCCATGAAAGTACAGTCTGTAAAGCTATTATACACAATTAATGCTTGACTTTATCAGCAAAGTCTGTATAATTATTTCTATGAATATAGAATTAGTTTTAGGATGTTTGAAATGAATGACACCATTTTTGAATTCTTCAAGACATTTATCGACCTCAACCGGTTGAGAATCGCCGCGCTGCTTTCTCAAGAGTCTCTTCCGGTGGAAGAAATCGCCAGCCGGGTCAACCTGCTCCCCAGGGACCTTCCCCGGCACCTGGCGCAGCTAGATAAACTGGGCCTGCTGATTGAGGAGAACGGATGCTACCGGCTGGATGTCAAAGCGTTTGAACGCCTCTCGCAGGAAGCCCTGGCAGGCCGGCGCCCCGAGGCAGCGGCGCAATCAAACGACCCGGAAGCAAGCGATTTCGACCGCAAGGTGGTTAAGAATTACTCCTATCCGGATGGGCGATTGAAAGAGCTGCCCATGCAGCAGAAAAAGCTGCTGGCGGTCCTGCGCCACGTCGTCCAGAGCTTTGAACCGGGTACTCGCTACAGCGAGAAGCAGGTCAACGAAACCCTGAGCCGTTACCATGAAGATTTTGCTTCCCTGCGCCGCGCGTTGATCGATCACCAGTTGATCAAACGCGAAGCCGGCGGGCAGGCTTATTGGAGAGAATAAATCACCCGCTGACAACGGGACAACGGATTTTTAACACGGATTACCCGGATTTCGACCCTGCGCGGCAATAAGGACGTCAGACGAATGCGAGATCCGGCGATTATTGCCGGATCTCGCAAAACAAAGGGAGAAAGATGAATTCACCGTCTGCATTTTGCTCTATCCGATCCCGCGAGGCGCATCTCTCGCGGGATCGGATGGTTTTAATGCTGCCCGAGCGTGCCCCGCACGCGGACTTTCCTTTCCATGTTCTCAAAAATGCGCAGCCCAAGCCAGATCATCACGAACATGAAAACGACCAGCAGCGCCATTTCATATGGGATAGGGATGATGGTCGTCGTATCCAGCAAAAAGCCGCGCACAGCATCGTATCCATACGTGAGCGGAAGCGCCAGCGAAACCGGCAGCAAGAAGCGCGGCAGCGCCTGCACAGGAAACTGCGACCCCGAAAACAGGCTGACCAGATAGCTTGAAGTGTCAACCAGCGTATTTGCGTCGCGCATCAGCAGCACAATCGCAGCAAAAGCCATGCCAAACCCATACAGGCCCACCAGCATCGGCAGCGCAGCCAGTAATGCCATCCACAGGTTGCCGGTCGGCTGAAAACCGAACAGCAGCCAGCCGATCAGCAGCATGGCGATGGATATGATCGTCGTGGTCAGCAGGCTGGTGAGCGTGCGCCCGACCAGCAGCAGCGGCCGGGGGACCGGCGTCAACCAGGTCGATTCAAGCACGCCGCTGTCCATATCGTTTTTCAGCGCGTACCCAATGCCCCAGAAAACCGTCTGGATGTAGTTGCTAAGCACCGAACCGACCAGAATGAACGAAATGTAGTCGCTCGTTCCGGCGTAACCTTCAAACCCCAGCGCTTTGCCATCAACGCTAAACGCCTGCCCCATAAAGAAGACGGGGGTCAGCCAGACAACCGGCTCCACGACACGGCTGATGGCGTTGAGCGGGTAGCGCCAGAACTGCTGCCAGTCTTTCCGCGCAACGGCATACAGCGCGCGAAGGTGCGAAACGAAGCTCGGGCGAGATAATGATTCGATTTTTGCAGTCATTGCCGCCTCCTAATACTGTCCAATCGCGCCGGTCTGGCGGGCGCGGCGTTCCATCCGGTTGAAGATCAAATATCCGGCTGCGAGCCAGAAAGCGCCAAAACCGGCCAGGATGAGCAGGTCTGGCAGCAGATCCTGAAAACTGGCATTGGTGAGAATGGAAGTGCGCATCGCGCGCAGAATATGGGTCTGCGGCAGCACCTTTGCAACACCTTCCATCCAGTCGGGCAGCAGATCAACCGGAAAGGTGATCCCGCAGAAGATCATCACCAGCCCGCGCACCAGGAAGACAAAGTTATTTGCCTCTTTCGCCGTGATAATCAGGCTGGCGAAGGCCATTCCAAGCCCGTAAATCGACGGGGTTGCAGCCAGAAGCACCAGCAGGACCAGCAGCGGGTTTCCATGCATTTGCACGCCAAACAACACGCCAAACTCGACTGCCGAGATGACCAAAAAGATTAGCATCATGACCATGAAGGTCAGGCTCGGCCCCAGCAGAAAGGAAAACCGCCAGCTCGGCGACATCCAGTTGGTCTCTAATGTACCGCGGAACTGCTCACCCCGCAGGGCATAGCCCACGTTCCACAACACGGCATTCTGCCACATCCACACAGTCGTGCCAATGGCGATATACCCGAGATAGTCCTCTACGCCCGTTCGCTGCGTGAACAGGAGCAGCCCTGATCCGTCAGGCCCTGAGAGCGCCCGCGCCGATAAGATATAGCCCATCGGAAAGATCACAGGCCAGACAAACAAGCCAATAACCCAGCTTGGATAGCGAACAAAATAGAGAAATTCTTTCTTTGCCACCCATAACAGCCCGCGCAGATCGGCCATGAGGCGCTGCATGGGCGTTTCAACTGCCGGCGCAAAGAGATTTGAAGAAGTGGTTTCCATGTCTATCGATACCTCCTAATCCCGCAGCGCTTTACCGGTCAGGCTGATGAACACATCTTCCAGCGACGGCCGCTCGATCGCCATATTCACCAGCCGCGTTCCATTGAAGTTGATCGTATCGATCACGCCCGGCAGCACAGTCCGCGAGTTCTCGGCGTGCAGGCTGACCTCACAAAGCGACTCGCCGTCCAGCTTGCGGCAGACCAGATTTTCAACGCCCGGCAGCAGCTGGATCTTTTTGGACAGGTCATCATGCCAGCCCGAAATCTCCAGCCGGATGACGTCCTTCTGCTGGATGCGTTCTTTCAGCCGCGCCCCCGTATCCAGGGCGATGATTTTTCCCTGGTCGATAATCGCAATGCGGTCTGAAAGCTGGTCGGCTTCCTCCATGTAATGCGTGGTCAGCAGGATGGTATGCCCTTCTTCCTTCAGTTGAGCAATCAGCTCGCGCAGGTTGCGGGCCGCCTGCGGATCGAGCCCCAGGGTCGGCTCGTCAAGCAGCAGAATGGGCGGGCTGGCGACCAGCGCTTTGCTGATTGCGACGCGCTGCTTCATGCCGGTCGAAAATTTCTCGACCAGGTCATTGGCACGGGCTGTGAGCTCCATGCGTTCCAGCAGTTCGTCGATGCGTTTCTTCGCCACCGCCGGCGGGATATGGTAGAGCGCGGCAAAATACTCCAGGTTCTCGCGAGCGGTCAGCTTCCAATAAATGCTGCGCTCGCCCGCCAGCACCGTACCCAGGTTCTGGCGCACCTGATTAGCCTGCTTCACAATATCAAAGCCGTTGACCCGTGCTGTCCCTGAGGTCGGCTCGAGCAGCGTGCACAACATGCGAATGGTCGTCGATTTGCCTGCTCCATTCGGCCCCAGCAGTCCAAAGATCTCACCGCGGCGGATTTGCAGGTCCACGCCGTCGACGGCTGTAAAAAACGTTGTTTCAGATTTCTTCCCAAACGGCCAGAAAGAGCGTTTCTTTCCGTTCGCGCCTGCATCTGCGCTGTCTTTGCGCGGGAATTTTTTCACCAGATTTTCTGCTTCAATTGCCCAATCACTCATGTTTATCCTCCATAAAAGGCATCTGCAGCCAATAATTTTTGAAGCCCCCGTTTCAGGCAAAATAAATACGCCGCCATCCCCGGGCCTGTTTCGCCTGAAGAATGAGCGACGTAAGGGGCGTTAAATGCAAGCAATATTCAAGATTAACCAAGATTATAGGGAGAATCTCAAAATTGTCAATAGGTAAATTTAAATAAATTGAATTCCGATATTAATTTTCTTTCGGTATGCATAAATTTTATGGAGGAAATTCAATCGGCGGAATTGATTCTTCAGACTCGAACACTGTCATGGTTAACTCAACTGTAATATTTCAAATACCGTTCCAGCCCGGCGTTGTGCGCCCGCTCTTTATCGGCGCGCACCTTCTCTTGAATTTGCGGGGCAAAATCCGCCTCAACCCAGTCGGCCAGCGAATCGATGACCATATCCAGGTAGTGTGCGCGCAGGCAAATGCGGAACCGCTCGCGCAGGGTTTCATCTTCACTGTTCTCAGGCAGCAGG
>Ga0134094_1003692_pt1 | contig 11024 bp, 8 predicted proteins | sample 5_1taG_FD_94458 | JGI IMG/M metagenome (GOLD analysis project Ga0134094, IMG submission 94458) | Switchgrass degrading microbial communities from high solid loading bioreactors in New Hampshire, USA - 5_19_20_110_A1 metaG | ecosystem: Engineered > Bioreactor > Semi-continuous > Anaerobic >... | reverse complement strand
TTCCTGTATGCATGGAACCGGCGCCTGCCGCTGCCGCGGGGACGCGCGCTTGGCGGCGTGCTGCTGTTTGGGACGCTGCAGTTTGGAGTTGGCTTTGCCCTCATCTACTGGGCGCTGCAATCGCTGCCCGCCGGGCTGGCGTCAGTCATCCTGGCGCTGGTCCCGCTGTTTACGCTGTTCTTTGCTTTTCTCGCGCAGCTTGAACCGCTGCGCCCGCGCGGGGTTGCCGGGGCGCTGATCGCCGCAGCCGGGGTCGCGGTTATGACCGGCGGGCGAATCGGAAACGATGTTTCGCTGCCGCACCTGCTGGCGGCGGTCGCGACTGCCGCTTCATTCGCCCTGGCGGTGGTGGTCGTAAAATCGCAGCCCCAGGTGCATCCCGCGGTCACCAACGCGGTGGCCATGCTCACCGGCGCGCTGATCTTGCTGGCGCTGTCGTTTGCAGCCGGAGAGGTAAAGGCAGTCCCCCAGGAAGCGGCGAGTTGGGCAGCCTATCTCTACCTGGCCTTTCCCGGGACGATTGGCCTGTTTGGCCTGCTGCTCTATGTGCTGCGGCGCTGGACGGCGACAGGGGTATCCTATCAGGCGGTGCTAAGCCCGATCGTCGCCACAGCCCTTTCAGCCTGGCTGCTGGACGAACCGCTGACGGGCGGGCTTTTCCTGGGCGGGCTGCTGGTGTGCGCCGGGGTGTTTACCGGCGCGATCGCAGGCCTGCGAGCGCGCTAAGCGAAAAGCGTAAATTTGGGGCTATAATAGGTTTTCTTAGGGGAACACCCGGCCCCTGCCGCGGATCCCCGCTGCCGGGAGGGAAATCCATCGATTAGAGGAACGCGCATGAGCAATGACAACCTGAAAGACATCGACCTCGAATTTCTGCGCGCCTGCTTGAAAGAAGCCGGGCAGCTCGTGCTGGCGAAGCGAGGCCGGTTTATTGCCAACGTTAAGCCCGACCGCACGCCTGTGACAGAGTTCGACCAGCAGGCGGAGGATTTCTTAATCGAGAAAATCCAATCGCGCTACCCGGGTCACCAGGTGCTTTCAGAAGAGAGCGGGCAGCGGCCCGGCACGCTCGCCTATACCTGGGTGATCGACCCAATCGACGGGACGCGCGCCTTTGCCAGCGGGCTGCCGGTCTGGGGCGTTTCGATTGGCATCCTGCGCGACGGCGAGCCGTACGCGGGTGGGCTTTATCTGCCGGTCACCGGCGAGATGTACTGGGGGACCACAACGGCGGCGTATTACAACGAGCGGCAGCTCGAGCCGCTGCACGCGGTGGACCTCAACAGCGCGCTGGTCTTCCTGGCGATCCCGTCCAACTTTCACCTGCGCTACACGTCCACCTATCCGCGGGCGCGGTCGATGGGCTCGATCGCGGCACATCTTGCTTATACAACCACCGGCGCGGCGGTCGGGACCTTTGTGGACCGCGCCAGCCTGTGGGATATCGCCGGGCTGCTGCCCGCGCTGCAGGCGGTGGGAATCGAGCAGGCTTATCTGAACGGGCGAGCCTTTTCCGCCGCCGACCTGCACGACGGCGCTCCGCTGCGCGAAGGGCTGCTGTTTGCTCACCCCAGCGTGATGGGGCAGCTAAGAGACAGCATCATCGCAAAAAAATGATTTCATCACCCGGTTGAATTCCTCAGGGTTATCGCGCTGGGGCCAGTGGCCGCAGCCTTCCATCCAATAGAGCTTTGAGCCGCGGATCCGCTCGTGGGCCTCGACGGCATACTTAGCCGGCACGGCATTGTCCTTCGTCCCGTGAACGATCAGGGTCGGCGCGCTGATCTCGCCCAGCCGCTCCATGAAGCAGGTGCGCTGGCCCTTCCAGGTCATCTCGTGGTTTTGGAAGAAGAACCAGGCATGGTGCCCGCCCGGGTGTTTCATCGCCTGGTACACCTCTTCGAACAGCGCTTCGGTGAGCGCCTCAGGACGGCGCAGCAGCCCTTTGAGCACCAGGCGCATCATGGGCCGGCTGCCCGACAGCCACCAGGTGAGCTCATTGACGAAGGGGATCTTCATATACAGATAATACAGTTTATGGTAATCCAGCGCGGGCTGCAGGCCGTAACTGTCGACCAGCGCCAGCTTCTCGACCCGCTCGGGCCAGCGCAGCGCAAAACCAATCGCCGCCATGCCGCCCATCGACAGCCCCGCAAAGCTGGCGGATGGGATGCCGAGCGTATCCAGCAGGTCGTGGAGGAACTGGATAAAGAACTCGCTCGTGTATCGAATATGCCTGTGGCGGTCGCTTTCACCGTAGCCGGGCCAGTCAAAGGCGATCACGCGGTGCGTTTTTGCCAGCTCAGGGATCAGCAAGCCCCAGGAGAGCGAAGCGTTGTCGGTCCCGCCGCCGTGCAGCAGGACGACGACCGGCCCGCTCTCCCCCGCGGTGATCACGGAGGTGCGGATGCGCTCCTGCTGGCTGTTGACTTCAATGGTCTTTCGGGTGATTTCCATGCGTGGTTAGCTCCTGTTGGTACTGCCGGCGGATCAGAGCGATCATTCCCGCGAGCGCGCGCTTGCCGGCTTCCGGGTCGCCGCCCTCCGCCCCAAAAGCGCGCTGGGCGGTATCGGCGAGTCCTGCGGCAACAGCATCGAGCGCGGGCGTTTTATCCGCCGGGATAATGCTTTCAATGCCGATAAATCCATAGGCAATCACGGACATCAGATAGGCGATCACGTCCACCGCCAGATCAGCGCGCACCAGACCGGCAGCCTGCATCTGGCGGATCATTTCCTGACTGAATAGAAAGCGCGGCGCGTACCGCTCAGCCCCGCGGCGGCGGACATAATCCCCCAGGATGCGGCTCTCCTGCGTATACAGCGCGCGGACGAACGGGTTGTCTTGCATCGCCAGCACAGCATATTCGTACATCTTGCCAATTGTGCCGCCCTGCGGGTCGCCATCGACGCGCGACCAGAAATCGTCCAGGGTTTTCTGCATCTCTACGAGCAGAAGGTGATCGAACAACTCCTCTTTGTTCGACCAGTGCAGATAGATGGCCCCCTTCGAAACGCCCGCCTCGCGGGCGATGTCGTCCATAGTCGTCTTATCGAACCCATAGCGGGCGATCAACTGCGAAGCTGCGCGCAGGATGCGCTCTTGCCGTTCCATCTGACGGCTGGTTATAGGATGGTCTGCCTGGCTCATTTTCAGTACGTTTTGACCGGAATTGTATTTTCAGTCAAATTGTACCGGAAAGAAGAGGCGGAGTCAACCACCCCCTCCCTTTATAAATTCAACCGGGGTTCTTTTTAGGTAGCATTAATGCCGCGAAATTGCCCGTTTCGATTGTTTAACTGGCTGAGGCAGCGGCAGACAAAATCGCAAAAATCAACGAGGGCACTCAGTTTGCCTGAATGCCCTCGTTGATTTTTATTTTGAGACCTATATTGCTACTGCGCTGGAATATCGATCACGAAACGGACAGTCTCATAACCTCCGAAAAGGACCATCGGCTCGTATGATACAAGCAGCTGCGTTGCTGTCGCTGGAACTTCAAAAGCCACATGACCACGGGCGCTCTCACCTTTCATCAGATCGCCGCTCTTCAGACTAGGCTCAAGCGAAGCCATAGAAACCGAATAATCATACCCATTTACATCTTTTACCTGGAAATATAGCGGATTATAGGGATCTTCTTCACGGGCAACATTCTCGATCTGAACATCCAGGTCCACAAAAACATAGCCTTGTTCTGGTGTGAATATACTTATGGAGTTCGAAACCTGGACTGAATGAAGCGTTATCGCAATTCCACCGGACTCTACCCGCTCACCTACCTGCGCAGCACCCTCAAATGAAAGAGTGGGTAATTCTGCAGGGGTCGACGACTGCTGTTCAAGATCAATTTTGGTCGTCTGATAGCCACCAAACAGAACCAATGGTTCATAGCTCAGAACAAAGCCAGCAGCGGATTCTGGAACTTCAAAGGCGACATGACCGCGAGCGAACTCGCCCTTGCGCAAATCGCCGCTATGAAGTGAAGGCTTCTGGGCGGTCATAGATGTTGTATATTCGTAACCGTTGCTGTCTTTCAGTTGGAAATACATAGGGTTGTAGGGTGCTTCATCGCGATCTACATTGGTGATGATTACCTCTACATCCAAATAAGTGTTCCCTTCTTCGGCAGAAAATAAATTGTCAAACGATTTAGCCTTATTCACGGATAGAACCATAAGTGAAATACCACCTGATTCCACCGGCTGGCCCACGACACCAGTTGAATTAACTGGTTCGGATTCTTCAACAGGCTCGGATTCTTCAACTGCCTCTTCTACAGTTTCCTGGGCGGCATTTTCTTCAGTATTTGTTATGGGATCAGGAGCGCTAGATTCAACTTTTTCGCCCGCAATCAATTCGCCATTATTTTGTTCTGCTACCGGCGTTTCCTTTTCTGAATTGCCGTTCAGCATACTAAATACAGCTACACTAATGCAGCAGAGAGCTAATGCTGCAACGACAATGCCAAGCACGATCAAGACTTTTTTATTTTTCATATTGAAGCTCCAGAGGTTGAAAAAAGAGGAAGAGAACTGCAACCCCCTACCTACTTAATTATAACCCATTTTTAATATTTTTATTTACAGTTTCATTACCCTTTTCAAACAATAATTTATGGTTTCTTGCATTCCAGATAGCTGGAGGTCTGCAAATAGGAGAATAAGGTAATCCTGGACGCATTTCGGCGGCATGCATGTGCGCTCGGGCGAAACTTCGTCGCAGATTACCTTGCACAGCTTATGGAACCGCAGTGCTACAAACGCAACCGCGGGCACTAGATTTGGCGGGTGGTCTGGAGGCCACCCGCGTCAATCCCCATTCAGCATTTTCAGTTGGCCTGGAGCACACAGATCCAAAAGGTCACACTTTTTCAGGCACGTGGTTTAACGGTAGAAAATCCAGCGATCTTTCCGTTTTGAGCGACAGAAGGTAATTGGGGTCGGCAAGCTCTGGGTTTTCGGTGAGCATGCGAACAAAGGCATCGACGATCTCAGGGTCGAAATGCTGCCCGGCTTCACTGCGAATATAATCGAGCACCTCTTCGGCGGTTTGCGCCTTGCGGTAGGGGCGGTCATCAGCGATCAGCGCGTCCCAGACGTCAACCACGGAAAAAATTCGCGCGAAGTACGGAATATCCGTGCCTTTGAGGCCAAATGGATAGCCGTCGCCGTTCCATTTTTCGTGGTGGCAGAGCATGATATCGAGCGCGGGGCGCAGAAATTCAATCTCTGTCAGCATCTGAAATCCATACAGGGGATGCTTGCGAATGATGCTGCGCTCTTCGCTGGTCAATTCGCCCTCTTTCAACATAATCGAATCGGGGACGGCCATTTTACCGATGTCGTGCAGCAGCGCGCCCCGGCGAATATGCGCGAGGTCCTCATCCGGCACGCCCAGGTACCGCGCCAGGCAAAGCGTGAGCCGGGTGACGCGGCGGCTGTGATCCTTCACCTCACGGCTGCGCATCTCGAGCACCCGCGACCAGCCTTCGATGGTCAAATCATACGCTTCAAGGATCTCTGCGCCTTTCTGGCGCAGCCGGTCCTGCAACTGCTTTTCCTCGGCAAGATGCCTGCGAAAGCTCTCCTCGCGTAACGCCAGTTCATTGGACAGCAGCAAAAACAACACCAGGCCGCTGATGAGAATGAACAGGAACTCCTTCGCCGTTTCAACCCAGGTAGATATCCCATATACCCGCTGGCCGTATGCCACCAGCCAATCGGTGACGACGATCCAGAAGAGGCATAAAATCATGTATAGTACTACGATCCGTACAATTGGCTTAAGATTCGATCTTATCATGTTCACCTGCAAAGAAACGCCCGGGTCAAGGAACTGCCTGCCCGGCGCGACAGCTCATTACAACTTCTAAAGTATACAAAATTTCGCTACATTATACCGGGCAAACAGGTGAAGATTCATCCAGTTTTCTACTATTAATTTCCCAATTTTCAAACCCGGCGGCCTCACTGCCAAACATTTACGCTTTATAATTACGTTATGACCCAAAGCATACCTGTTCTCTCTATTCCGGATATTGACTGGTATCGGGATGTCGTTGAAGGTGCGCCGGAGACAATCATGATCGTCAACCGTGACTTCATCACCCTGTATCATAACCAGATGACCAGTTCCCATCCTCCGGAATATTTTATTGGTAAATCGATTTTTGACTTTTTTCTCCCTGAATATCACCAGCTCGTCCGCGAAAAGATCAACCGGGTGTTCGAAACAGGCCAGATGGACACCTACGAGCTTGCCACGACATACCCGAAGGATGAACTGGAATGGTATACCACCCGGCTGGGCCCGATCATCCGCGATGGGCGGGTCGTGGCGGTGACTCTGTTCATCCGCAACGCGACCGGCATCAAGGCTGCTGAACAGGCGCTGAGCCGGATCAAAGATAAGCTGGAGCAGCGCGTTGAAGAGCGCACACGCACCTTAAACGAATACGCGCACCGCCTGGAGGTCTCAGAAAAACTGAACGCGGCGCTCAGGCAGGCAGAAAACCGCCAGGTTGTGTTCAAGATTCTGGCGAGTCACAGCAAGAAGGTGCTTGGGGCCGACCTGGCAGGCATTTACGAGATTGAAGATGACAGGCTGCAGTTTTCGCTCAGCCTGGGGCACAGCGAACTCCCACCCGTGCAGCTTGTTCCCGAGGACAACTGCCTGATCTTTTCGCCGGGGCAGGCGAATCAGATTCGTTTTATTTCTCTCAATCGAGCAGCGCAAATAGGCTGCAAGTTTTGCGACTACGTGCGCAGCCAGCAGATGCATTCGCTGCTGGTTGCCCCCTTGCGGACCGGCGATATACTGGTCGGGGTGCTTTACCTGGGGTTTTGCTCGCCGCGCGCCTCTTCAGCAAAAGACGAGCAGCTTCTGAATGCATTTGTCCAATCGGGCAGCAACACGCTCCACCGCATTCAGGTGATGGAACAGTTGGAAAATAACATCCGGCAGCGCGAGCATGAACTGCAAGTGCTGTACGGCATTATGTCGATCGCCAGTGAAGCCCTGGACGCCGAAAAAATGCTGAGTAAATCGCTGCGCGCCACGCTCGATGCCGTCGACTGCTCGATGGGCGTGATTCACCTGGCAGACCCGGCGAGCAGCAGGTTAAAAATCGCGGTCGATGAAAATTACCCCCAAACGCTGGATACTTTCCTGCTGCTCAGCGGACTGGCAAACGATTTATGGGAAAAGGTGTACCGCGAAGGGCAGCCGGTGGCGGTGCGCCGCCTGCAAACGCAGTCGTATCACGAAACAGCCGGGCAGAATGTGACACTGCTGACCTACCTGGGCGTTCCGGTTCGCGCGAAAGAGGTTACGCTGGGCGTGCTGAGCATTTTGGGCGACGACGAATCGCTGCTGGATCCCGGCGTCAGGCAGTTGGTTTGCACCATCGCAGACCAGATTGGGCTGGCGCTCGAAACCAGCCGGAAGCGGCAGCGCGATCAAGAGGCGCTGATTCTGGAAGAACGCCAGCGACTGGCCCGCGAGCTGCACGATTCGGTCTCGCAGTCGCTGTACGGGCTCGTCCTTTCCGCTGACGTGGGGAACAAGCTGCTCAAGTTGAAAGCCTATAAGAAGCTCGCCGGCACGCTGAAGGATATCGGCGACGAGGCGCTGCAGTCGTTGAAAGAAATGCGGTTGATGCTGTTTGAGCTGCGCCCGCTCTCGCTGGAAGCGGTGGGGCTGGCCGGCGCGCTCGAACTGCGCCTGAGCACGGTCGAGCAGCGCGCCGGGATGAGTACGTCGCTGGAAACCAGCGGTATCGAGCATCTCCCCAAAAATCTGGAACTCGAAATCTACCGGATCGCATCAGAGGCGCTCAACAACTCGCTCAAACATTCCCGCGCCAGCACGGTGCGCGTCTCACTTTCAGCCAGCCCTGAGATGGCCGAACTGGTGATCGAGGACAACGGCAAAGGGTTTAACACCTCGCAAAGGCGGGCCGGCGGGATCGGGCTGAGCAGCATGCAGGAACGCTCGCACCAGATCAACGGGCATTTGACGATTGATTCAAATCCAGATGCAGGGACGCGGGTGCATCTGGTCGTGCCGCTGCCGCAGGAGGAGGAGGACGCAGAAGAGGAGGCCGCATGAGTAAAGCAAAAATTCGCGTACTGGTCGTCGACGATCACCCAATCGTCCGGAGCGGGCTGTCGACTGAGATCAACCTCGACCCTAACATGCAGGTGGTCGGCGAAGCTCAGGACGGCGTGGAGGCGGTTGCGATGGCCTTACAGCTAAACCCCGATGTGATTCTGATGGATCTGGTCATGCCTGAAATGGACGGGATCGAAGCATCCGCTGAGATTATCCAAGCGAACCCTGATGCGCGCATTCTCATCCTGACCAGCTTCACCGAAGAGGAGAAGATTTACGCCGCCATCAAAGCCGGGGCTTCGGGCTACATCTTTAAGGACAGGCGTCCTGACGACGTGCTGCAGGCCATTCGAGACGTTCACCAGGGAATCCCGCTGCTCAACCCGAGCATCACGCGCCGGCTGGCGCGCGAACTGCGCGAACAGGAACACCAGCAGGCCGAACCGGTTGGGAACCTGACGGAGCGCGAAATGGAGATCTTGAAGCGGGTCGCGCAGGGAGCCTTATATAAGGAAGTGGCGCTTGAGATCGGCGTGAGAGAAGCGACCGTCCGCGCCCACGTGAGCAGCATCTTAAACAAGCTGGGCCTGTCGAACCGCTCGCAGCTTGTGCTGTACGCCATCCAGCACAAGCTGATCGAAACGCCGGGGTAGCAGACAGGTTTTTAACCCCAGGATCAACAAAAGTTTAATAACATACGCGAAAGCTGACCCAATTGGGTCAGCTTTCGCGTATTTCGCTCACAGCAAACGCCCCGTCAAGTTTGAGAAATTTTTCACTATACTTGGGGGTGACAAGTTCGTTCACTTTTTCACAAGGAAGGACTAAAATGAATACTCAGGAGAATGAGAAGAAGTTGGATTCACGCCGAAATTTCTTGAAGAAATCGGCATTGATGAGCGTTGGGGTGACGGCGGGAGCAGCCCTCACAGCCTGCTCTGGCCAACAGGCCGTTGCCGGAAAGGAAACCGTGAAGTGGGATAAAGAAGTTGACGTTCTGGTCGTCGGGTCGGGAACCGTGGCCATGGCGGCAATTGCAGCCAAAGACGCAGGCGCTGAGAAAGTGCTGATTATTGAAAAAGGCCCTGCTTTTGGCGGTACTTCTGCGCTCTCCGGCGGCGGTATGTGGATCCCCTGCAACTACGTGATGGCAGAAAAGGGCCTCGAGGATAACCGCGAGGACGCTTACAAGTATATGGTCGCCGTCACCGACGGCCAGTCAAATGATGAGCTGATCAATGCTTACCTCGACAACGCCCCCAAACTGATCGAATGGCTGCGCGACAAATTCGGGTTTGAATGGGCCATCGGCAGCAGCATGTTCAACGACTACTACCAGCTTCCGGGCTACCGCCCGCTTGGCCGCACCGTTTTCCCGGCCAAAGAAGGCAAGTCGGTTGGCGGCATGGGCTACTGGCAGAAGATCCGCGAGGTGTGCGACAGCCTGGGCATCGAGATTATGCTGGATACCGCCGGCAAAAAACTGATCACCAACGAAGAAGGCGTCGTGATCGGTGTGTACGCGACAACAGTCGACGGTGAAATTGCGATCCGCGCGAAGAAAGGCGTGATCCTCGGCACCGGTGGTTTCGATTTCAACAAAGAAATGACCGCTGCCTTCCTGCGCGGCCCGATCTACTGCAGCAATGCCGTACCCACCAACACCGGCGACGGTCACATCATGGGCATGGCGCTGGGCGCTGACCTGCGCAACATGAACGAATCGTGGGGCCTGCCCTTCTTCCCGCTCGATACCGATAACCTCAAGGGCGAAGCGGACTGGCAGACTTTCCGCGGCAAACCCGGCGCTGTTGTCGTGAATAAGCACGGCGAGCGCATCGGCAATGAAGCCTCCTCCTACGAGCTCTTCCAGCGCGCTTTCTACGTCTGGGACACCGGCACGTTCGAGTGGCGCAACATCCCGGCTTTCTGGATCTGCGACTCGACCTTCCCCGAGCACTACCCCATGCCTGGTGCGAACTACCAGATGGGCGTCGTTCCCGATTGGATTGTCAAAGCCGATACGCTCGAAGAGCTTTGCGAAAAGCTGGGCATCGACTGGGCCGGCTTCGAAGCCACCATCACCGCCTTCAATGAGAACGCCAAAGAGGGCAAAGATCCCGTATGGCACCGCGGCGAGTACGATTTCGACCAGGGCACCGCTGGCGACCTGACCGGCACCCGGACCGATCTCAAGAATAACTGCCTGGCCCCCGTCGAGAAGGGCCCCTTCTACGGCGCCAAGTACGTCCCGGGCACCTGCGGAACCAACGGCGGCCTGCGCGTGAACGGCAAAGGCCAGGTGGTGAACGTCTGGGGTGAGGTCATTCCGGGCCTGTACGCCATCGGCAACACCGCCGGTTCTGTGATGGGCGCTGCTTATCCGGGCGGCGGCAGCACGCTGGGCGCTGGCTGCGTCTTCGGCATGCTTGCAGGGCGCGACGCTGCTGCACGGGAAGACTCCGCTGCATAAATAAGTAAATGTTGGTTCGAGAGCTGCCCGGGGACTTTCCCGGGCAGCCTCAACAATCTGGCAAGCAAAATGCTTTTTTGTTAAATGACGCGAAACCGTCTTTTAAAGGCAATTTAATTCCTTAAGGATCGGTACAATGTTCAAGCGAAAACCCAACCCGCAGGCGGTTGAACCGGCCTCGGAGGGCAAGAAAAAGCCCAACTGGTTCAAGATCAGCATCATTGCGAATGTGGTTGTGCTGGTGGTGCTCGTGGTGGGGTTGGCCAGCCTGGAGATCATCCACCAGAGCGACACCAACCCGGCCTTCTGCGGCACCTGCCACGTCATGCAGCCCAACGTCGACTCCTACCTCAACTCCAACAACCTGGATGCCGTGCATGCCCAGGCCAATGTCGAATGCAAGGAGTGCCACTTTGCCTACGGGCTGAAGGAGGA
>Ga0134094_1003686_pt1 | contig 11031 bp, 9 predicted proteins | sample 5_1taG_FD_94458 | JGI IMG/M metagenome (GOLD analysis project Ga0134094, IMG submission 94458) | Switchgrass degrading microbial communities from high solid loading bioreactors in New Hampshire, USA - 5_19_20_110_A1 metaG | ecosystem: Engineered > Bioreactor > Semi-continuous > Anaerobic >... | reverse complement strand
CGGAGCCTGTCAAAGAAATTGCCCGTTTGCCGCTATTGAAGTAAAAACCGGAGTGGGTTGCGCCGCCGCGGTAATCAATGGAATCCTGACCGGCGCGGAGCCGAGCTGCGGCTGTGACGGAAGCGGAAACTGCTGCTAGAGAAAAACTGGGCTAACGGAATTTCGGGTGTGACGGCGGTTAATACCGAAACAGGTCGATCACGGCGTCCAGATTGGGAATAACATTGCAATTCCGGTCCTTTTGGATGACATGGGTCATCTGGCCCAGCAAATAGTGCCAGTAAATATCGGCGAATTCTTCGGGATCGCCTTCTTTAAATTGTTTCAGCTCCTGTCCGCGCCGGAAGATCGGCCCGAAATACTTTCTCCCGAAATCATTGCTGATGGGATTTTTATCCGTATTGGGATCGATTTCCCCCCTCACAAATACGGTGATGAATACTCTGAGAGGGGGCAGGTACCCTGTCTGATAGGGATCGGATAAAAGCTTTTCCCCGAAAACCCGGATTGCTTCAATGGGCGAATCGAACGCTGCAATTTCATCCAGACATACCTGCATGGCGTCGGTGTATGCGAACAGGATATCAGCCTTTGTTTTGAAATACCGGTAGATCAATCCCTTGCTGACTCCGGCAGCCGCCGATATATCATCAATTTTTGTATTTGTATAGCCCAACTTATCAAAGAGCGTCAGCGCCACATCTAAAATCTGCTTAACCCTTTCCTGTTGGATTCTCTGTCTTTTTTCCAATGACATTACCATATGCGAAAACTCCTTTATCCGAAAAATTATATCAACAAAATGACGGAAAGTAAAGAATTAAGGGCAATTCCTGCGCCGCTTATGCGCTATGCGTCTTTTTAGTCAAAAAATGACCGGTGATTCATCATAGACTATAAATTCATCATTGACCGGCGAGTCTATGATTGTTATAATTATAACAAAATACTGAAAGGAGAAATTGATATGTTGGATCATCTCTTCAGCCCGTTTACAATCAAAGGAAAGACGATAATAAACCGATGCGTCGTGTCGCCGATGGTAACAAATTATTGCGACCGTGACGGAAAGGCGACAGAGCGGTACATCGCCTATCATGAGGAGAAGGCTAAGGGCGGCTTCGGCCTGATCATCACCGAGGACTATGCGGTGGACCCGAAAGGAAGAGGATTTTCAAACGTTGCCGGACTTTGGAGCGACGAACAGATCGAAGGCCACAGCAAACTGCCGGAACGCGTGCATAAGTACGGGGCGGTAATTATCGCCCAGATCTACCATTGCGGCAGACAGACCAACGAAGCCGTAATCGGAGGGAAACCCTATGCTCCGTCAGCGATCCCATGTCCTTTCAGTCCTGATATGCCCATTGAACTCACCCTTGAGCAGATCGAAACGATTATTGAACAATTCGGGGATTGTGCGTTGCGAGCCAAAAAATGCGGCTTTGACGGCGTTGAAATCCACGGAGCCCACGGATATCTGATCGCGGAATTCATGTCGCCTTATGCCAACAAGAGAACGGACAGGTACGGCGGAACCTTAATGAACCGTTTGCGCTTCCCCGTGGAGATCATCAAGAACATTCGGAAAAAATGCGGCGACGATTTCATTATCGACTTCCGGATTTCCGCGGACGAAATGGTTGAAGGAGGAAGGACCATCGAAGACACCAAGGCAATCGTTGTCGCTCTGCAGGAAGCTGGGATCGATATGATCCACGTCTCGGCCGGAACGTATGCAACAGCCGACGCCATCGTTCCTCCCGCCTACACGCCCCATGGCTGGATTGTAGATTTTGCCGAGGAGGTAAAGAAGATTTGCTCGATTCCTGTCATTACGGTGGGCCGTATCAATGATCCGATTTTAGCGGACAATGTCATCAAGTCCGGAAAAGCCGATTTCGTGGCAATGGGCCGCGCGTCCCTGACCGACCCGGCACTGCCCGAAAAGGCAAAAGCGGGAAGATTCGAGGATATCCGTACCTGCATCGCCTGCAATTTGGGCTGCCTTGACCTGCTGTTCAAGGATAAGGATATCAGGTGCGTGCTGAATCCGACCTTGGGCAGAGAGTATGAAACGAAGATCGAAAAGGCGGCACAGCCGAAAAAGGTTGCGGTGATCGGAGCGGGACCTGCTGGTCTGCAGGCGGCCATTACTGCTGCGGAAGCCGGGCATGATGTAACGGTGTATGAAAAAGCGGACCGTCCGGGCGGCCAGTTCAGAATTGCCGCGATTCCGCCGGCCAAGGGAGAGATCAGCTGCTTCGTCAACTGGCAGGAGACCCAGTTGAATAAGCTGGGAGTAAAAATCAATTATAATATGGAAGTCGACGCCCGCTTCCTGAAAGACAAGCCCGTCGATACCGTCATCGTTGCCACGGGCGCGGAACCGATTATTCCCAATATCAAAGGAGTCGATCTGCCGCATGTGCACAAGGCCATCGACGCATTAACCGGAAAGGTAAATGTCGGCAATAGCATTGTTGTGATCGGCGGAGGGCAGGTCGGAGCCGAAACCGCCCACCATTTCGCGCTTCAGCTTAAAAATGTGACCCTGGTTGAGATGCTGCCGGACATTGCAACGGAAGAGGCGCTGGCCCCCAGATGGCACCTGCTGCGCTGGCTGGAGAAGCGGAAGGTGAATATGCTCACAAATACCACGGTAACCGAAATCACCGCCGGTTCCGTAAAAGTAAAAGGACCGAACGGCATAGAGACGGAGATTCCGGCGGATACGGTAATCCTTGCGGTAGGTTCCAGGCCGAACAATAAACTGGCCGATGAATTGAAGGCTGCCGGCTATGATGTCAAAGTGGTCGGAGATGCCGAAAAAGTCGGTCTTGTAATGGATGCGGTATCCCAGGGATATGAAGTCGGGGCGAATTTATAGAGAATCGAAAAACTGAAAAACCACTAATTCTGCTTTATTTTGAAATGAGCGGAGAAATCCGCTCATTTTTCTATATGCTTTGCTCCGGCGCCGAACCATATTTTGGATATCGAAGGATTGATCGGCCCCCTTGTTGGTGATATGATTCAATTAATAGTGATATGATTTTTTCAATAAAATGAATCATATCACTCATAGAAGAAAACATGAAGGGGGCGATTCGTATGACCGATCTTGTTAAAACTGCGGCGGCTACAGTTTTGAAACAGGAAATCGTGTACAGTACCATGGAACTGATCCGTATTCCGTCTTACTGGGGGATACCCAATCAGGAAACGGAGGCGGCCAAATACCTGAAGGCCCTGTTTGACCGGGAGGGCATCGAAAGCTGGATCGATCCGCTGGAGGAGGGGCGCAGCAACGTGCTGGCAAAACTCCCTGGCACAGGCGGCGGCAGGACGCTGATGCTCTGCGGCCATACGGATACCGTGCCTCCTTATGATATGGAATGCGCCCTCGACCCGTATCTCGACGAAGAAGGAAAGCTGCACGGCCGGGGGGCGTCGGATATGAAGGGGCCCGACATAGTGATGGCTTATGCGCTTATCGCACTGAAGCGCGCCGGGATCAAGCTGAAGGGAGACCTGATCTTTGCCGGCGTGGCGGATGAGGAGGGCCACAGCATGGGCGCCATCGACATCGTGGAGAAGGGATACAAGGCGGATGCGGTCATCGTCGGGGAACCCACCGGAAAAAATAAGATATCCATCGCGCGGAAAGGGTTGGAATGGATTGATTTAAAATTTAAGGGCGTCAAGGTGCACGGCGGAATGCAGGACCAAGGCGTAAACGCCATTGAGATGGCCAACCGCTTTATCAATGTAATCTTGACGGAACTTAAGCCGAAGCTTGCGGAACGCGTTGTGGATCTGCCGGAGTTCGGGCATTCCACGGTCAACCTCGGCCGCATTGAGGGAGGAGATCAGCCTTCGACGGTGGCGGGCGAATGCCTGCTTCAGATCGACAGGCGCTGGATGCCCGGCATCGAGACCTATGAAGGGATGTGGCAGGAGATCCAGGACATCATCGACAGGCTCCACGCCGAGGACGAGCGTTTTCAATGCGAGATGAGCGTCCATAAGGAAAGCAGAATGAAGGACGGCTATGTGCATCTTCCCGCAGTCCAGGATATCGACAGCGATATCGTGAAGATCACAAGGCGAAACGCCGAAAAGGCTATCGGCCGGGCGCCGGACGTCGTCGGTTCGGTCGGAGGATGGGACGATACCGGAATCCTGAAGAATTACGGGGGTATGGATTGCATCACCTACGGCCCCGGGGATAAGACCGCCTGCCATACCAAACATGAGTACATAGACCCCGACGAGATGATGGCAGTGCTGGAAGCGTACATCGGCACGGCCCTCGAATTCTGCGGATGCGATCAATCTCTGCGGGCGGAATGATCGACGGTTTTTTTCGCGTGATAACCGTGAACCTCCACGGTTTCTCCCGCTTCATTCTGAGGGAAGTGAGTCTCGCCGGGGGTTGTCATGCCGATGATTTTATCTTCTGCGGGCTTTACCTTCTCCAGCGACCAACAATACTTCAAGCGTTCCAACGACATTTTCTCAGGTTCGAAGTTCGGATGATCCTTTTTAAAGTTGCGGATGCTTTTCGGAGCCTTCTGATAAGTGGTGAATATTCCTGCGACCTCGCCCGTATTTTTAAGCAGCGGCGCGATAAATTCGGTGAAAAAGGTATTGTACGTAAACATCGAATTTACGGTCGAAAAGTCGTCCAGATAAAAATCGACGGAGCATCTCTTTATCGGAAGATCCTGCGGCTTGCCGACAATATAGACGATGGTGTAATTCCAGGATGCGAGATATTGTTTTATCTTGCTGATCCTTTTGAGGGACGGATCGAAAATGATATACGTGTTATCCCGCCCCAGTTTTTCGATGTATTCAAGCAGGAAATTAAAGGTGAACGGGCCTGCCATTACATATTTGACGCCGTTGAGCTGACTTGCTATCCGATTATACATCCAAAGGTACGTCCTGGTGATCAGCTTTCTGTAAACAGGGCTGAGCTGATCCTTCATGGCGATTACGGACTCAACGTTTTCAAATGCTTTAAAGGGCGTATCCTCGGTAAATTCCCGGCAGCGGATAATTCCGTCGGCAATTTCGGCAGAATAGCCGCAATCACAGGTTAAGATCCCCTTTTGGATGCTGCCGTTGGCAAGGCTTGCCGAATCGAGCTTCAGAGCCTCCTGGCAGGTTGGACAATAAAGGTAAGGAATGAATGAAAAAGGTACTCCGACATCCAAATCGTCCTTTGCGGCAAACGAAGGAAAATTCTCTATCTCCCGTTCAATTTCCCCGATAAATTGCGTAATGCTGTCCCTTTCCTCCATCAACTGCTTTCTCTTGTTTTTCAGGATGTCCGTACATATCTGGACAACGATTTCGTCCTGAAACCGGGACGCTTTCTCCATAAAGAACAAAAGCCGAATTTCTTCAAGGGAAAAGTGATACCTTTTATACTTAAGAATCTTCTCCATGTCGGAAACGCATTCATTGTCGAATACATACTGCCCGCCTGCCCTGCCCGGCCGAAGCAAGCCATTGTTTATGTAAAACCTTACCGTGCTGGTATTCAGATTGAACTTTTTCGCAAACGTGCCTATCTTCATGAAGCTGTCCCCTCGTGATGCCTACTTTCCTCTTTTTTTAAAAACGGATTGTTTTCGCGGTCATTTACCTTTCATTAAGTATATGTGGGATGTATCTAAGAGTCAACCTTGGAAAGGAATATATTTTGGAAAGGGAAATATAATGAAGAGGACTTTATGGACGGCTTAAATCCGGGAAAACGTGCACCTAAGTTCATCTTTTATGATTTTCATGAATTGCCGTAAATTAAAGTGCATCCGTATAATCGAAGCAGTAGGACATAAAACACCTTATAATAATCTCACAGAAAGCCACCGGAGAATAGTCCGGCGGCTTTTCATTTACGGAGAATTTAACTCAGGCCTTTATAATACAGCCGGAAAAACTCTTTCAGGGAATTGACCAGCAAGGACAGCTTGATATAATCCGTGATCCTGTCCTGCACCGTACCGGCATTCGAGCCGGACTTTTTCACGTTCAGGCGGCGGATCTCGTCTTCCGACATTCCGTTTTCCAGTTCCAGCTGGCTCATCAGTTCGTCCCTGATTCTGCCCAGAAGCTCTTCGCCGCGCAGCACACAATATTCGCAGAATTTTACCAGCTCTTTTCTGCTGCGGAAGCCCGATTCCCTATGATCAATCCCCGTCTCATAGGCATAATCCGAGACAATTCCATCAAAACCGCTCCGGATAAATCCGGTTGCCAGAAGAGATAGCTTCTCGCACCCTTCGACGATATACTTCCGGTCTGCGTTTTGATCCTGCAGGAAGTTTAGGAGCCTGTTGGCTTCCAGAATGATGATATTCGGTTTAACGATGCTTCTGCTGCAAACGGTGAGAAGCTCTTCCACGCTGTCAGCCAGATTCTTTGCATGATCCATACCGGTTATCCTCCTAATTCATTTCCTCCTGATAATTCCCCGGCACTCCGTAACAGAGCGCCTATTCCCCCTTTTTCAAAAAGTATATCACAGCAGTCGATTCCGTCAATCGGCCGGAAAACCCGAAAAAAACAAATAAATCGACGTTTTTTTAATCCCGGTCGGTACATTATCGATATGCAAAGACTGGAATACGAGCATCATATGATTTACATATCATATAATTACTTAGACATAACTAAAACAGAGCATTGAAATTTCAATAGTAGTTGCGCATTGTAAGCCTCATATGCATATATATATGCGTATTATTAGCGGGCGAGAACCAAGGGCTCATGTAAGAAATCCCTGGGATGAACGCATGCGACAAAATCGTCACTTAAAAAGTGACAAATGTGTCGCAATAATGCTGACTGTACTGAAAATTGGACATTTCCGGCATATGGCAATAAGGCCTTCGTGACGGCGGAGGGTTTACCACGGTTAACAATTATGAGTCCTTCGACATATGATAAGCAGAAGGCTGATTTGATTACGGGAGGGATTTTTATATGCCGGACGGCGAAGACATTCTGATGCCTATTCCAGGGATCGATTGCTTAACATATGACGATGTAAATCTTCTGCTGCGCAACCAGAAGTTATGGGTCGAGCTGGTTATTTGGATGAGGACCTTGTTTCACAGCTTTTTTGAAAACCAGCCGCAGTTGTCAGTGGTGATTGCCCGGGTTTTTCAGCAGCTGCCCCTTGATTTTTTCAATGAGTTCAGCAGACATTTCGGACCGGAGCAATCTCAGCGGTTCTCCGATTTATTCACCAGGCTGATTACCGTCAACTGGCAGATGGTAAACGCCTACAAGGAAAACAATCAGGCCGCCATTGACGAGAGCGTTGTTCAATGGTACAGGGTTGCGGATGAAATGGCAAGCTTTCTGGCCAGCGTCAATCCGCATTCGGATGAGTTACAGATCCGGAATATGCTGTACGAGTACATCCAGCTAAAGATTCAGGAAATCATGGCCTTCTTAAGCGGTGACTATGAGCTGGAAATGAGGGTATTCGAGGAGCTGAAAAATGAGGTGATCCGGATATCGGCAAACCTGGCGGCGGGAATCATCGCAAAGCGACCGCAGCGTCCGCCACAGCAACTGCCGCAGCGTCCGCTGTAACAGCAGCTGCAGTGTCCGGCGATTCAGCCGCCGCAACGTCGCCGAAGCAACTGCCTCAGAGTCGCCGTAACAACTGCCGCGACGCGCGCCGCAACGGCTGCCGCTTCCGCCGCAGCATTTTATAGCGGAAATCCGCGGGTATTGGGGCACTTTTTGATATTCTTCATATTATAAATAAACAGGGGTTGCGAACGGGCCGGAAAGCTCGGCCGGCTTGATCGCAGCGCCGAAACAGGAGGGAGTTTTATGCAACAGTATGTGGTAAAACCAAACGATACATTATATTTAATAGCAAAGGAATTTAATATACCGCTCGCACAGTTGATCCGGGCCAATCCCCAAATAACAAACCCGGATTTGATTTTTGAAGGACAAACCATTAACATTCCCAGCATGCTGCCGGTGCCGGAACAGATCGATACCATTGAGTTAAATGTCGTTGATATCATAGATGACATCTTTCGGGCAGACTGGCAGAGCGCAGACAGAAGGATTGACACGGTCAGGACGGCTATGAATGCCCTGGTGCCGATTCTGCAGGAGGCCGAAGTCCCCAACGATATAGTTTTTGACCTGAACGCCGCCATCAGGATGCTGGAGCAGAACATCGCGCAGAGGAGGGCCTATCCTGCGATATCCATGGCAAACCGGGTTACGCAGATCCTGGCCGACGTACTTGATTACTTCAACGTGATTGTCCCGACGGACCTGATAAGGCTGGCTTATTTCGCGCGGCAGCTCATCGTGAGTGGAGCAGAACGATTGGGCGGAAGCGCTGCAAAATTACAGGAGAGCGACGGACGTATGGCATCGTATCAGGCCGATGCTCGGCAATTTCGTATCGAGCGTCGCCGAAATGGACCGGATTTTCGCCGCCCTGCTCGGTTCCATAAACAACAGAAACTATCGCACTGCAATTGAAGGAGCAACCTCGATCATTGATCTCCTAGAAGTGTTGACGGCAAATTTTGAGCAAATGTTCACATGACGATCTGAGAGAGTTTTAAAACCAGACAAAATTTAAAGCCGTCTCAAAATCGAGACGGCTCTGATTTATACCTGTCGTTTGTTTATACCGGATAGCCCGCATCCGCGAAGGCCTTCCGGATTTCTTCCCTCTGTTGCGGCGTGCAATCCTGCAGCGGGATTCTTACCTCGCCGCCCTGGAAACCAAATATGTCGCAGCCTGCCTTTACGCCTGCAACTCCGTACTTGCCGGCGCCCGCCTTGTTCAGGGCTATGAGCTTGTCGTTCAATTCCTCGGCTTCCTGTTGCTGCCCGTTTACAAACAGGTGATAGATCCTGCCGCATTCCTCGGGCTGATAATTCGCCATGGACAAAACTCCGCCGGAGGCGCCGTGCTTGAGGCCTTCCAGGAAATTCTCGATGCTCCCTGCGATTACATCAAAATCCTTCCTGTCGGTAACGGAAAGATAGCTTAAGATGTTTCCTTTTGAGGTGTCCTTCATGCCGGCGATGTTGGGATGCTTCGACAGTTCGGAAACAACATTCTCACTCAGCCGCAGCCCCGCTGAAAACTTCGGGCAGTTGTAAAGGAGCACCGGGACCGTCATATTGTCCGCCACGGTGGTATAATACCGGATCAGCGCGTCGTCGGTCATGGAAGAAGTATAGTAGCTGGGGGTAAGAACCGATACGAAATCGACGCCCTCTTCAATGACTCTTTTACCGAATTCAATGGTGGAATACGCCGACTGCCTCGCGATGCCGACCATCAGGGTCTTGTCCTTCCCGGCGTGCTTTTTGATTGTCCTGAGCACGGACAGCTGCTCTTCGTCGCTCATGTGGGCAAATTCGCCGTTGCTCCCGAGAGGCATATAGCCGGCGATGGACGTCTTGTCCGCTTTTTCTATATTGTGTGCCAGTTTTCCCAGATCCACCTTCTGATCCGTAAACGGCGTGATCACGGGGATAAAGACTCCGGCCAATTTTTTATTCATCTGTTTTCGCAGCTCCTTTCAATTATTCCTATGCGGCTATTATCTCTTGCCCAGTGCCTCCAAGGCCAGAATCCCGTTTCCGAGGATGGGGCAGTTCTCCTTGACGACGAAATCGAAGCCCTGGAAGAGTTTTTTCTTCAACTCGATGAAATGCTCGGTGATCATTCCGCCGGTGAGCTTGATCGTCTTATTATGCTGCATGAAGGCGCCGGAGAGTTCGATTGTTTTCAGGATAGGCTCGTGCATTCCCAAGAAGATGGAAGCCAGCATGTCCTTTCTTGTGGTATCCAGCGTCAGCCCTTCGAAAGCGCCTTTTTTCGGCGTCAGGCTGTGTCTGTCACCGGCAAGGTACGGCTGGAATACGACGGATGCTTTGCCTACGTGATTCCGTATGACATCCGGGATCTCCGTATTGAAAAACTCCTTCGCTTCCATTTCCCGGTAAAACTCCTTCCGGAACCAGTCGATGGCAAAACCGCCGGTGGTAATGGCAAAGACCTGCCATTTTCCGGGATAAACGGCGTTACGCAGATAGTAGAAATCGCTGACCACGGGCTTCTCGGAAATAATCGTCAGGATTTCGCTGCTGCCCGATATGTCCAGGATGTCGCCTTCCTTTTTATTGCCGCAGCCGACATGGGCCACCGCTGCGTCGTTTGTGCCCAGGGTCACCGGAATTCCTTCCTTAAGACCCATCAGATCGGCGGCTTCTTTTGTCAGCGAGCCCAGGATGGTTCCTGCATTGTGAATGTCGGGAAGCTTATCCCGCGGAATCTTGAAGGTATTCAGGATTTCATCGGACCAGCCGCCCCATTTTGTCGTTTCATACATTCCCATCATGGACGCGTTGACCGGGTCTGTAGCCCACACGCCGGTGAGCTTGTGATGGATATATGTGACCAGATGCCCAAATTTATAAGTTTTTTCAATGACTTCGGGCATGTTTTCCATCATCCAAAGCAGGGTGGTTATGGAAACGCCGCCGGTGAAGGGCTGGACTCCAGTTATGCTCTGGAACGCGTCTTTTCCCATAACTTCCAGGATATGGGCAGTCTGCTTTTTGCTCCTGCGGTCCAGGTGGGCGATGATCGGGTGCAACGCCGTGCCGTTTTGGTCCATAAAGACCACGGACGGGGAAAAGGTGTCGTAGCAGATAATGCCCACCTTATCCATATACCCTGACAGCTTTTTGACGCCTTTCACCATCGCGCCGAAAACCTCGTCGGGATCAAGTTCGACCCAGTCCTCGTTGAAAACCCGGTATTGATATTCGACCGAAGCGGTTTCAAGAATATTTACGTTTTCATCCAATACGGCCATCTTCAGGGAAGATGTGCCGAAGTCGACAGACAGTATATACATAAGCTCCTCCTGATATTGATCCTTTTAAACCGTGTGTTGATCCGTTCAGACTGTTTTATTAAACTCAAGCTTCAGTTTTATTTTGTCT
>Ga0134094_1003681_pt1 | contig 11052 bp, 10 predicted proteins | sample 5_1taG_FD_94458 | JGI IMG/M metagenome (GOLD analysis project Ga0134094, IMG submission 94458) | Switchgrass degrading microbial communities from high solid loading bioreactors in New Hampshire, USA - 5_19_20_110_A1 metaG | ecosystem: Engineered > Bioreactor > Semi-continuous > Anaerobic >... | reverse complement strand
CAGTCGTCAAGGCTTATCGTGAAGCCATAGACGCATATTATGAAGCCCTTGACAAAAATCAGCCCTATCAGTTTGACGAGAAATGGTATGAAGAAATAACGAAAGTAAGCAACAGGGATTTCACCACAGGTTTTTACTTCCATAAACCTACCGAAGAAGGTCATAATTTCGGCATGGGCTCATATATTAGAACGTATTCCTTTATCGGGATTGTAAAAGGATACGATGAAGAAGAAGGGCAGCTCATAGTAGAGCAGCGAAATAAATTCAGTCTTGGCGACAGGGTGGAGGCAGTACCTCCAAAGGGGCCATATATCGAATTTGTCGTAGAGGATATGTACGACAGCGAGGGAAATAAAATTGAAACTGCACCTCATCCCCAAATGGAGGTCAGGATCCCCTTTAGGAAACTTCCCTTGAACAGTCTTCTCAGAAAACCTGCAAATATTAGAAATTTTTAATGTTATGGCACAAAAAGCTGTGGTATTATTATATTAAGTTAGGGCAGACTTTTAATTGCAGATTATTTATGTGAAAATAAAGAACCTGTAAGGGAGGTTAACCTATGAATTTTTTGGATGATCTGAAAAGAATCGGAAGGAATCTTAAGGACAAAGGAAAAGACGTGCTTGAAATCACAAAACTCAATGCTCAGATAAGCGCTGAAAAGGACAAGATAAGGGAATTATATTATAAAATAGGCGAAGAAGTCTACAAAGCTTATTCAGCCGGCGAAAGCACCGTAAATGACGAAGCCTGTGCCAAAATCAAGGAGATTGAGGATAAAATCAAGGAACTCAACGCCAAGGTTCTTGAGCTTAAGAACGCTACAATCTGCCCCAATTGCGGTACTGAACTGGATAAGAATGTTAATTTCTGTTCCAAATGCGGTGCCAAGGTTGCCGAATAATCGTTCCGATAAAATAGTATCAATGAATTTATAATATTAACAGGTTTGACCGGAACGGCCTTTCAGGCCGTTTTTGGCATTTTATGAGGTTTTTCGTTTTACAGGATCAGTAAATTGTTTTAAAATTATTTTAGCTGCATCAGGCAATTTAATTCAGATTCAAGGGGAAGATAATGGATAAGGCTGAATTCAGAAAATACATTGCCGGAATAAGAAATAACCTCACAAATGAGCAGGTTGAACATGCATCCCTGAAGATAGCTGAGAGAATAAAGAAACTCCCGGTTTTTGGCAACAGCCGGCTGATTATGTCTTACATGCCCTATGGGAAAGAAGTAAACTTATTGCCGCTGAATGATTTCATTCTGGAACAGGGAAAAGAATTGTGCATACCAAGGGTATCGGGAAATTCCGGCATGGATGCCGTAAAAATATATAACCTGGAAGACAATCTTGTCCGGGGATATTTCGGGATACCTGAACCAATACCTACACTGAAACCCGTAAATCCGGACAAAATAGACCTCATACTTGTCCCGGGACTTGCTTTCGATTTGAGCGGAAACAGATTAGGCCACGGCAAAGGCTATTATGACCGTTTTCTGCAAAAGTGCCCTGAAAAAACTTTTACCATAGGAATTGCTTATGATCTGCAGGTCTTTGATCTGATTCCCCACTCATCCCATGATGTAAAACTTAAGGCTTTGGTCACCGAGAGCGGGTATTACACTTTTACATAGATCAAACCGGTTCATTCGTTTGCATTTCCTTCTATGGACATGTCACAAATTATGATAAAATAAAAGAAAAAATGTTCTTTTATGAGGTACGACATTGAGGGATTTTGTACACTTGCATCTGCACACTGAGTACAGTCTTCTGGACGGGGCATGCCGTATACAGCCCCTTGTAAAAAAAGCAAGAGAGCTGAATATGCACAGTCTTGCCATCACCGATCATGGCGCCATGTATGGAGTTATAGATTTCTATAAGGCTTGCAAAAAAGAAGGCATCAAGCCTATTTTGGGCTGCGAAGTATATACGGCCCAAAGAACCATCAGGGACAGGGACCCCAAATTTGATTCCGATCAGGGCCATCTCGTTCTGCTTGCCAAAAACAATAAAGGCTATCAGAACCTTATGAAGCTGATTTCAATAGGTTTTACCGAAGGTTTTTACTATAAACCCCGGATAGATTATGACTTGCTTGAACAATACCATGAAGGGCTCATAGCCCTGAGCTCATGTCTTGCCGGGGATATACCCCAGAAAATACTGAAACGGGATTTTGAGGGTGCAAAGAATCTTGCCCTTAAGCTGAACAGTATCATGGGACAGGGCAACTTTTACCTGGAGCTTCAGCACAATGATATACCGGAACAAAAGACAGTCAATGAGGAGCTCGTCCGCATTTCCCGGGAGACAGGCATTCCTTTGATTGCCACCAATGACGTGCACTTTATCAATAAGGAAGATGCAAGGTCACAGGAAATCCTTATCTGCATACAGACCGGAAAAACACTTGATGACGCTGACAGGCTCATGTTTGAAAGCGACCAGGTATACCTCAAATCTCCTGAAGAAATGTGGGAGCATTTCAAAGCCTGGCCGGAGGCCCTTGAAAACACCGTCCGTGTGGCCGAGCAGTGCAATGTGGAGATTGAATTCGGGCATCTGCATCTTCCGAAATATGACGTGCCGGATGGAAGGGATCCTTTCGAATATCTGAAAGGGCTTTGTCTTGAGGGCTTTGAAAAACTCTACGGGAAAAACGATGATCTGCTTGAACGTCTTAACTACGAGCTTTCTGTCATCAGGGACATGGGCTATGTAGATTACTTCCTGATAGTCTGGGATTTTATAAAATATGCAAGGGACAACGGCATTATGGTAGGTCCGGGACGCGGTTCGGCCGCAGGAAGCATGGTGTCATACTGCCTTGGGATTACAAAAGTCGATCCAATCAAGTATAACCTGCTGTTCGAGCGTTTTCTGAATCCTGAACGCATTTCGATGCCCGATATAGATATAGACTTCTGCTATGAAAGAAGACAGGAAGTAATCGATTATGTAATTCACAAATACGGAGAAGACAGGGTGGCCCAGATTATCACATTTGGAACGATGGCCGCCCGTGCTGCGGTGCGGGATGTGGGAAGAGTTCTTGGCATACCGTACAATGAGGTGGACAGGATTGCAAAGCTGATTCCCATGACCCAGGGCCATCATATTTCCATAGAGGAAGCCATTGAATTGAATCCCGAGCTCAAAACGCTCTACGATTCTGTTCCAAGAGTTAAAGAGCTCCTTGACACAGCAAGGATTCTTGAGGGTATGCCGAGGCATGTTTCCACCCATGCAGCGGGAGTTGTTATTTCAAGCGAGCCCATTACAAATTTTGTGCCTCTTTACAAGAATGAAGACCTGGTTTCAACCCAGTTTCCCATGACCACACTGGAAGAACTGGGCATGCTGAAAATGGATTTTCTCGGGCTTTGCACAATTACGGTCATAAGGGATACCGTTGACCTTGTGAAATCTTCCCGTGGCATTGAGATAGATATAGACAACATCGATTATGATGAGAAAGCAGTTTATGAAATGATAGGCAGGGGAGAAACCGCAGGTATCTTCCAACTGGAAAGCAGGGGCATGACAGCCTTTATGAAAGAACTGCAGCCAGGTAACCTTGAAGACATCATTGCAGGTATTTCCCTTTACCGGCCGGGTCCAATGGACCAGATACCAAGATACATTCAGAACAAAAGAAATCCTGACAAGATTACCTATATAACTCCCAAGCTGGAACCGATCCTCAACGTCACATACGGCTGCATGGTCTACCAGGAACAGGTAATGCAGATTTTCCGTGATCTGGCGGGCTATTCCTTGGGCCGGAGCGACCTGGTCCGCAGGGCCATGTCCAAAAAGAAAAAGGACGTAATGGATGCCGAAAGGCAGAACTTTGTCTACGGGAGCTGCGACGAAAACGGCAATGTCCTGATCCCCGGCGCCATAAGAAACGGGATATCCGAAGAGGCAGCCCACAGGATATTTGACGAGATGATAGATTTTGCCAGCTATGCCTTCAATAAATCCCATGCTGCAGCTTATGCATATGTCGGTTATCAGACTGCCTGGCTGAAATACCACTATCCTGTGGAATTTATGGCCGCCCTGATCAACAGCTATATGGGGAGCCTTAGCAAAGTAAGCCAGTATGTTATGGAATGCCGCAAGATGGGTATAAAGGTTCTTCCGCCTGACATCAATGAAAGCGCGGGCGCTTTTTCGGTTAAAGGCAATGCCATAAGATTCGGGCTTTCAGCCATAAAGCATGTGGGCACCACTTTTGTTGACAATATTATAAAGGAAAGGGAAATGAACGGTCCTTTCAAGAGTTTCGTGGATTTTTGCGAAAGGATGGAGGGAAAGGACCTTAATAAACGCACCCTTGAAAACCTTATCAAAAGCGGGGCTTTTGATCTGTTCGGCATTTACCGCTCAAAACTCATGACAAACTTTGAAAAAGTGCTGGAGCGAATTGCCCAAAAACGCAAAAATATGATTGCAGGGCAGATGTCGCTGTTTGATGCGGCCTACAGCAATTCTTCAGACGACGGTTCTGTCACCCTTGACTGGCCCGACATGGAAGAATATGATTACAGACATCTGCTTGCCATGGAAAAAGAAACAATGGGGCTGTATATTTCCGGCCATCCATTGAATGAATACAAGGAAATAATCAAGGAAATAGTAAATGTTTATTCTTACGATTTTGAAGTTTCCGAAGAGGAGGAAATTGGAGAAACCAGGCTTACCGACGGTCAGTTTGCGCGTATTGCAGGCATAATATCTGATATTAAAACCATCAGCACAAAAAATAACCGTATGATGGCTTTTGTCATGATAGAGGATCTGTACGGACAGGTTGAGGTTATAGTTTTTCCTAAGATTCTTGAGGCTTCGGCCCGTATTCTTGCAATGGACAATCTGGTTGTTGTCGAAGGAAATATTTCAGTCAAGGAAAATGAAAGCCCTAAAATTCTGGCAAACAGGATCATCCCGCTTTCATCGGTTTCCGGTCATGCATCGGCAAGCAGCGGCAATTCGGAAAAAAGTCATTCATTGGGAAATAGTGCAGGCGAGAACAAGTCAGATTACAATGCAGTAAATTCACAGGGAAAAGGCATAATAAAAGTGTTGTTTGATGAAAATATTTCAGAGGATAAAAGGGCTCAGGCACTCGCTTTGATGCGCCGCTTTGAAGGAAATGACCGTGCGTTGGTCTACATAGACAATGCAAATAGACCTTCTTTGAAATTCAATACAAAAATAAGCAGCGCTCTGCTATCAGAGCTGAAAAAATTGGTAGGGTCCGACCACGTTAAGGTTATGTAACCTGATGAAGTTGTACATCTTAACAGTTATGTCAATTGTTTTGCTTGCACTTTATGTCAAAATATTATAATATGTTTTTTGAGGTTATTCATTGGAAAATATTGATTTTTGCACATGAAGGACAGATAATCCTGTTAATTTGCTGCCTGTTTAATTTTTTGTATATTTAACTGCCAATGAAATTACTTGCCAGGAAGAATTACGGGTTGCTCAGTTTGCCGAACAAATATAAGTGGTTATATTGCGCTACAGTAATTTGGCAGAGAAGTATATGTACCAAAGAGGGGTAGTTCGGAAACAAATAAGGAGGGCATTTTTAAATGTGGACTGTGGTTTATATGGCACAAAACAGAGAGGTGGCAGAAAAGCTTAAAGCCATTCTCGAGGAGGATGGTATCCTGGTCAGAATAAACCCTATCAGCCGCAAAGAAAAGGCTGACGATTATTTTGAAGTTTCAGTTCCTGAAACAGAGGTGGAAGAAGCACACAGTATTATCATAGAAAAAGGATATTAATAACTTCAGAAGTTCAGAATTAATTCATAACATTGTCAGAAACCTGTTTCCAAAGCGTAAGAAGATCAGAGGATATAGAACACATCATTTTCATAAACCTGAAATATGGTTTACTTTTTTGTTTATCAGGAGGAAAGAGTTTAAATGAGTGAAATCAGATCAATTGCTGTTTTAACAAGCGGGGGAGACGCTCCGGGCATGAACGCTGCCCTGAGAGCGGTGGTAAGAACAGGGATTTATCATAACCTGAAGGTCTATGGTGTCCGGAAAGGTTATGAAGGTCTTTTGAACGGCGATATTGTAGAAATGAACCTGAGGTCCGTAGGAGATATAATTCACCGGGGAGGCACAATTCTTCAGACAGCCAGATCAAAGGAATTCACGACAGAAGCCGGACTGAAAAAAGCCTATACAATGGCCAATGTATTCGGAATTGACGCACTTATAGTAATAGGCGGCGACGGGTCATTCCGTGGTGCAAAGGATTTGAGCAAGTTCGGGATGAATGTTGTCGGGATTCCCGGTACTATCGACAACGATATAGCCTGCACCGAATACACTTTGGGTTTCGATACGGCAATGAACACTGTTTTGGACGCAATTGACAAAATAAGGGACACATCGTATTCCCATGAGCGCTGCAGCGTCCTGGAAGTTATGGGCAGGAACGCCGGCTGGATTGCGATAAACTGCGGTATCGCAGGCGGCGCAGAGGCCATAATTCTTCCTGAAAAAGAGTTTGATATTGACAGAGATATCATTATGCCAATTATAGAAGGCAGAAACAGGGGGAAAAAGCATTATCTCGTAATAGTTGCCGAAGGCGTTGGCGGTGCTGTCAACATTGCGAAATATATCGAGGAAAAGACAGAAATAGTCACAAGGGCAACCATACTGGGGTATATCCAGAGAGGCGGCACTCCCACCATCACCGACAGGGTTATGGGCAGCCGCATGGGTTCTTACGCTGTTGAAATACTGCTGCGGGGAAAGCAAAACCGGGTAGTGGCTGTAAAGGACGGCAGACTTGTTGACTACGATATTGACGAAGCTTTAAAAATGACTAAAACTATAGATGAAGATCTGATAAAACTGAGCAAAATTCTGGCACTGTAAAGGAAGGAAAAAATGGTCATAGAAACCTATTTCCCGGTAAGATATGCAGAAACAGATCAGATGGGCATTGTACACCATTCAGTTTATCCTGTATGGTTTGAATGCGGAAGGACCGAATTTATTAAGCATTTTGGAATAACCTATGATTATGTTGAAAAAGAAGGACTTTTGCTGCCCCTTATCCGGCTTACCTGTGAATATAAAACACCCATACGTTACGGTGAGACGGCTTTGGTAAAAACAAGGCTCTTAAAAGGGACAAAAGTCCGATTGGAATTTGGCTATGAAGTATTCTCCATGGAAAGGAATTTCCTGTGCGCGACCGGTAGCACCGAACATGCATGGACCGGTGCTGATCTGAAACCTGTAAATATAGCAAAATTCAATCCTGAACTGTATGAAAAACTCATTCCTTTGTATAATAGCATTTAGGCGATAATTTATAGGGGATAAACGAAATATGAGCTTTATATTGAAAAATATTCCTAATATTCTGACACTCTTAAGAATGGCCGCAGTACCAATTTTTGCCGGACTGATGATGGAGGAAAACCTGCTTGCTGCCGCGCTGATTTTTCTTGTAGCAGAAATTACCGATGTTCTGGACGGCATAATTGCAAGACATTACAATATCATTTCTCCGTTTGGCAAAATAGCGGACCCTTTTGCAGACAAACTTATGCAGCTTACAGCCCTGTTTATGCTTGCCCAGCGCAGGCTTATACCGGGTATTGTCCCCTGGCTGGTTTTCTTCAAGGAACTGTTCCTGCTCTTGGCCGGACTGTTTGTAATAAAATACAGGAAGAAAGTGGACATGTCCAGCAGATGGTTCGGAAAGCTGGCCTCTACCATGATATTCATTGCCATAATGCTGGTATTTCTGAAAGTTGACAACTCAATAACAGATATTCTCTTCTGGGTATGTGTCGGTATTACCGTTTTTGCTGCAATAATGTACATTCTTGGCTATTTCGAGCAGATGAAAGAGCTGAAAGCCTGCAATGTGACAAAAATCGAAGAGGAAAAACTGAGCTGAAATTGATTTATTGTTCAATAATTACTACAAAAAGACGGGAGCTTAATTGCTCCCGTTTTTTGATATATTTAATCGTTATATCCGCCTCTATCCCAGAACAGGCAGAGGAAAATCAGAATAAAGAACAAAATTGTGCAATCGCAGTCATCACGTCTGTAACCCATAGATGGCACCTCCTTCCGGGTAAAATTTAAAGATTACCCTTCATTCTTAATCGCAGCATTTTTTGTCGTCACATCCGTCGTTGAAGAAGAGGAGTAATAAGAGGATAATGAACATAAGAACTTCACAATCGCCGTTAAAACGGAATCCTCTGAAGCCGAACATATTGAAAACCTCCCATGCCTTTTGAACTCAATATATACTATTCAAAATTAAGTTGATGGGTTACAATCACAGGTTCTATGTTTGGACTGCTATGAATAGGATTTAGTAGTTAAAAAGACAAGTGTGAGGGATACATAATGCAGGATGATTATCGTTCCGGCAAAGTTTCGGCTAATTATCTTACAGAATTGTTGAAAACAGTAGCTTTATCCTTAATCGTCACCTTTATTGTATTGCTTGCTTCCGCATTTTTGCTTTGTTTCACGGATTTTCCCGAAAAATATACCCTTCCGGCGGCCATTGCAGGAACAGTATTGGGAGTTTTTGCAGGCAGTTCCTTGGCTTCCAGGAAAAATCCCGACAACAGCCTGGTTTCAAGCTTGCTCACAGCCTTTGTCTATGCACTTTTTTCATTTGTGATAGGCAGCATTCTGCAAGGCAAGGTAACTTTCTCCCTGAACACGCTGCTCTTTTTTGCCATCGCGCTTATAACCGGTGCAATAGCAAACATCATTTCAACCCGCAGGAAGAGGCATCCGAGATACAGTTCAGGGATGTCTGCTGCTGAAAGATTTAAGAAGAAAAGAGGAGTAAAATCATACAGCCTTGGCAAGATCAACAGATAATAAATCTGGCCGGTTCATAATCTTGATTAGTACCGGAATGTTATAGCTTGAGTTTATTCATTGCATATAATATAATTATTTTGAGCAATTTAATCAATCAGTTAAGGAATTTTGGGGAACTTTAACGACCATTAAATGGTCTTGTTTTGTATTATGGGGGAATGTATGATCCATCTTTATACGGGTAATGGAAAGGGAAAAACCACCGCTGCTCTTGGTTTGGCCATTAGAGCCTTCGGCTGGGGTAAAAAAGTTTTGTTTTCACAGTTTCTGAAAAGCGCCGAGACAGGTGAAAGCATCTTTTTATCAGGACAGGAAGGCATTGATTTTTTCAGACCTCACATGCGGAACCGCGGATTTATATGGAACATGGACTCAAGAGCCGTTGAGGAAACAAAGGAAGATATGCTGAACGGGCTGGATGAGATCAAAAAGCTGATACATGCCGGAAATTATTCAGTCATAGTGCTGGATGAAGTTCTTGATGCCATAGAATGCGGTTTTCTGCCTGAAGAAGCTGTACTTGAAATAATTAATTCGAAAGATGCAGAATATATACTTACGGGCAGACAAGCTTCGGATAAATTGAAAGAAAAAGCTGACTATATTACCAACATGGTCAAGGAAAAACACCCGTACGACCGTGGTATCAAGGCAAGAAAAGGAATTGAATTCTGATACAAAAGACTACAACGAAAGGCGACGAAGGAAAATGAAAAGAGATACCAATAACAGAAAAAATCCCGGAATAATACTGGCTGTTGTTATTATTTGCGTAGTTGCGGCGTTATCTGCTTTATTTATCATAAATTTCCGCGGGGAGAACAGGAAAACGCAGGAAACCTTGCCTCCTGCTGAAACGGTAACCGCTTCGCCGACAGAAACTCCGCCGGCTGAAACCGTTGAACCGACAGAGACACCCGTTCCGTCGGACAATACACCTGGACCTGAAGAAAATCCCGGTACGGAGGAACCCTCTGAAAATCTTGTCATACGGACGGATTACGAGGTATTTAAGCCCAATGAGGTCGGGGAAATCCCCATTGTAATGTTCCATAACTTTATTGAGGCTTTTGAGCCGAATACCGAAAAGGAATTCACCACTACCTTTGAGGAATTTGAAAACCTGCTTTATGCCCTGTACGATCAGGGATACAGGCTGATAAGCATGAGGGAATTTATTGACTGCGATATTTCTGTTCCCGCAGGAACCAAACCCATGGTCTTTACCTTTGATGACGGGACTGCCGGACAGTTCAACCTGATCGAAAAAGACGGGAAACTCGAAGTAAACCCCAAGTCGGCAGTAGGCGTAATGCTGAAGTTTAACGAAAAATACCCAGATTTCGGGCTGAAGGGTATATTCTATGTCAACATGAACATAGGCGACAATACCTTCAAGGGTGCCGGAACCTTGAGGGAACGTTTTGAAATATTGCAGAGCCTGGGATTTGAAATTGGAAATCATACATGGGGCCATGTGAAATTTAACGAGATTAATTCCGTTGAAAAAATACAGGAAAGTTTGGGCAAGAACCAGCAGAAGGCGGAAGAAGTGCTGCCCGGATTAAAGTTTTATTCCCTTGCTCTTCCTCATGGAAGCAGACCACAGAACAAGAATTTGCTGCCTGCTTTGGTTGAAGGGACTTATGAGGGAGTACAGTATTACAATGAGAGCATAATGGCAGTCGGTGCCAATCCGGCCAAACCTTCAATAAGCAAGGAGTATAACAGCCAGTATGTCGCCAGAATCCGGGCGCAGGGCAGGGAGCCGGTTGAATGCGATCTGACCTGGTGGCTTCCCAGGATGACAGAAAAGCGCATGTTTATAAGCGACGGAGATCCAAAAACCATAGTTGTTCCCAAAGACAAGAGCTCCCAGGTCGACACTGAAAAGCTTAACGGCAAAACGCTTATAACCTATTGATGGCATAGAGACATAATAATATTGTGACAATATACCTGAGGGAATTGTTGTAATTCTTATTCTGGAAACATTGATTTATACTGCGAAATGATGTAAAATATAATTATCAGTTCCAAGCAAGGTATATTTTAAAGTGAGTTCCCAATCCGGTAATTTTATGCGTTACCGGATTGAGGTTTTTTGTGTATTTTTAT
>Ga0134094_1003680_pt1 | contig 11053 bp, 13 predicted proteins | sample 5_1taG_FD_94458 | JGI IMG/M metagenome (GOLD analysis project Ga0134094, IMG submission 94458) | Switchgrass degrading microbial communities from high solid loading bioreactors in New Hampshire, USA - 5_19_20_110_A1 metaG | ecosystem: Engineered > Bioreactor > Semi-continuous > Anaerobic >... | reverse complement strand
TTAAAGCCATACCTGAACATTTCTTTGAGGCTGCAGCCATTGATGGAGCAACATCGTTACAGACACATTTAAGGATAACTTTCCCGCTTCTGGCGGAAACATTCAAAATCTGCCTTATATTCGCTGTTACTGGAGGTCTTAAGGCTTTTGAACAAATGGCCGTCATGACCGGAGGCGGACCCGGGACTTCGACTTTTACACTGACCTATTTCATGTACAGGGCAGCCTTCAGACTGAATGAATACGGATATGCCTGTACCTCGGCAACCATACTGGTAATTGAATGCCTTATTTTCACAATAATCATCAACCGCTTTGTCGCAAGGGAAAGAATTGTCTATTAGGAGAGAATCATTATGAGATCAGCAATATTCAGGTGTAAGACTGGTATCGGTAAGACAGCAGTAAATGTATTCCTGACATTTTACCTGGTAATATCGGTATATCCCCTTATATGGATGCTGATGTATTCCTTCAAGGACAACAGCGAAATTTTTGTAACCAATCCTTTTGGGTTTCCGAAAACTATTCGCTGGGAGAACTATGTAAGGGCCTGGACAGAATTTGATGTGGTCACATTTTTCTTAAACAGCGTATTTACAACTGTCATTACCATAATTGCCACAATACTTTTAAGCCTTATGTTTTCATATGCCATAGCAAGGTTGGAATGGAAATTCTCTGGGTTTGCGAAATTGTACATAAGTATTGGCCTGTTTGTTCCGGTCCAGATTATTCTGCTGCCCCTGGTCATCCTTGCGAAAGAACTGCACTTTGCCAATACAAGACTTTCCCTGATTATTCCATATATTGCATTTGAACTTCCCGTTTCGTCAATGATCTTTTACGGCTTTCTGAGATCCATTCCCAATGAGCTTGAGGAAGCGGCAGCGCTGGACGGCGCCAATGTTTACAGGACTTTCTTTTCAATAATCCTGCCTATGGTTAAACCTGCCATAGCAACAGTTGCGACCTTTATATTCCTGTTTGCCTGGAATGAGTTTACCATGGCTTATATAATGATTTCCAACAACAAACTGAAAACCCTCCCCGTAGGTCTGCTGAGCTTCCAGGGACAGTTTGCCACAGATTGGGGAGCCATGGGAGCCGCGCTGGTAATCTCCAGCATTCCTACAATACTTGTATATGTGTTCTTCAGCGAGCAGATAGAAAAATCGCTGACTGCCGGGTCGGCTCTCAAATGAGAATGGTGTCCATCGTGCAAAATATTAGAATCCTGATTTTTTGATATGGATTTTAATATTGTAAATAAATTGTATTTGAATAAGAGGTATCTGAATGAGAAAGAAAATGGCAAAATTTATGTGTATCCTTCTTTCACTGTTATTGCTATTCTCAGTCACAGGGTGCGGAAAATCGTCCGGAAACACATCCGGAGAGCTGTCCACAGAGACATCCTCTGTTCCCGCAGCTCCGTAGGACAGCGCTTCGAACGCGGCAAAGGAAGAAAAGGTAAAGCTGAGAATTTACACGAACTATACAGATGATTCGGAAAAACTCCCTTATGACTACATGGTAGAAAAAATGAAGGAAATAATGCCCAATGTGGAGCTGGAACTTGAAATCGCAGCGAGGGACGATAACCAGAAGCTGAAGACGTATGCTGCAGCAGGGAACCTGCCCGATATTTTCAATACAAACCTGGATGCCATAAGGACATTTCAGGCTTCCAACAATATCCTGATATTAGACGATTATGCGAAAGAGTTTAATGTGGATGAGGTATTCATACCCACTGCCAGAAGTATGCTTTATGATGTTGACGGACATATCTATGCCATCCCAACCGGCGGTGGACAGTGGGTAGCAAGCGTATTCTACAACAAAAAGGTATTTGAAGAAAATGGCGTAAAACCTCCTGAGAATTATGATGAATTCCTGGAAGCTGTAAAAGTTTTCGATAAAAAGGGCATAATTCCTCTGGCACTGTTTGCCGTTGAAAAATGGCCCGGCGTTCAGTTGTTTGATTTGATTGCATCGAGAGTAAATCCAAAAGGTATAAAGGCTTTGGACAAAGGAGAAGCAAAAGTATCCGATCCTGCATACAAACGGGCTGCAGAAAAGGTTTATGAGCTAGTAAATGCCGGCCTGCTCGGAAAGGGCGCATTCAACAGGGGATATGATGAGGCTCTGGCACTTTTCACAGAGGGTAAGGCTGCAATGCTGATGAACGGTGCATGGGCAGTTCTCGACATAGGTCCCAAGATGGGAGATAATGCAGGTATATTGTACTATCCTTTCGCCGATCCTGAAAATGCAGAAGAGGTCAAATGGAACATGAGCGGTGGCGGCGGAACCATTGGTGGTTACTCGGTATCACCTTATTCACCTCATAAGGACATAGCTGCAAGATTTGCTGTACAGGCCGCCATTAAGGTTGCTGAAGGTACTTATGTAAAAAGAGGTGAGCCGCCTATAATCAATAATCCGCCACAGACAGAAGTGGAGCTTCCTGCAATAATGCTGCAGTACCTGGAAGACAGCAAGAATTTCAAATCTATTACAACATTCCCGTGGGGAATTGAAAACCCAAAGATTAAAACAGCTCTTGAAGATAATGTCCAGAAGCTCCTTACCGGAGAATATCCCGTTGAGAACTTTATAAAAGACACTGATTTAATTATACAGGATAGTCTGACTGAATAATTAATCGTGTTTAATTGCTTACAATAAAAATTAAATACAACTTAATAGGAGCGCACTATGTACCCGGGAGTCATAGTGCGCTTCAATTTCCAGCTATTTCAATCAATATTGGTTTGTGTCAACCTCTTGTTTATGTAGTCAATGCGGACTGAAATAAACAACATATCGGGGAGAGTAAGTACATGGCGATTAATAGCAAGCTGAAAGATTTCAAAATTATAACCGGCACAGAGTTTATAAGTTATTCCGTTGAAACTGAAGAAAAGGACGGAATTGAGTATATCCGTATTAAATTGAACGCTAAGGAAAGCATTGTATTTCCAAAAATCAGGATAGAATTCAAATATCCCTTGAAAGGCGTCTGTTCATACTGGAATCCTGGGTCAGCCAGAAGAAAGGGATTTGAAGGTCAAAAGGGTGCATGAACTTGGCATGAAATATGTGCTATGGTACAGTGTGCCTTTTATAGGCAAAAAGTCGACCATATGGAGCAAATTCAGGGACAAAATATTATACGTCAGGGAAGACCTTGGGGCAGGTGTCCTGGATCCAAGATTTGAAGAGGTAAGGGATTACCTGATTTCGACCTATGAAAAAGCTCTTCTGGAATGGGATGTCGATGGTTTCAAGCTGGATTTCGTGGACGATTTCAAATTGCCTGAAGGCAGTAAGAACTTTCTGACAGAAAACAGCGGCAGGGATTATGAATCCCTTCAGGAAGCGGTGGACAGACTGCTGACGGATGTTATGCGAAGACTTAAGAAAATAAAACCCGATATAATGATAGAGTTCAGGCAGAAATATATCGGACCTTATATGAGGAAATACGGAAACATGTTCCGTGTGGAAGACTGCCCCGCAGGCTATATAGACAACAGAGTGGGGATATTGGACTTAAGGTTGCTTTCGGGAAATACGGCGGTACATTCGGATATGCTCATGTGGTCTCCTGAAGACAGTGTTGAACATGCCGCGCTTCAGATGATCAATGTCCTGTTTGGTGTTCCCCAGATATCTATCAGACATATGGACTTTCCCGTAGAGCATCTTGAAATGGTACGATATTGGCTGGGCTTCTGGATGAAAAACAGGGAAATCCTTTTGGATGGAAAACTAAAGCCGCTTTTTCCTGACATGCAGTATCCGATAGTTATAGCCGAAAATAACGGAGATGTGATAATTGCAGTTTATGGCGACATGGTAATTGAAATCGTAGAGAATTTCAATAAGATGATCATAGTTAACGGCGCCATGTTGGACAGATTCGTATTAAAGATAAAAAAGATTTGGGAAATAAAAGACTTGCAAAATATGACTGCTGCGGCAATTTGATGGAGGAAAGCATAATCTTCATAGACGAAGGCCTTATGGAGATTGAAATATATAAATCGGGATTAGTTATATTGCAATGATTTTAACTCATAATACTGATCTACCTTGATTACTTGAACTGCAGTTATTCAGAAAGTGCACTTAAGACAGTGCACTATCTGTTAACTGCAGTTAATAATATCATTACCTTATTCTATATATATCATCTTCCTGGTCATCCCGCCGTCAACAACAAGATTAATGCCTGTGATAAAGTTATTCTCCCTGGCCGTCAGAAAGAGGCAGGCGCGTGCTATGTCATCGGGTCTTCCCACACGTCTTGAGAAATGCTGTTCATGATCGATTTCCCTCAGTTTTGAATAATCGCCGGTCTCAATCCAGCCGGGGGAAATTGCGTTGACGGTAATCCTATATGCGCTTAACGTGGCCGCAAGGGCATGGGTAAGTGCCACAATGCCGCCTTTTGAAGCTGCATAGGCTTCTGAGTTCGGCTCGGACATAATAGCCCTTGTGGAAGCGATATTTACTATTGATCCGCCTTCCTTGTTATTGCGCATGTATTTTGCCGCTTCGCGGGAGCATAGAAAAACACTTCTCAGGTTGGTGTTTATTATATTGTCCCATTCTCCGGCCGATAAATCGAAAAGTGGCCTGAATACCGATATTCCCGCGTTATTGATCAGGATATCTATGTGTCCATATTTACTGGATGAAGTTTCCATTAGACGGACGATATCTGATTCAATCCTTACGTCTGTCTGAACGAAAATTGCTTCACCTCCGTTTTCCCTAATACTGGCAGCTGTCCGTTCCCCTCCTGCCACATCTGTATCAGCCACAACCACATTGGCCCCTTTTTCCGCGTAAAGCAAAGCAATTCCTTTTCCAATTCCGTTTCCGGCCCCGGTCACAATCACCGTTTTATTTGAAAAATCCATAGCATCCACTCCTTATCAGGCTTATATATTTCTTATATTAACACAAATAAAGCACCTTAGTGGATCAAACAATTTTTTTTATAATATAAAATTCAAGTAACTATTTAACATTTAACAACTCTGTTCTATAATAATTTTATAATCATTATAATTCTGGAATAATTTTTCAGCATTGCCGTGTCCAAAAAACCTGTTCAGAAACCAGGCCGTATTTTCTGTCGCTGTCATTTGGGGGGTCATTGTGGATATAAGGACAGTTAAGCTGATGCTGGCAGTCGGTTCTTTTTTGTTGGGGCTGCTGCTGATAATATTCAAATTCAAAAGGAAAAATCCCCAGGAAGTTCCTTTCTGGATAAGGGCGAAAATGTTGCAGGCCATAGGATCGCTGATGCTTTACTGCTGGTCTGGCAGCTTTGATGCATTTTCAGCCCTGGCAAATGCCGTATTAATAATGGGATGCGCCTATGAAGCCTGGGCTGTCCGTTTTTTGACCGGAAAACTTGTTAAGCGCCGTTTCCATATTTCCGTCTCTGCTGGGATTATCCTTGTGTGTTTTATAACGATTTTTTTATCACCGCCATATAATACCGGCCTTGTTTTCCTTGTTCACAGTATCTTTTACATATTGCCCGGTTTGTTTCTTTTCAAAAAGTCAGATGAAAAATACTCGTTGCAGACCCTTCTGGCCGCATGCTATTCAGTAACCGGTTCTGTATTTTTTATAACCTCCATATTGTGTATTGGCTTTCCAGGATATGCCCTGAGCCTCTCAGGAAGGACCGTATCCGGTATTATACCCCTTGTGAGTTTTTGCATATTTCTTATGAGCGGTTTTATTTTGCTTATGTTCGCCAAGGAAAGAAGCGAAATGCAGCTCAGGGAAATCCAGCAGAACCTGAAAAAAACCGAATTCAGGTTCCAGCAGATTGTCGAGACCGCCATTGAAGGTATCGCCATTTTTGATGGTAATTACAGGATAACTTTTGCCAATCAGAACATGGCTTCGATGCTGGGATACACGATAGATGAGATGATTGGCCGGGAATATGTGTCTTTCTTTCCCGCTGATCAGCTTCATGTTTATCATGCCCAGGAGGCTCTCCGGAAAAAGGGAAAGTCTTCGGTTTATGAATGCCGTCTTCTGAGAAAGGACGGCAAAACCAACTGGTTCCTTGTCTCCGCGAAAGCAATAATGAATGATGCAGGGAGATTTGACGGTTCATTCGCCATGTTTACTGATATAAATAAAAGGAAGGAAATGGAGCTGTTGCTTGAGGAGACCAACCGGCGCCTTGTAGAGCTGAGCAATCAGGACAGCCTTACAGGCATTGCCAACAGAAGGCTTTTTGATGCCACTTTGGAACATGAGTATCAGAGACTCAGACGCACAAACACTGAATTGTCCATTATCTTATTGGACATAGACCATTTTAAGGAATACAATGATTACTATGGTCATGTCGCAGGAGACGATTGCCTGCGTCAAATCGGCGGCATATTGACAAGCAGTATAAACCGGGCGCTGGATCTGGCTGCCCGGTATGGTGGGGAAGAGTTCGCCTGCATATTGCCTGATACGGATATTCATGGAGCAGTGCGCGTAGCCGGGAGGATAAGGCAAAAAATAATGGACCTTAAAATTGAGCATAAAAAATCCCCTGTTTCCAGTGTGGTTACAGCAAGTTTTGGAGTTACCACAATAAAAAAATACTCCCCGGAAATCTCCCCTGAGGACATTGTATCAAAGGCAGACAAACTGCTTTATAAAGCCAAGGTTTCAGGACGCAACCGCATAGAATATGCCAGGTTTGAAGAAGATTAACATTTTATGGCGCATTTTGATATTACCAGGAGAACAACCGACAGCGGAAACTGTTGGGGAAAGTTTTTTACTGCAAAATGCCTGAGTTATCTGCTGCATATAAGGAACTGCATCAGACCGTTATTTTGGAGGGTGTTGTTTCTCCAGGAATTCATACAGATACGTTTCGATTACCGGTGTCCACCACTCAAGGTATCCCGCCTGTGTGGGATGGATGTCATCATCCATATACAGGCTGCGTTTGTCCTGGCTGATGCTGTTCATTTCGGTATTGCTCCATAGATTAATAACGCCGATTCCCCATTTTTTCTGTATTTTAAGGAGAAGGTTTACCATTTTGTCATAATGACCGCTGCCATATTTCGTGTTGGTGAAGAATACAACCGGACAATTCCATGTTTTCCTTGCATATGCGATGATGTACTCGATGGCTCCGGCAATGGTGCCGGTATCAAAAGTATCCATATCAAAACTGTCCGATATTGTGCCAAGCCTTTTTTCCTGGGAGGCATCGTTTGTGGAAAGCTGGCAGACAAAGCAGTCTGCCTTTATTTTCGGGTCGATGTTTTTCATGCGCGGGATATATGATTGTCCGCTCTCATCGCCATCTGTGACAAGAGTTGTTCCAGAGACTGCTTCCTTTATTGTTTTTACACCATTTCTTTTCCCTATGTAATCAACGAAGGAAATGCCAAGGGAAGCGCTTCCTTCGGTTACTGAGCTTCCGAGGAATATGATGGTTTTTCCCTGAAGAGGGCTTGACGGAAGAGGTTCTACATTTTCAGGACGATATATTTCATGGTTTCCTGTCATTGTGATTCTCCTTATGAGTTTTTTATAGTGGGGCTTTTCAGATTGAAGTTCGCGTAATTGCAGAATAGTCGCTTAACCAAAAGGTTGATTTGACCCCATTTTCTCTTTTTTTCTGTGCTTTTTGAAATACAGGGCCAGCCCGCCGATACAGACAATTAAGCCCAGTATTGCAGGTTTTATAATTGACATCCCTGCTTCGCCGCTGAACGCGACACTCCAGATAATTATAAGGACTGCTGCCCCTGTAATGACACCCAGCAGCCATCTCCAGTTTCTTTTCCATGCGGCTGTCAGCAACATGAAGAAAAACAGGGGAATGGATAAACTTATTATTATTTTGGGCGCGTCCCATGTACCTTTCAGGTATTCCATCTCAAAAGCCAGAAACTCCTTTACTTTCGGATTTACTTCGGCAGGAACCGGGAACCAGAACATACTTGTGAACAGCGCAAAAACAGATGCGAATATGCCGGTATAGCTTTTTTTGAATGCGAATATGACCATGGGTATTATAAACAGGGGCCTTATATACCAGCTCAGGACATTATGATGCCTCTCGAATGCCCAGTTGAAAAAGTCGTCATTGGTCATGAACAATATGATGAATAATATTGTGGCAGCCAGAAATATCATACCTGTTATAAAATCCGCCTTCTTTTTCATGGCAATCCTCCTTTACCGGATTTACTCAATCCTTTTTCCTGATACCGTCGAATATTATTTTTAAGAGCGAATCCACAAAACTGTTTACTTCTTCCTGATTGCAGACGTAACTGCTGTTGCCGAACTTACTGATCATGTATTTATTGACTGCGTCGTTTAAAGACTGAAGCAGCAGAGTCAGGGCAAAGGTGTCGATATCGCTGTCTATCTCGCCTTTAGCCTTCGCGTTGCTTATCATCTTGGCAAACAGTGATTCTGACTGTTTGTTGCCTTCCTTTAAAACTGCCGATCTGGCGGTTTCATCGTTTTCCTTCGAGAATTGCTCTCCCATGGCAGCATATTGGGGGTATTTCCCTGCAAATTCTATCCCTTTCTTAAAAAGCAAACGGAACTGTTCCGGCAGCGTCAGGGTACTGAATTCGGCCAATGCCGCCGAGAAAAACTTTATTTTCTCTTCAATCGCCATGGACATTATATATGCATATAAGTCCAGCTTGTCTGTAAAATACTGATAAAAGCTGCCTTTGGGAATATTTGAATTCCTGCATATCCTGTTTATGCTGGCTGTATTGTAACCGGCGCCGGAAAACTCCTCAATTGCGGCTGAAATTATCAGTTTGCGTTTTTCGTCGGGCAGGTTAAAAAAGGTTTCTTTAGGCATAGCGGCTTCCTTTCATTTTATATTGCCGGATAATGATGTGACCGACTGGTCATATCCCTGATATTATTATATGACCTTCTGGTCATATTGTCAAAACAAAAGAGAATTTAAAAATCTTCCAATTGCGCTTCTAAGGGTATTAAAGAAAGAAATTATACCAACATGAAAGTTGACAGCTATATCCTTGTACTAGCAACAGGCCATTTGGGCTGGTCGGAACCATGCGCTGGTGGAGATTTGAAGATCATAAGTGAGATGGTCCTGTTTTAGGACAATAAATGCAGGTATGCCGAATATTCTTTCATAACTGACAGCCTTGCTTTCATTTTCCAGCAGGATAATTCTATCAGGCTGGATGAACACAGCGAGATGTTCAGCGCTGTCATTGGTGACCAGGGAGAATATATCAGTATTGTCAGCGCTGTACTGATACACTTCATTACAATATAATTCCATTAAATCAGTAAATAAATCAAATTGTATTGACATTTTATCCACTACTGAATATAATTCAATAGTAGATGAAATATTCTACTGAATATCAGGTAAGGGAGGGAGCCCGTGAACATTCAATACAAAAAGGGCGTGCTGGAACTCTGTGTTCTGTCGCTGCTCAAAAAACATGATTGTTACGGTTATGAAATATCCGAATATCTGTCAAAACATATTGACATAGCGGATGGGACAGTATACCCGATATTAAGGAAGCTGAGAAGCGAGGGGCTGTTGACTACCTACATGCAGGAAGAAAGCGGAGGGCCCCCGCGCAAGTATTATTCCATCACAAAACTCGGACTGGAAGTATATGAAAAAGAACGGGCGGAATACCTGGACTTTGCGAGAAAGATAGAATTTTTACTGGAGGATGATGACAATGACAAAAAATGAATTTCTTTCCAAGCTTGCCATTGAACTCAAAAAGAAAAACTTAGCCGATGCTGATGAGATAATCACTGAATATGAACAGCATTTTGCTTTCAAGATGGCAGATGGCTATTCCGAAGAGGAGATTGCCGCAAGGCTTGGTAATCCCCTTGAGATTGCTGCCCAGTTCGGAAATGCAGGGGCGGAAGAGAAAAGCGGCGGAAGGAAAGCTGCTGCGATAACGGGATTATTCATTATTGACATTTTTGCGGGGGCGTTTTTCCTGTTGCTTATGGCATGGGAAGTAATAATGGCGGCTTTTTCTGTCTGCAGTGCGGCAATTGCGGTATGTCTGTTCGGTAATATGAGACCCTGGTCGCTAATTCCAAATATGCCTTATTTACCGGCTTTGGTATTCGGATTGTCCTTGATTGCACTTTCTGTCCTTACGGCCACAGGCTGCATTTATTTCGCAGCATTTGTGCGACAGCTCATGCGTTCTTACGGACGTTTCCACAAAAACACGATAGCGGCTGCTTCAGGTGATGCTGTACTCCCGTCTCTTGGCATTGTTCCGAGATTTCCGCCAGGAACCTACAGGAGAATTCGTTCTGTGGCATTGTTTTCCCTGGTACTGTTTGTCACATGTTTTATCATAGGGATGGTGATATCGATGATTATGTCAGGATCTTTTGAATTCTGGCATGCATGGGGCTGGTTCGGATACTGTCCCGGTAACTGAGTGGGGGTATAAGATATGAATACCATAGTGATTACTGGCGCTTCATCGGGCATTGGTTTTGAAACCGCGCGTATCTTGACCCGGCGGGGATTTAATGTTGTCGGAATCGGGCGAAGTATCGAAAATTGCAATCGTGCCAGGGAAAGAATATTGTCCGAAAACCCGGATGCGAATATTACTTATTTTGTGGCTGATCTGATGCAGCAGAGGGAAGTCATCAGGGTTGCCGAGGATATCATTTCATACCTGAATGAAAACTGCGACGGGAAACTTCATGCCCTGATAAATAATGCGGGTTGCGTAAGAAGCTGGTATATGACAACTGAAGAGGGATATGAACAACAATTCGCCCTCAATCATCTTGCAGGTTTTCTGCTGACATACAAGCTTCTGCCAGCCCTTAAAAGAGCGCATGGCCGTGTGATCATGACAGGAAGCGAATCCCACAGAGGCATCAAGGTGCACTGGGATGGTGTGATGCTCAGAAAAAGATATAATCCCCTCACGGCCTATAAACAGTCAAAGCTGTGCAACATTCTGTTCGCCAAAGG
>Ga0134094_1003677_pt1 | contig 11059 bp, 11 predicted proteins | sample 5_1taG_FD_94458 | JGI IMG/M metagenome (GOLD analysis project Ga0134094, IMG submission 94458) | Switchgrass degrading microbial communities from high solid loading bioreactors in New Hampshire, USA - 5_19_20_110_A1 metaG | ecosystem: Engineered > Bioreactor > Semi-continuous > Anaerobic >... | reverse complement strand
GCCAGCCCTGCCAGCAAAGCAGCGATAACGATCAGAGAGAGAATTCGCTCGCGGATTGCCGCGCCGCACCACGCCTGCTTGATGCGCGCAGGCCAGAATGCCAGCAGCCGTTTGGGTTCGCGAAAAGGGAACAGGACCGCCAGAGCAAGCAGCAGCAGCGCCAGGAAATAGCCGGTATACAGACTGATGAAAAACTGCCATACCACCACGAGCGCCAGCAAGGCCAGCGTCCGCAGGCGGGGCACCTGCGAGAAATCCCACAGGAAATAGCAAGCCAGCGGCACGCCAAAGCGGTAGATGAGCTGGACATGTGCCTGCTGCCCCAGCATAGGCAGCCCGAAAGCAAAAAAGAATGCCCCCGCTGCCGAGGCGAGCGGCTTGAAGCGCAGGCGTGAGAGCACAAAAGCGGCGGCTGCATAGTTGAGCGCAAACCCCAGCGCATACCAAAGCTGCAGAGCAGTATCGCGGGGCTGGCCCAGCCAGCGAAAAGCTGCGTAGAACAGCCCTGTGCCGAAGTGGTGATCGCTGAAGGCAGTGGTCAACGGGTAGGGATAAAAGAACGGCGCAGTCCAAAAATCAGCATCCTGACCGGTGATCCAGCGGAAGAAGTGTTCCAGCACATAGATATTGAAGCGCGTGTCGCCCAGATCTCCCGGCAGGCGGGCTAAATCCCATCCCATCGGGCCGATGACAATCCACCCCATGCCAATGAGGAAAAAGCCCCAGATAAGGTGTCGATTAAGGAAGGCAGCGGCATGTTTAATTTGTAGTCTCATTGCTTGAGCGCGATCTATTAATTTAATTTCAGTTCCCTCAGCGCCCATCCCTGAGGGCTTGGTCCAGAACGCGAGATTGCTGCCGAAGCCGGCAGCAATCTCGCGAAAAAATCTTTTTCTCCCTCTCCGCGGCCAAAGCGTCGCGGGAAGGGAGATCAGGCATTGTCTATGCGGGGGTTTCTGCCTTGCGGCCAAACCAATTCCGCCATTCCTTTTTCTCCCAGATGACCAGGATGGGCGCTGCGATGAAGATGGAAGAATAGGTTCCCATGAACAGCCCAACCAGCAGGGTGATGGAGAACTGGCGCAGCGTAACGCCGCCAAACAGGGCGAGGGCCAGCAGCATGTATTCGACTGTCATCAACTGGGTGTTGATCGAGCGCTGCAGGGTTTGGACAATGGAGTGATTGGCGAGCTTCTCAAACGGCAGCTTGCGGTAGATGGCGCTGTTCTCGCGAATGCGGTCAAACACCACCACCTTATCCTGTACCGAAAAGCCGATCACCGAGAGGAGCGCCGTGAGAAACAGCGAGTCCACCTGCCAGCCAAATAACAGCCCGCCGATACCCGCCAGGCTGAGCACGACGAGAACGTCGTGGATCATGGCGATAATCGCGCACACGCCGTAGCGGAATGAATGCTGCACGCCTCGGAATGCAAGCGTGATGTAGATGATCACAGCAAGGGCGGCAACACCGACGGCGACAGCCGCGCGGGTCGCCACTTCGCGGCCAACCGTCGGGCCAACGCTGTCAGCGCGGTTAACGATGACGGTGTCATCGAAGCGCGCTTCCATCTCGTTGATCAGGTCCGCGCGCGTGCCCTCGTCCATAAACGAAGAGCGGATCAACAGAACGCCGTTCGAAGAAGATGTGATCTGAGGGTCTGTCAGGCCGTGCTCGAGATAGATATCGTGAACCTCTTCTGTTGAAGGTACATTTCCAGAGGCGAAACTCAGGTCGAGCATGGTGCCGCCCTCAAAATCAATCGACAGCGGCAGTCCGAAGATCGCCAAAATAACCAGGCCCGGAACAATGAGCAGAGCCGAGATTGCAAAAAACAGGTAACGTTTTCCTAAAATATCAATCATGAAAATACCCCTTTACTCGTAGATGCCGAACCATTTCAGGTGACGGTTATCGGGGTTCAGCACGGAAATCACCAGATTGAGGAAAGTGCGGGTGACCACGATTGCGGTGAAAAGGCTGACACCTACACCGACAGCCAGGGTGAACGCAAACCCTTTGACAATTGTCGCGCCAAATGATGAACCAAACCAGAAGAGAATGGCGCATGTGATCAGGGTTGCAATGTTCGAGTCGCGAATGGAGGGCCAGGCGCGTTTCCAGGCCAGATCGACAGCCTGCAGGAAAGTGCGCCCGCCGCGGAGTTCCTCTTTGAGACGTTCAAAGATGAGGATGTTCGCGTCAAGCGCGCTGCCTGTCGAAAGCAGGAACCCGGCGATGCCCGGAAGCGTCAGCGTAACAGGGATCACCTTGAACAGCGCCAGGGTAATAACGCCGTAAGTGAGGATCGAGAATACCGCAACGACCCCCGGCAAGCGGTAGTACAGGCTCATAAAGAGAATGACAATGCCAAAACCAATCAGGCCGGCGATAACGCTTTTGTCCAATGAATCTTCGCCGAGCCGCGGTCCGATCAGGCGTGTTTCGACCTCTCGGAAGGGGATTGGCAGCGCACCGTAGCGCATCTGAATGGCTAGTTCATTGGCTGTCTCGACTGTAAAGTTCTCAATGTAGCCCTGGCCGTTAGGAATATGAACCTGGATGAGTGGGGCTGAAAGGATTTCCTTATCAAGAACAATCGCCAGGTAGTTACCTACATTTTCGCGGGTAAAGTCGCTGAAAATCTGCGCGCCTTGAGGTTTAAGGCTGAAGTTGATGACATAACCGCCCATTTGGTCTGGGTTCGGGCCAACGCTCACCTCTTGAAGCTGATCGCCGGTCATTATGGTGTGGTACACCGTGTCATCGACCGGCTCCTTACCTTCTTCTGCCGCGTCCGGCTGTTCAGCGAGACCGTGATCCGTCCGGATCACGTCACCTGCAGTCAGTCCGTTTGGATTGGCGCCCAGGTCAACAAATTCCATCTGGCCTGTTTCACGAATCACATCCATCACAGCCGCCGGGTCTGTCAGCCCAGGAAATTCAGCGACGATGCGCCGGTCACCTGCAACCTGAAACAGGTTTTCACTGACACCGAGGGCATTGGTGCGGTTTTCCAGAATTCGACGCGCATCTGCCATCTGCTCAGGGGTTACATCGTACTCCGGTGGAACCTCGAGCAAAGCCTGCACGCCGCCGCGCAAATCCAGCCCGAGCACAAAGTCTGCGCCGCGCTGGATGCCAATAGCCGGCAGTCGAGATGATGTCGCGGGCAGGACAATAACGAGCGCAACCGCAAGGATCAGGATGATCAGGCCTAAGAAAGTAAAATCTCTTTGTTTCATGCGGAAATGAGCCTCCAAAATTAAAACAAATACCATCAATCGCGCCGGATAATTGGCGCGTTAATAGATTAGTACAAAGCTGCTGGCATTCCGAGCTATTATACCTCGTATAATTTTTGATGAACAGGGAAGAGAATTCTAATAACGTCGGTCTATAATCTCAATGACTCGACGATTCGTCATTTGCATTCCAGGCGCCCACTTTCTTAAGGAACCCGATCACTTCCTCTACTACCTGATCCTGGGACAATGCATCTGTGTTCAGGTAGAAATTGGCGTGCGTGCGCGCATGCGCAAGCCGGCGCTGCTGTTCCTGATAATCGTCAAGCGTCCAGTTCATGGGCCTGCGCTGCATAGAGACCGGGTAAGACACATCGAGGAAGATAAGCCAGTCAGGATTGCTGATTTTCTTCCACATGGTCGGCACGTATGAGTGCTCCTGGGCGATGTGGCGCAGCTCGAACCCATACTGCCCTCGCAGTCTTTTGACAAGTGTGCTTTTCCCCGACGCGCACGGACCAACAACACCGATTTTCACTGCGAACCTATGATTTCTCGTGAGTCTAAAATTTTCACAACCCCTTATGAATCAATTGGGGCTGTCCCGATGCTCGTGCGGACAGCCCCAATTACTCTCCATTAGATCTGCGGACTATAGATCACCGGAAGCCGGACGATCATACGCCGGATTAGATCGCTCTCAAAGGGTAGGACGCGTAAAACGACTACGCTCATGTCGTCATTTGGGCGTCCCTGATCCAGTTGAATGGCATGCGACAGCAGCGTGTCGGCGATCTCCTGCGACGTGGGATCTTGATCTTCCAGCATTGATTCCAGCAGAGTGCAGATATCTAACCGCTGCCCGTACCGCTCACCGGCATGCAGCACGCCGTCTGTATACAGGACGATCGAGGTCCATCCATCCAGCGCAAGCTCTGTGATTGCCGGGCGAATATTCCGGTTTGTGCCAATTGGCAGGCTCTCAGCATCCAGCCGTTCAACCTGATCGCCCCTCGCTACAAATACAGGCGCAGGGTTATTGCGGGTGATTACCAGCGTGCCGGTTTGCAGATCAGCCGAGAGGATATTTAGCGAAGCAGAAACCTTTCCATTTCGTTCGGTAAAGAGATAATCGGATGCAGCGCGGGCGGCAGCGCCGTCGCGCACGCCTTCAGCCAAAAGACTGATGACTTTGCGGACGACCATCGTGGAGATCGCTTTCGCGCCTCTTCCTGATGTCTGACCATCAGCAAGGACCACTGACATGCCGCCATTTGGGCGTTCAACGACTTCTAATGTGTCTCCGCTCTCAGAGACTGCGTACTTGTTGGTCTTTGCAACTGCGATCTGAATCTCCATGGTTTGATTTTACATCAAAACAGTTTCCCTGTGTATGGTTCATGCCCGGCGCGTTGCGATGACGAAGAGCAGCCGGCTCCTGGGGCGCTCCACGGACCGGATTCTGGCCTGGAATCCGGCCTGCTGGTAGGGTTCAACAAAGCCTGAGATCTCTTTGTCTTCCGGCGGGCTCTGTCCTGTGGTCTCAAACAACCATGACATGACCCGCTCAGGAAGGCTCCGCCCGGTGATCCAGGCTCCCACGAGCACGACCAGCCGCCCGCCAGGCCGCAGCACTCGGGCAATTTCGCTGAGGGTTTGCGGATCCACAATGTACGGCGTTGGGAAGGTAGCCGTGACGCCGTCGAGTGACTGTCCGGCGAACGGCAGGGCCTGGGCGATCCCGCGCAGCAGCCGCGGCTGAAATCCCAGCTTTCTCAGCCGGCGCTTTGCCTGCCGGGCCATTTGAAAGCTTTCATCAAGCCCGATTGAGACCATTTGATTTTTATGCAGTTGGACCTGCAGATGACCCGGCCCATAGCCCAATTCGAGTACGCGCGGGCCGGTGGTCAGTGAAGCGGCTGCCAGTACCCAATCCTTCCAACGCCCAAGGGATACGGTGTCAGCAACCAGGTCATACGACCATGCCATTGGGTGGTAGAGCAGGCGAAAGAACAGGCGCATAAAGCGCTTTGTGAGCGGTAGCCTGATTTCACCCATCGTCAGAAACACCCTTGACGGTTAGACGCCGTGAAAGTACAATTGGGCGGCTATGGATTGGAAGTAAGAACGAAGGCTTTATTGTCAGTTCGTTCATAGGATTTGAAATTAGATCAGGAGACAGTCATGGTTCCTCAACCAAAACGCAAGCATTCAAGTGGTCGCCGGGATCGACGCCGGGCGCACGATGCTCTGACCCCGATGAACCTGGTTGCATGCCCCAATTGTGGTGAGATGCGCCTTCCGCACACGATTTGCCCCAATTGCGGTAATTACCGGGGTCGTGAAGTTATCACGATGGAAAAAGCACAGAAGGGTTAATCAGTTTTTTCCCCTTTCATCGGAACCACAGGCGGGCTGTACAGGTACGGCCTGCCTGTGGTTTTGATTCCTCACAACGCTTTGGCCAGCATAAAGCCAAAGATCGCCAAAACGATTCCAAGGTGCATAAAGCAGTTTGTCTGGCTTACCCATCCCGCGGGAAAAAGCTGCAGCGCAAAATTGATCAGCACAAGGAGAATGCCAATCGCCGGGAGCAGCCCCTTGCGGCTGGCGATGAATTCTGAAAGATGGTCAAGGAGCGATGAAAATTTTTCAATCATGCTGCGGTGCTGTCCTCGCTGGATTCTTGTGTTTCTAGCATCAGATAGGGCTGGTAGCGGGCCAGCAGGCGAATCGGGATGCTGCCCTCGATGACTACGCCGCCGCGCCCGTGTTCCACGTTATCTACCTTTCCCTGGTCATGGAAGAGTGAGATCAGTGACCCCTGGTCATACGGCAGGCGGACGGCCACCGGCAGGAAGGTTTCAAACAGTTCTTTCTCAATTGCTGCCAGCATTTCGCTGATCCCTTCGCCGGTCAATGCGGAAATACCGACGACCGAGCCGGGATAATCGCTGACCAGGTCGAGCGCTTGCTGGCGATCTGGAAACCGGTCCAATTTGTTCAGCACCAGCAGGGTGGGGATGTGCCCGGCGTCGATCTCGCTCAGGGTCATTTCCACCGCTTTGATTTGCTCTCTCGCAGTAGGGTGAGAGGCATCGACCAGGTGCAGCAGCAGATCCGCTTCGGCGATCTCCTCCAGGGTGGCGCGGAATGCTGCAACAAGCTGGGTAGGCAGCTTTTGAATAAACCCAACCGTATCGGTGACCAGGATATTATGCCCGCCGGGCAGTTCGACCCGGCGCGTTGTTGGATCGAGCGTGGCAAAAAGCTGGTTCGCGACCAAAACTTCTGAATGAGCCAGCCGGTTGAGCAGGGTCGATTTTCCGGAGTTTGTATAACCGACCAGGGCTACGATGGGGATCATCGACCGCTGGCGCTGGCTGCGGTAGCGCTGGCGGTGCGCACGAACCTTTTCCAACTCTGCCCGGAGGCTGGAGATGCGCTTGCGGATTTCGCGCCGGTCCACTTCCAACTGCGTTTCACCAGGGCCGCGCAGGCCAACGCCGCCAGACGATCCGGTTCTCCCACCGCCGCCGCCTGTCTGGCGGGCCAGGTGCGTCCAGGCGCGGGTCAGGCGCGGCAGGCGGTATTCATATTGGGCCAGTTCAACCTGCAGCACGCCTTCACGCGTCTGAGCATGCTGCGCAAAAATATCCAGGATGAGCGCAGTCCGGTCGATGATGCGCACGTTTGGCCCCAGGCGTTCTTCCAGCTCGCGCAGATGGCGTGGGGCAAGTTCGTTGTCGAAGATTACCACCTGTGCCAGATTTTCTTCGACAAGCGCTTTGATCTCTTCTAATTTACCGGATCCAATAAAAGTATCGGAGCTGGGCTTATCCAGCCTTTGATAAGTTTCACCGACGACCTCTAGCCCGGCAGTGTCAGCTAAAAGGGCAAGTTCATCGAGCGAATCATCAAGAGAAAGTAGTGAAGGTTCATTGCGTAAATCAACGCCCACCAGGAACGCGCGTTCTCGCGGAGAGCGTGTTGGTTCAGGGTTTTTTTTTGCCATACCTGAAAGGATCCTATGCCTTTATTTTGGTCCATTCGGCCAGGCGGCGCATTGCTTCTTTAATTCTTTCTGTTGGCGTGCCCAATGAGATGCGCAGGTACCCCTCGCCGGCCTGACCGTAAACGATGCCCGGCGTTATGCTTACACCGGTTTCTTCCAATAATTGAGTGCAAAACCGGGTGCTGTCACTGTGCCCTTCTGGGAGCTGAGCCCAGACATATATCGCTGCAGGCGGCGTTTGAACGGTGAAACCGGCCTGGCGCAGCGCAGAAACGATCAGGTCGCGCCGTTCTTTGTAGATCTCATTACGCTCGTAAATCCATTCCTGATCGCTGGTGAGCGCCAGCGCGCCAGCCTGATAAATTGGCCCGAATTGTGAAGTGTCGCTCTGGCTCTTGTAGGTGTGCAGCATGCTGATAACCTGCGGATTCCCGACAGCCATCCCCAATCGCCAGCCGGCCATGTTGTAGGTCTTCGACAGCGAGTTAAATTCAACTGCCACGTCTTTTGCGCCCGGCACCTGTAACAGGCTTGGAGCGACATAACCGTCGAAGCAGATATCTGTGTAGGGAGCATCGTGCGCCACGACGATCTCGTTTTTACGCGCGAAAGCAACCACCTCTTCGAAGAACGAGAGCGGGGCGATTGCGCCGGTGGGATTATTGGGATAGTTAAGCCAGAGGATCTTTGCCCGCCGGAGTACATCCGCCGGGATGCTGTTCAGATCCGGAAGGAAGTTGTTTTCAGCCAGCAGGGGCATGTAATAGACTTCAGCCCCGGCGATGATCCCGCCTGCCGAATAGACAGGGTAGCCGGGATCGGGTACAAGGGTGACGTCGCCCGGGTTCAGCAGCACCATGCTCAGATTAAACAGCCCTTCTTTTGACCCGATCAACCCCAAAACTTCCTTTTGCGGGTCAACCGTTACGCCAAACCGGCGCAGGTAATACTCCGCGCAGGCCTTTTTATACTCAACTGTTCCGCCCATCGGGGCGTATCCATGAGCGTTGGGCTTGCGCGCTTCTTCAACCAGCCTGTCAATGATGAAGTCAGGTGGGGGCAGGTCGGGCGAGCCCATGTCGAGACGAATGATATCCATACCCGCGGCTTTCAGTGCAGTCAGCCGCTGAGTGAGCTGCGCGAAGAAATAAGGCTTAAATGAGGCGATCCGGTCAGAAGGTCGGATAAAAGAGGGGTGATTCTCTGGTTGATTCATTCTGAGGTTTCCTCTGCAGGCAGTTGAGATAAAAGGGGTGAGAGCAGGCGAGCCATACGCTGGTCGGGCGGTTCGCTGTGAATTGGCAGCAGGATGTGGAATGTCGAACCAGGCAGTTTTTCTTCGTCATAGCCCGGAGATTCCACCCAAATTGCTCCGCCGTGGGCTTCAATAATTCCTCTGGCGATGTGCAGCCCCAACCCTGGCCCGCCGCCTTTAAACTTGGTCTTTCCACTCGAATGCAGTGAAATATTGCCCAACCGGGTGAATTTATCGAAGATAATGCTCTGGTCTTCCTGGGCGATGCCAATTCCGGTATCACTGATCACAACTTCGATGAACCCTGGCAGTTTGCGTCCGTTGACTGTAATGCACCCGCCGTCAGGCGTGAATTTGACTGCATTGCTTAAAACGTGCCTGAAGACCTGAAGCAGCCGCTCGGGGTCGCCAAAGGTCATCTCGTCGCTGCCTTCGAAGTTGTGGATGTCAAACACCTGTCTTCGCTCGCGCGCTGCCGGCTCCAGCTCGCTGCGGATGACTGCCAGCAGCCGGTTCACCCAAATGGGCTGGAAGTTGAGCTGCAACAGGTTGTTGTCGATCAACGATACATCGATCATGTCGTCAATGATCGTTTTCAGCCGCCGCGCGCCGGCATTGATGCCGTCCAGCATTTCAACCTCTGCGGGTGGCAGGTCCTCATGCCTGCGAGCCTCGCGCAGCATGGCTGTGTAACCCTCGATCAGGGTCAGTGGGGTCTTTAATTCGTGGGCGGCGACGGCGATAAAATCAGATTTGCTGCGGTCCAGGCGCTCCAGCGTCTCCTGAACCTGTTTGAGCTGGTTCGAGACATAGGCGACGCGTGCCTGCATTTCATAATAAGCAGCTTTCTCAAAAGCATAGGCAAAACCCGGGACAAGCGCTGAAGTGAGCTCGAGCGCCTGTTCGCAGCCCAGTGTCTCGCGGCACACCTGATAGGTTAGCAGCATAATTTCTTTGATAAACCGTGTCAGGTTGCTCTGGCCGCTCTCGAGATCCGTTTGAGTCATCGACGTCGACCAGAGGGAGAGGATCGAGTCGAGCCAGGCCGGATCTCCGGTCTCGAGGGCCTGTTCCAGTAAATCGTAGAAATTCTCTAGCTGCTTGCGAACGTCTTCCCGCAGCCCGGCGCCCTTCGCCAGAGCGAGTGTGGTGCGTTGGATTAAGATGGGACGAAGGGTTTGCAGGAGTTCGGTTTCATTCATACCTTATAAGTGTAAATCAACTTCAGATTTTTGTATAACGTTTTTTCGAAACACTTTAAACGGTAAGGGCGGCTGCTAGAGCGGCTCTACTCCGGTTGAATCCAGCGCAGCAGCGTGTCTCCAACGGCTTTCAGGCTTTCCGCGGATACTTTGTCGGGAGTGTCTTCGGCGGTGTGCCAGTACGGATAATCGAAATCAATGATGTCGATGGCCCGGATGCCTCTTTCCAGGAAGGGCGTATGATCGTCAAGAATGCTGTACTTCTCTTCCGGGATAAACTGGTTGTATCCCAATTCGGCTGCTGCCGCCCAAATCTCAGCAGTCAGTTCGGAATTTGAGTTGCGCTCCTGGTAAATATTCAAGTCGGCGTCGCCGATCATGTCTACGATGATCACAGATTGCGGATCTGATTCCAGCGATTCGACGAAAGCCCGCGATCCGTAAATCCAGTTCCAGCCGGGCAGATTGCCCTGATCTTCAGCGTCAAAAAAGACCAGCCAGATCTGCATGTCCAGGTCTTCGGGTAGAACGCGGGCCAGTTCCATCAACACCGCCACGCCTGAAGCCCCATCATTCGCGCCGGGCACCGGCGCATCCGGCTGCTGGGCATCCTGGTCGGCTTTCATGCGAGAGTCATAATGCGCGCCGATGATGATCCAGGGCGTTTTTGATCCCCCGCGTTTGGCGATCACGTTGCGAACCGGCTGGTTGCTATAGGTCGTCTCCTGCAGTTCAACCGTCCAGGCATGTGCGCTCAGTTCCTCTTGCATCCAGGCGACAACCTGGTCGTGCGCCGGGCTTCCGGGCGTTCGCGGCCCAAGCGAGACCTGGTATTCCACGTCCTGATATGCGCGCTCACCGTCAAAAGCCAGGGCGTTTGAGGATGCTTCCGGCGCGTTTGCTGCTTCTCCCTGTTCTTCGGCAGCCGCAGCCTGGGTGGGTGTTTCAGCGGGCGGCGCAGTTGCTTCGAGCGGCTCTGCCGGGGCGGTGACATCCGCGCCCGGCGATCTGGTGGCCTGCGCCGGGGCAGGGACCGCTGCGCAGGCGCTTAAGCCGTAAAGGATAAGCGCTGCAAGGATCAGGAGGTGAAGCGGTTGATCAGAATGTTTTTTCACGACGTTTATTCCTCGCCGGTGAGATTTCTTTGCGCGTCAACGGCAGCCGGGCCGCGGGTCGGCTCCGCATCGCGCAGCGGCAGGCCGTGCGCTGCTGCCCATTCTCCAAGCACTGCCAGCGCTCGTTGGGTATACTGCATGGCTCGCTCGCGTTTTCCGCGCGCGGGGGCTTCAAGCGGCGGAAGGATGCCGTAATTGGCCTTCATCGGCTGAAAGTCTTTCAGTT
>Ga0134094_1003674_pt1 | contig 11077 bp, 10 predicted proteins | sample 5_1taG_FD_94458 | JGI IMG/M metagenome (GOLD analysis project Ga0134094, IMG submission 94458) | Switchgrass degrading microbial communities from high solid loading bioreactors in New Hampshire, USA - 5_19_20_110_A1 metaG | ecosystem: Engineered > Bioreactor > Semi-continuous > Anaerobic >... | reverse complement strand
CCCTATTAGATGCAAGACCTATTCTTCGGTAAAGGCTACAATTCGACTGATACAAGACTCTCCGCCCTGGAACTTCCATGGGAAGCAGCCCACGATAACCCTCTTTCCCAAAAGCTTATCGATGTCTCCGCCCAAGCATTCGGCATGAATTATATTGTCCGGGAATAAAGCAATATGCATTATCTGATAGTCCTCGGCAGGGAACATCTCGTCCAGGGTCTTGTTGTATTTCTTTTGCATATACTCGTCAGCTAATTTTGCGTATTGCGGCATCCACTCTCTTATTTTGGTGTTCATTGGGTGGTCTGCGGATCCGCAATCTACACCGATCCATTTGATCTTTTTCTTCTTGCACCACTCAGCAAACTCTTTGGTCGGGCCTGGATGCATGACCATGTAACGTACTTCGTCTGCTTCGGGTTGATCGAAGCCATAGCGATGATATCCTGTATTGATTATCAATATGTCGCCTTCGTGAACATCCGCCCTTTCTTCTATATCCTTAGACGTATAGATGCCAAAGTCTTCGGCGATATCGGAAAGATCTACCACTACGCCAGGTCCCACCAGAAATCCCTGCAGGGGAAGGCTGGCTATATCGTCACCATGGGTGCAAAAATGAAGGGGTCCGTCCAAGTGAGTGCCGACATGATTTGAATGGGTAAGCAGCTGTCCGTTGGCGCCATTAGGAGCAAGGCGCTTGAAGAACTTGACCTGAAGCGGCTCATACGTTGGCCATGGGGGAGTGAGCTGACTGATAGGTATCGAAAGATCATAAATTTTAACCTTATCCCAATTCTTGGGAATTAAGTTTTGAGACAACATCTAAATCCCTCCTCTTTTTTATATACTACTCTGTTAAATATTTTTCAACATAATTTTCCGCTGCTTTAACGAAAGCCTCAATGGGAGTCCTAACTATACCTGCTCCGACCTGGCCCACACCAGGTTGCTTGTGAGCAACGCCGGTGTCCAGGACAGGAGATATGCCAGTTTCTGCAACCTTCAAAACATCGATGCCCGTGGGTGTGCCCCGGAAGTTGAGATAGGGGATATTAAACATATTATTTTCGCTTACGGTGATCTCGTACATCTCCAGCGTGTAGTTAACGGCATCCTGCGGGGTGCCGCCTATAAATTGCACTATCGCCGGCGCCGCCGCTAGGGCAAAAGCTCCAACTCCTAAGGTCTCCATTATTGCGCTGTCCCCTATATCCGGGTTAACGTCCTCCGGCTTGAAGCCTGGAAAAAGCAAAACCTTTGGAACTGCCGCAGGGGCAGTGAACCATTCATCCCCCAGGCCTGATACCTTTATCCCGAAGTCCGTTCCGTTTCGTGCCATGATCGTTACATAGCTTGATCCTTGTATCCCATGAGCCGGTTCAACCGAGGCCTTGGCTGCTGCCATCCCCAGGTTAAGGAAGAAATGATCATTGCTATCCAAAAATCTGACGACTTCAGCTAAAGCCTTGTTGTCGTTGCTGCTCTCAACCAAGTATGGGAAAAGGGTGCGCAAAAACAGCGATGTGGCTGCCTTGTTGCGATTGTGCAGCTCATCCCCCATGTGCAGTGCCTGAGCTATCAAATTTTTCAGGTCTATGGCATTGTCAGAATCGTATGCCCTTTTAATGCCTGCATTGAGGACAGGATACAATACCTTTTCCATCCAGCGTAGGCGATCTATCACCTCTTGCGAGTAAGCTCCATACCTAAGCACTTTTCCAAGTCCTTCGTTTTGTGTGACGTAAGCTTTATTATTGAAGGTCTTATTCTCCACAATAAATACAGGCATGCTTGGAGAAATGACTCCAGCCATCGGGCCTACAGCGTGATGGTGATGACACGGATCAAATTCTATCTCTCCCTTAGAGGCCATTTTTTCTGCCTCTTCCGGGGTGCTTGCCCACCCTTCATACAACATGGCACCGATAATTGCGCCCTTTAGCGGACCGGACATGCGCTCCCATTCTATAGGAGGTCCGGCATGCAACAGCATTCTTTCACCCATTTTGGGAATAACCTCTCCCGCCTTGCCCATGCCCGCAAGCATGGGCCTGGCAGATAGCACACGTTCCAGCGCTTCTTTATTAGCTTTATCAACGTCGACCATAACTACTCTGCACCTCCTTCACGCAATTTTCTGAGCTTCGATAAAAGATCTGATTTCAAAGCCGATGGCCGCCAATCCACGTGAACGACCTTCGCATCCTGCTTTTTTAAGTCGTGATAAAATTGCTCTATTCCTATGTTAACAACTATAGGCCCGTTCGTGAGCAAATCCTTGATTGCCAATCCCATCATCTCCTTTACTGCAATAACAAACAAGCAAGGCGCGCAGCTTGAGCGTTGCTGTCCGCCAGGATAACTCCTACGTCTTCTAATATCTTCCTTTGCCTTGAAGCGATTTGCGGATCAGCCTCCACTCCACAGACATATCCCACAAAGATGACTCTATCGCCAACTTGCTTTTTCACTTGCGATATAGACGAGGCCAGTTGATCAGCCGGACTTTCATGACATCCATAGCCAAGCACGCAATCAAACAAGATGACACCAACCTCATCATCTTTCGCCTCTTCAATCATCCTCTTCGCTCTAAAAGTACTGTCCATCATCGGATGAAGACGTCCTTGAGTAAATTCATCTTCGCCGTAATCAACCATGCAGTTGCCGATGCTTTTTAGGCTATCTGACAACTTGTATCGTCCATCGAGAGGGGCGTTACTATATATGGGACCCAGCAGCTTGCTTGCGATCAACTGAGCCTCGTAACATAAAGTCCCTCCAGAATACAGGCCGCGCAGATACCCTTTTCTTTTGCCGAAATGCGATGCCAATTCTTTCAAATTTTCATACTTCAGACTTAAATCCTTCCTTGCAAGATCAGGATCCGTGCCATTGACTACAGCAGCAGCCACAGCGGCGGTTTCTTCAAGTTCCTTGCAGAAATATATCGGAGGACGGTCACCTTCCAATTCTCCTCCAATGTAACCCAAGACAGCAGGCTTATTTCCTGATGATAATCGCTCAAATATCTTTTTTTCAACTTCAGGTGCGGGTGGCTTGCCTACCATTACTATGACCTTGACATCATCACTTTCCAAAAGAGCTTCGATGCCCATTAGGGACGTTATGCCGCCAACCGCTTCCTTTACGTCTCTGCCGCCAGTACCAATTGCATGCATTACCCCTATGCCGCGATGGGCTAGCTGAACATGCACTTCCTGCAAACCGGTGCCTGCAGCCGCAACCATGCCCACGGGCCCAACAGGACAGGCATTGGCAAAGCCTAATCCGATACCTTTAATAACGGCCGTACCACAATCAGGCCCCATGACCAATAAGCCCTTCTCCTTGGCCATATTTTTTAGTTCGATTTCCTTTGCCAACGGCACGTTATCAGAATACAACATAACGTGCAAACCCTTGTTGAGGCATTCCATTGCTTCATCGCCGGCATACTGACCAGCGATCGATATCAAGGCAAGGTTTGCCTCCGGTAACATCGAAAGGGCACCGTTTAAGCTCTTCGGGAAATATTGCTGACTTATCTCGGTGGTCTTCCATGGCGGATTGCTCAAATATTCCTTAGCTTTTGCAATTACATCATCGATGATTTCTTCTTTTGCTTTCACGGCAATCACTAAATCTGACGGCCGCAAATCCAGTCCCGACAGATCAAAACCGGCAGCAGACATTATTTTAATATTAGCCTCTGTCGCCATGTTCAAAGTAGCATCGATAACGCCATCGATCTTCGTCAGTTCCTGCGCTACGCGCATTAAACTGACGCTATCATAATATACACCGCTCACTACTTCCACACGTTGCATCTATTTTCGCCTCCTAAGAAGAGCTGTTACATACCGAAACAGCGTGAAAAAAACCGGATATCCAAGCTCTGCCGGATGTATGCCCCGTGGACATAAGTTCATTCAAAGCATCCTCTACTTCACCATCAGCTCCCCTTGACAATGCCTGAAGCAATTTCTTAGACCTATACCAAGTGAGACCATTGGCGGCATCGTGGAGCATACAGCTTGAAAACCAAGTTGTCCTGCTTTCAAGGTTTTGGAATGATATAACATTCTTGAAATTGTGTCCCATCCACCTTAATCCGATATGCATTCCTGTTAAAAAATCATCCCCTGCCGGAGTGCTGCCGGGCCCAAGGCCTACCAGGGCGTCATAGCCATCGTTATTAAGGGTAAACAACAAAACCTCAAGTTCGTCATCCAACAACATATACCATTCACCGAACAATGCATTCCATCTTCTGGATACATCACCAGCTCGAGATATATTGGGGTCATATATGACCGGTACTTTCAAACTTTCGTTGTCAATCAGCAAATGATCGGCAACATCATCAAGAAAATCAACCAGCAAACTGCGTGGCCCCATATCTTTGTAATCCGACACCAAAGAAAATCTTCTGCCACCTAATATCAAGTTACATGTCTTTTTGTAACGTTCCTTGAGGCGAAAATCTCCTCGCAAGCTCCAATCTGAGCTCTTGCCTAAGATCAGATTACTCCTTCCTCCTCCAATGTCTTAACATCATCCGGCGTCATGCCAAGGTACTCCGTCAGCACCTCTTCATTGTGTTGGCCAAGGACCGGAGCCGGAGACTTAATCTTCCCGGGAGTCATGGAGAGCTTAATGGGGATCCCGGGCAACGTGAAATTACCGGCTACGGGATGAATCACGTCAACAATCATGTCTCTGGCAAGCACATGGGGATCTTTGACCACATCGGCTATGTTGTTTATCTTTCCGGCAGGTATGCCTGCATCGTCAAAGTCCTTTAACCATTTTTCAGTAGGATATTCGATGAATGCTTCTTGGAGCAGAGGCTCGAGATCTGCCCAATTGGCTACCCTGTCAGCATTGGTCTTAAAACGAGCATCTTCGTAAAGGTAAGGCCTATTTAAGGCCACGCACAACCTTCTCCAAAGCTCATTGTTTCCGCAAGCTATATTGATATGCCCATCCTGCGTCTTAAACGTAGCAAATGGAGCAATGGAGGGATGCCTATTTCCAATTGGTTCGGGGACAGCGCCTGTGGCTACATATCTTGCTATGGCATTCTCCAATATCGCCACCATACAATCTATCATAGCCACATCTACGTATTGTCCCTTTCCGCTAACCTCTCTATGATGCAGTGCAGCAAGTATGCCTATGGCAGTGAACACCCCGGCAAATATATCGGCAATTGAACTTCCAACCTTGGTAGGAGTATTCTTATCCGGTCCCGTAATGCTCATTATGCCCCCTAATCCTTGGACAATCAGATCGTAGGCCGGTTTTTCGCTCAAAGGGCCATATTGTCCAAAACCAGAGCATGAAGCATATATCAGGCGCGGATTTCTGGCCGAAAATTCCTCATAAGAAAGGCCAAGTTTTTCCATAACACCCGGCTTGAAATTCTCGACCAATATATCTGCTTTCTCCCCTAACCTTAAGGCAATTTCCTTGCCTTGTGGGCTCTTTAAATCCAACGTTACGCTCTTTTTCCCTCTGTTTATGCTCATGAAGTAGGCGCTCTCGCCTTTCACTATTGGAGTGTAAGCTCTAGAGTCATCACCTGCTTTGGGTCGTTCTATCTTGATAACCTCTGCACCCAGGTCAGCCAAGATCATGGTACAAAATGGACCGGCCAAAACGCGTGTGAAATCTAAAACTATTACGCCTTCTAATGGACCTGACAACATTTACACCTCCTGATTACTTCCAGCTGTACGGGATCCTCTTTGCCGGCTCAAAGGCACATTTGCCCCTTTGTAAAATGCCCTTATATGCCTCAAGGTTTCTATCTTCGATATGGTCGAAATACTGCGGTGAGGAGCTGTTAGGCGTTATGGTAGATATGGGGTTCGGATCTAACGTCGCCCATATAAACTCATCAGAACACCTGGCCTGGGCAAGTTTCATGCCACTTGGATGAACTATCATGGAGCCCCCAAAATATTGAGCACCGGATGCATCAAAACCTACGCTGTTTGTGGCGATTACATAAACGTGATTGTCGTATGCTCTTGCCTTGTTCGTCAGCTCCCACTGGTCGAAAGTGCGCAAGAACGCAGAGGGTCTGCAGATGACTTCTGCCCCCATTAGGGCAGTAGCCCTGGACAGCTCGGGAAAATCACCGTCATAGCATATTATTATCCCAATCTTTCCCAAGGGAGTTTCAACACAACATGGCTCTTTCCCCGGAGTAGTCCAACCGCCCCCTTCCAATCTTTCTGAAGGGAAGGGATGAGTCTTTCTATAAACTCCCATAACACCATCGGGACCTATTAAAGCTGCACTGTTATATACAACTCCATCCTCGCCTCCGCGTTCATAGGTAGGGAAAACTATATATGTGTCAAGCTCCCGTGCCCACCTTGTTGCCTCATCCGTAAATTTACCGGGTATAGTATCTATAACATCCCAAAGTGCTCCAACGCCCCCGGCAGGGGAAAAACCCGTGGTAACCGATTCAGGTAATACAATAAGATTGGCATGCGAACTCTCATGGCACCTATACACCCAATCTTTCGCTATCTTCATGTTCTCTTCTGCATCCATAGGTTTAACAGAAAATTGTACAGAAGCAGCAACAAAACGCTTCATCGCAACTACCTCTCTCCCTGGCATTCCTAATAAATTATGATAGATTGATTAATATGGTACAATATAATCCTCATTTACGACATGGCAACTAGTAACATATGTTATAATTAATTTTGGTCACTATATAACACCATAAAAGAAGGCGGTGATACATTGCAGGTTGCCGATTTGCTTAATAAAAATATGTTTCCGGACTTTAGAGTCGCTGCCGGCAGCAAGGGGTTGACCAGAGAGATCACCTCGGTATCCGTGTTAGATGCTCCGGATGTCGACAGATGGATGAGGGGCGGAGAGTTTCTCATCGGCAGCGGATATATCTTTAAGGACGATCCAACGGAGTTTACGCACTTTTTGGATAGGGTAGCAACAAAGGACATCGCTGCCGTAGGGATCAAGCTTGACAGATTTTATCATACCTTGCCATCTGGAATTATCGATCAGGCGAACAGTTTAAATCTACCGCTTATAGAAATTCCGATAGACTACAGGTGGACTGACATTATCGAAAACGTCACATTATTTCTTTTAAGCGAAAAAAATAAGGACGTCTTGCGCCAAGATATGGAGGCCGTGCAGGCGTTACAGATGTTAAATAGCGAAGAGGACATCAAAAACCTAATAGCGCTGATTGCCAAAGACCTTGAAAGACATATGGTGGTAAAAGCACCGCGTATTCATATCTTAAATCACTTTGCAAGCAATGACAAAGAGAGCGACAACGGGACATATTTAAATGTCTTCGATACGCCTTCCTTAGAAGAGAAGCCTCTCCCCAAAAAAGGAATAATATTGGCCAATCTTTCGCTTAAAATGTTAGACAAGCCAAGGTGGGTTGCATGTTATCGTATCGATGGGGAACCAAATGTGGAGGTTGCACTGATCCTAAAAGACAACGAACACTATCCATCCATCAGGCAAAATAACTCGATGTGGCGCATAGTATCTTTGCTTAGACTTGCTCAATTGGACGCAGTTCTTACCCTAAACCAACATGACATAGAAAAAGAACGCTTCTTAGAAAGTTTGTGTTTGGGGTTATATAATGACTTGGATATTATAACGCATAAAGCAAATGAAATGGGACTTAAATTGCCAAGTAAAGCTTTTGTCCTGATGGCTACTCCAGCAAATGATAAGCCTACCGTTAAAGAACAATGGAAACCTCAAAGCTCCTTGAGTTACAGATTGGGGAACATATGGGTGACTATACATTCACACAAAGATAGAGCCTTTGATTGGACTGCAACAGCAAAAAACAATAATTATTGGATATCCTTAGGACAGAATGTCGAATCTTTGTTAAACTTGAACAAATCTTACCTCCAAGCCAAACAAACGCTAAATTGGATCAAAGAGTTTAAATGCCAGCCGGGTGCATATCAACACGGAGATTTATCCCTTCACGCGTTGCTTGCAAGTTTGGACAGCATTCCCGAGGCAAAAGAACTCCACCAAAGATACTGGATGCCTTTGATGGAAGTTAAAGCGCGCTCAAAAAATACCATATCACTGGATATAGTAGCAAAAACATTGATACAGGTGGATTTTAATGTAAAAGAAATGGCAAAAATACTACATGTTCATTATAATACTGCACGTAAATATGTTAAAGAGATAGAACATACACTCAACATAAAAATGGACAGCAGAGAACATAAAATCGGACTAGAGCTTGCTTATTACATTGACAGCCATAAAAAATAGCATATTACAACAACAATAATACCGGCATCCACTCAATTATTACAAATCAAAGCAATGATGCCGGTATTATTGTTGAGTTTTATTGCAATAGCTTACGCCCTTTTAGAACACGCTGATAGCGTGACATTTTTGCCATCTTTAATTACATAGCGCGGCCTTTCGTGTTCCCATATTGCTTCCCAAACTGTTCCTGCATTCAGGACAACCAGGTGGGCGGCTTTGCCCTCCTCTAATCCATAATCGTCTATCCCAAGCGCCTTTGCTGCTCGAGTAGTGATCATATCGTAAAGGACGTTCATGTCATCAAATGTGGTCATCCACAACAGATGGGCAGCCAAAAAGGCAACTTCCAGCATGTTATTTCTCCCGAAGGGATAATAAGCATCAGCAATATCGTCTTGTCCTAAGGCTACATTAACCCCCATTTGATACAATTCTTTAACTCTAGCATGGAGTGGCCCTGTATGTGGATCGCTCACAACTCCGAGATTGGCCTTCTTTATCAAAGCTGAAACTTTTCTAAAATATGGTTCCGGATAAAGGCACATCGCCCTCGCATGTTGAGCCGTAACGCGTCCATTCCACCCCTCTTTAATAGTCTTGACGCACAACATCTCAAGCGTTTTCAGGGTTGGATCTCCAGCATCATCAATCAACATCGAAATGCCTTTATTATAACGCTTCGCCAAATCAAACATCTTGTTGATGTGTTCCATGGCATCCTCATCGGTATACTCTATCCAGGGTATGCCGCCAACAACGTCAGCTCCGAGTTCCAAAGACTGCCTTACATACTCTTCCGCACCCGGGTCACGTATAACTCCATCCTGTGGAAATGCAACTACCTGAAGATCCAATGAATTTTGAAATTCTTCTTTTGCCTTTAAAAGGGCTTTGACACCTTCTAGTTTAGCCTTCGTGTCAGTGTCGGCAAATGCCCTTATATGGGTATTTCCGTATTGGATTGCCCTCATACAAGCCTTTCTCACGTTATCGATAATCCACTTCTCGTCGTATTTCTCCTTAACTCTGGCAGCCAACTCAATGGCAGTCATGGCTCCGCCCATAGAGCTTCCTTGATACTGTTTTAAGGCCTCATCGCCTATCATGGAAAGTGTATATACTTTACATAGATGCAGATGCCCATTTACGAAGGATTCCGTCACTAGCCCGCCATCTGCATTCAACATCTCAACTGCATCGTTACCCAGGTTGGAGCCTATTTTAACGATCTTACCGTTTTGTATGCCTATATCAACGATATCGCTATAATTGCGGGTTCTTGCATTTTTAATTAAAATATCGTACCTCATCTAATCACACTCCTTTTTAGTTAAACTAATGCCTTTAATTCTTTCTGCGCGAGCAGCGCAGCTTCCAATATGCTTTCATAACCAGTGCATCGACATATATGTTTTCCCAGTGCATCTTTTATAGCAGTTTCATCCGCGTCGGGATCTTTAGAAAACAACGCATACAATCGCATTATCAGGCCCGGGGTGCAGAAACCACACTGAACTGCCCCAGCTTTTATAAAGGCCTCCTGAATGGGATGAAGTTGGCCTCCTTTTGCTAATCCCTCTATAGTTAAGACCTCACTACCCTCAGCCTTCTCGGCTAGCACGGTACAGCTGGTTACAGGTTCTCCATTCATTATTACAGTACACGCACCGCATTGACCCACTCCACATCCAACTTTTGTTCCCGTCAGCCCAAACTGGTCTCTTAAAACATCTACGAGCATTACCCGACCATCTGGTATATAGGCAACTCTCTTATCTCCGTTTACGGTCATATTTATTAGTTTCATAGGTTGATTTACTCCTTTCTATCAATTGAGCCTAGGATGTCGCTGGGCAAAACCGGGAGCCTGGTAAACTCAACGCCAATAGCATCGTAAATGGCGTTTAATATGCAAGGTGCAACAGCTACAATAGGATGCTCTGCCATGGGCTTAGCCGACCAAGGCCCCTCGTTGTTAGGCGTTTCAAAGAGAAAGACAGTCTGTTTATGTGGAATATCCTTTATCCTCGGAACGGCATAAGCAGGAAAATTAACGTTCTTGATGTTGCCGTCTTCCTTAAACGATATTTTTTCCATCAATGTAGCACCCAAACCTTGCACTACGCCCCCAACCACTTGGCCTCTGGCAGTCTTGGGATTGATCGCCTTACCGATATCGAATGCAGATGCAAAATGAAGTATATCGACCTTACCGGTAGCTTTAGCAATGCGAATCAAGGCAGCCTGACACCCGAAAGTCCAGGATCCAGCAGCATTGCCCATTCCGGTCTCTGGGTCAGGTTCTGTAAGATCGGCAACCCTGTAGTATCCAGTCGTTTGAACGGGAATTCCTACAGTTAAACCATTTTCATAGGAGTAGCCTCTGGCTAGGGAGCCAATGGGAATTCTTTCTCCAGTTAACTTATGAATGCAATATTGGCCATCATAATCAACATGGCTTATATCGCTATGAAATACCAAAGAGGCATTATACTTGAGAAGCTCAATAGCCTTATGACAAGCATCCTGTATCGCTCTCCCACCTCTATATGTTTGCATCGAGGCAACAGTTTGCCACTCCCAAGGGCTAAACTGAGTATCTACATCCCTATAAATCTTTATCTTGCAAACCGGTATGTTCATAGCTTCTGCTGCTATTTGAGAAAAGACTGTGTGCACTCCCTGCCCCATCTCTATTCCGGAAAGGTTGATAAAGATGCTTCCGTCAACATTCATTTGAAGATAACAT
>Ga0134094_1003670_pt1 | contig 11085 bp, 9 predicted proteins | sample 5_1taG_FD_94458 | JGI IMG/M metagenome (GOLD analysis project Ga0134094, IMG submission 94458) | Switchgrass degrading microbial communities from high solid loading bioreactors in New Hampshire, USA - 5_19_20_110_A1 metaG | ecosystem: Engineered > Bioreactor > Semi-continuous > Anaerobic >... | reverse complement strand
TCTACGGCCAGAGCGCCGCCTGCAGGTACCCGGGTTTTGTCAGCACACTCCATGATCAGCGAGCCCAATTTTCTGAGTTCTTCTTTCAAAAGGCCTGAAGCGTTTTCAAGCATATCTGATTTCAGAGAATTGCTGCATACCAATTCGGCGAAGGTATCACTATGATGCGCAGGCGTTTTTTTATAAGGCTTCATCTCATACAGCCTTACCTTGATACCCCTGTTGGCAATTTGCCATGCCGCTTCACATCCGGCCAGTCCTGCTCCTATTACGTTTATATAATCTCCCATTTTATCTCCCAGCTTTTATTTGATTTTGCTTATTATTTTACAGTATTTTGCGACATGATTTAACAGGTTTTTATCACTGAATCAATTATAATTTTTTAATACATGTTCGTTTACTAAAAAGCTCTGTATATTTTTAAAATGCCCCGTCATTATCTTCTTAATCAGTAATGTTCAGGATATTATTTTTCTTCAATAAATGATAAAATAGTTAAAAATACTGTTGAGGTGTTTCTTCTTGAAAAGTATAAAAACGAAATATGTGGTTTTTGCGATAATAATATGTGCAGTTCTTATTCCGGCTGCAGTATATATACTCAGTCACAGCAAGGATTCTGAAAATCAACAGTCCGGTATAACCCCGACTCCGATTGTCTCAGAAAGCCCTACTGTTCCGGCGGCAACACCGGAGCCTGCCGTTACGCCCACTCCAACTCCGGAGCCTTCTCCTGCTCCGATCACAGCGACTTTGGTTTCGGCAGGCGATTGCGTCATTCACACCGCACTTCAGAAAGCAGCTAGAATAGAAGGTGAAGACCGGTACGATTTTACACATATGTTTGAAGAGATAAAACCTTTCATTGAAAGCGCGGATTACAGCATTGTCAGTTATGAAGGGGCCGCAACAAATAACAGGAATGATTATGCGGGTTTTCCGTCCTTCAATTGTCCGCCTGAACTGTTTGACGCTTTTAAATACGCAGGGTTTGATTTGGTTAACAACGCCAACAATCATCAGTTGGACAGAAAAGTGAAAGGAATGCTGGAGACCCGTGAAAATATAAAGAAAAGAGGTCTTGACGTTATTGGAGCATATGACGGCGAAGAACCAAGATATTTAATCAAGGACATAAACGGAATAAAAATAGGTTTCATGGCTTATACATACGGCAGTAACGGCAATGAAGCCTTGCTTACATCTGAAGAGATCTCAAAACATTTGGCCTTCTTCGACAAAAAACGAATGGAAAAGGAAATTAAAGAGCTTGAAGAAAAAGCTGATATTACAGTAGTCATGATGCATTGGGGCCATGAGTACTGGAGAAAACCAAATGAACAACAGATCAGCCTTTCAAATGATTTGTTTGAATGGGGGGCCGATGTTATTTTAGGTTCCCATCCCCATGTCGTTCAGCCAACCGAAATCCGTACTGTTAACGGCGAAACAAAATACATTATATATTCCATGGGTAATTTTCTGACCAATCAGTGGCATGAATGGTTCGATGATCCTAAAGACAAAAAATGGCTGCGGGAAGACAGTATACTTGTAACCATTGAATTTTTGAAAGATCCTGTAACCAATAAAACGGTAATAAATAAAGTAAAGCATATCCCTACGTGGCTAAGCCGTGAAGGAGTTGGAACAAATAATATAATCCATAGGATACTTCCTATACCTACCAGAGATTATTATGATAACAGCAGTTATCCTGAAGAACTCATTAAAAAGGCATATGAGTCTTATGACAGGACCATTGAGTTTTTTACCGATTATGAAAGGCAATAAACAGCGCGCAAAATTAGATTCTTCGCCGACACTCATGATGACATAGCGGACAAGATCTTTTCTCCGGCGCTCAGTATGACATAATAATGATATTATTTTGTTATTAACGAAGAGCAGCGTTTTTATCGTCATTATGAACGCATCGCAAGCTAAGTGAAGAATCTATCCGTACGCTTGAGATTAATCTTTTGAAGATGATTTGGATGATTTACTCTTACTTTCTTTCCTGCCCTCTTCAGTATAATCGCACTCAGGATTTGAACATTTATATGTTATAATACTTGCTTTAGTTTTTTGGGTGACAAAGCTTGAACATTTAGGGCATACTTTATCCGAAGGCATATCCCATGTCATAAAATCACATTTGGGGTAATTCTCGCAGCCCAAATATTTTCTGCCACGCTTGGTTTTTCTGTAAATTACTTTGCCGCCGCACTTGGGGCATTTTACCCCGGCCTCCTCAAGGAAGGGCTTGGTATTTTTACATTCAGGGAAGCCCGGACAGGCGAGAAACTTACCGAATCTCCCCATCTTAACTACCATATTCCGGCCGCATATTTCACATATTTCATCCGACTGTTCAACCGGCATTTCAATCTTTTCTATTGTTTCAGCCCTTTTGACAGTCTCCTTGAAAGGCTCATAGAATTCTCTCAATACTGCTTTCCACTGTATCAAGCCTTCTTCGACCTTATCCAGCTTGTCTTCCATATCAGCTGTAAAGTTTACATTTACTATATCAGGAAAATTGGCCACCATGAGCTGGTTCACGATTTTACCCAATTCTGTGGGAACCAATTGCTTTTTATTTCTTTCCACATAACCCCTGTTTATTATGGTACTTATTGTAGGAGCATAAGTACTGGGACGGCCTATCCCCTTTTCCTCAAGGGCCTTAACCAGGGTTGCCTCAGTATATCTTGCCGGAGGCTCGGTAAAGTGTTGGCTGGGTTCTATATTAACCAATATAAGAGATTCTTTCTCTTCAATAGACGGCAACAGCTGAGTTGCTTCTTCTTCATCAGTATCGGTACCCTCTACATATAAAGCCATAAAACCTTTAAACACCAATTTTGCTCCACTGGCTCTCAAATTGAGAACAGTCCTGTTATCCAGGGTTTTGGGCTTGCCCTCTATTTCAACAGAAATAGTGTCAAACACTGCATTTTCCATCTGACTGGCAAGGAACCTGTCCCAAATAAGCTTATACAACTTATATTGGTCAGAAGAAAGAGAATTTTTTAAGCTTTCAGGATTTCTTTCAATATAGGTAGGCCGTATGGCTTCATGCGCATCCTGAATTGATGATTTAGTCTTAAATATTCTGGGTTTTGGCGGAAGATATTCCTCTCCAAAATACTCCAGGATATATTTTCTGGCTTCATTTAAAGCGATGTCTGAAATACGTACCGAGTCAGTTCTCATGTATGTAATAAGTCCTACGGCTCCTTCATTTTCTATTTCCACGCCCTCATAGAGCTGCTGTGCCACCATCATGGTTTTTTGCGCACTGAATCCCAGCTTTCGGGACGCTTCCTGCTGCAGAGTACTTGTTATAAACGGCGGCGCAGGATTTCTTTTTTTATCGCTCTTTTTTACTTTGGTAACTATAAAGTCGGAATCGTTTAAAAGAGCAACGATTTTATCAGACTCTTCCTTATTGTTTATTTCCAGCTTTTTGCCGTTTTCACCGTAAAAACGTGCTGAAAACGTTAAACCGTCATCTTTTTTAAATTTTGCATCGATAGACCAGTATTCTTTTGGTATAAAGTTTTCTATTTCAGCTTCCCTGTCGCATATTAAACGGGTCGCCACAGACTGCACCCTTCCAGCGCTTAAACCTTTGCGTACTTTCTTCCAGAGGATAGGGCTTATTTCATAGCCCACAATACGGTCCAGAATCCGCCGTGCCTGCTGTGCGTCAACCAGGTTCATATTAATCGGTCTTGGCTGTTTAACGGCATTTAAAACAGCGTTTTCTGTAATCTCGTTGAATGTAATCCTGCAATCTGTCTTAGGATCAATCTTCAATATATGGGAAAGATGCCAGGAAATTGCCTCGCCCTCACGGTCGGGGTCAGTTGCCAGATAAACCTTATCAGCGTTTTCAGCATCTTCTTTAAGACCTTTTATAAGGGTACTTTTTCCGGCCATAATGATGTACATGGGATTAAAATCATTTTTGATATCCACCCCCAAATGGCTTTGAGGCAAATCACGTATATGTCCCATAGAAGCTGAAATTTTATAATCCGCCCCCAAATATTTTCTGATGGTTTTTGCTTTTGCCGGCGATTCCACAATTACAAGATACTTTGACATCTTTTCCTCCAGTGTATTTTAAACCACTACACTGCCTGCTTTACATTTCTTGGTTAAAGTTCAAGGGCTTAAAACGGCAGGTGTTAGTATTTTGTTTTATATGTCCGCTTTTTATTCAATCAGTATTTTTAATAAATGTCAAATGGTTTTATCAAAAAAAAGATTTAAAATAGTTTACTTAAATAAAAAAAACAGGATATGACCTGTCTGTTTTACTGTCTGTATATTCAACTTCGGGTCGGCTATATTCCTATTAATCAGGAAAAAACCGATATAACTGTGTTTTTCTTATTCATAATACCAGGGAAGTTCCCAAATAGAATAATAGGACTTTAAATTCAATTCATAACCTCCGACTTCTTCGCCCTCGGCAGTGACTACCTGGGCATTTGGAAATTCGCCAATTAACCTATCCGAAACACGATATTTTGCCGAACCAGGGCCGCTGATCACTTCAGGCAAATAATCAGGAACCAAAAGTTCAAACAAATTATCTCCCTGTAAAGGTTGAGTATTACCCTTACCTTCCACATAATACCTTACTATAGCGGCATCTATCGTTCTGAGGTTATTCTCAACCATTCTTCGTTCCGTCATTACCACGATAGATCTGTAGGCGGCTGTTACACCAACTGCGGTCAGAAGTCCGAGAATGGCTACAACAACCAACAGCTCAGCAATAGTGAAGCCATTATTGTTCCTTTGAAATATTCGATGCATTTATATGCCTCCTAAAAACATTAAGGACAAAATTTTTTATTAAATGGCTAATAAGGGCCAATATTACTGTTCAAACGAATGATTCTTTTACATTTATGGGGTTTGCAGGCATATATTTGATTGCATAATTAATTTTTTTCTATTAAATACTGAATAAAAATGCATGCTTAATCAGTCCATGGAAGTTGTTCATAAGTGTTATTATTTAAAACATGACCTCCAATCGGTTCATTGTTATAACTGCTGACTGCTGCAACTTTTTTATTATTAACAGTTTTAAGTGAATAAACAGCTTTTTTAGGCCCGGATATTTGTTTCTCTAAATATTTTGGGACCAAGTCACCTACACTAGTCAAATTCGAATATTTACCGCCTGTCGTAATATACAAGGCAATTGCATTATTTATTAACTGAAGGTTGGCTTCTACAATTCTTCGCTCCGCATATTCCTTTGCTCCATTATAGGCAGGAACGCCGATTGCTGTCAGGAGTCCCAGTATAAGGACCACTATCATCAGCTCGACTAAAGTAAAGCCTTTCTTCTTATTAAGAAATTCAAAAAACACTAATTACACTCCTTTATAAAATAAATAATAAAATCATAAAAGGAATATGTGTTATATGTGATTATATAGATAAAACTTTGGAAAACAAGCAGGGGTATGTTTCCCCTGCCTTCAAATATATTATGTAATTATATATTAAAATAATAGTAAACAATAATTAACTACCAGTACTAGACAGGTAATGTACATGACCTGAAGCAGTACATGTTACTTTTCCTTTATTATCCATCTTGTACTGACCGCCCGCCGGGCACTTGGGCGTTGCAGTAAGGTAATCCTTTAATAAATTATAAATGGCTGCTGAAGAATCACATTCTGATAGTTTCTTATCTTCAGCTACATACTGCTGTGCAGCTCCTTCAATAATTCTCTGGTTAGCCTGGCATGCTCTCAGTCTGGCTCTGTCCTGGGTGGTATTGTACATCGGAATTGCGATAGATGTCAGAATACCAAGAATAACAACAACTACCATTAACTCTACCAGGGTAAAACCTTTAATGTTTTTTGATAAGAGTCTAAGCATTGAAATGACCTCCTAATATTTTAGTATTGTATAAATATGTAATATATAAAATAAATGTGTTGAAACATTTATATATATATATAATACCAACATTTCACGTTTTTTAGACAATTTTTTTATTTTTATCCCACATTAGGTTAAACCCTGTAATTATGGGTATAAATAAATATAACACTTCGCGTTTATTATACCAAAATATTCTATAAAATGCTATAATATTTTTCAAAAATATGCAAGAAAGGACACATTATATGAATGCTCTGATAAAATTCGACTTTGATTATTTAAATGTAGACAAATTACTTGCTGAAACAATAACATATCATGCCTCGGATTTGCATATCTCAGTAGGTCTGCCTCCTGTTTGCAGGATTAACAGCCGTCTTGTCCATTTAGGAGATAAAATTCTTACACCCGGGGATACGGAAAATTTGGTTAATTCTATTTTAAATGCCAACCAAAAAAATATCCTGCAGGAACGTGGTGAAATAGATATCTCATATACATCATCCGACTACAATAGATGCCGTCTTAATATATTTCGGCAAAAGGGATGTTACAGTCTTGCTTTTCGTCTGCTTAACCCGGAAATAAGAGGATTTAAGGAATTAAAACTTCCCATGGTACTTGAAGATCTATGTGCCCTCCATAGGGGATTGGTACTGATTACAGGCCCGACAGGCACAGGAAAAACAACAACTCTGGCTGCGATGGTTGACTGGATCAATACTCACAGGGATTGTCATATTGTAACGCTGGAAGATCCCATTGAATATGTTCACAAACATAAAAAGAGCATTGTAAATCAAAGGGAAATCGGACTGGATTCCTTGAGCTATTCTAATGCTTTAAGAGCTGTCTTAAGACAGGATCCTGACGTAATACTTATAGGCGAAATGAGGGATCTGGAAAGTATTGCGATAGCTCTCACAGCTGCTGAAACCGGGCACCTGGTACTTTCCACTCTTCACACTATCGGTGCGTCAAAATCCATTGACAGAATTATTGACGTTTTCCCTCCATACCAGCAGCAGCAAATACGAACACAGCTTTCCATGGTATTGCAGGGTGTTATTTCACAACAGCTTATACCACAAGCTGACGGAAATGGCCGTGTAGTAGCCACTGAAGTAATGTTAGCTACTCCCGCTATCAGGACTTTGATTCGTGATAATAAAACTCATCAAATTACCAATGTTATTCAAACCAGTGCAAAACAAAACATGAAGACTATGGACGCCAGTCTCCTTGAATTATACAGGCAAGGACTAATAACCGCTGATGATGCGCTTGGTTATTCAGTGGATTCTGAAGGTATGAAAAAACAACTATTACAGTATGCACCGAGCTGAACAAAGCTTCAATGATATTATGTATTATGGATTTGGTATTTCACTCCATGATTTAATGATCCATTCATTATCAACAGTATTTACCATGTAAGGAGGCTGAGTTATTCTGAATCTGTAGTCATATTTATTATTTTCAACATAGCCTGCTTCAATTCCGTCATTTAATGCTAATCCGTAGATATCTCTTGAAGCCATACTTTTTTCACAGGCTTTTGAACCTGTTATTTTCAGATTGCCCGTAATACCGTCAGCCAGAGCATAAATAGGATCAGCATCAATATCTTCCGTAGCGAAATTCTTTGCTGCTCTTAATGCGGCATATATCTCCATATCGTTTACAAATATATGTGTATTTGCATAATTGGAATCGGTATACTTTTTATAGCCGTAGCCAGTAGAGTCAGAAGGCCATGTTTTTGTCGGAATTAAAATATTTTTTTCGGATATCAATCCTAACATATCATCAGAAAAATTACTACCGGAAGAATTCTTTCCCGGGATCCTCGTATCCTTGTATTTAATTCCGTTTGTTAAACTCGCATCCTGAGGCGAAAAGTTTGTTGGGTCTTTACCGGTAATATAAATGTTATCAGTACAATACACAGTAAGCTTTCCGTCCAATACTCCTGAGATAAAGACCGGACCGTCTTCAACAACAATAATGCCTGAATCAGGGATATTATATGAATTGACATTATAACTATTTAACCGTAAGTTTCTGATCTTTAATATATTATTTTGCATCAATATGCAGGTTGTTCCCTGGAAATATAACCCTTCGTTTTTCCCTAAAGACTTAATATCTTTATCTCGGGTGGGGAAAATCATTTTCGGCTGATTTTCCAATACATTGCCGTTAAAAGTTGGCGAACCGTACTTGCTCTCGATAATCCCTGCGGTAATTACATCAGATTTAAATTTAGGGTAGCCATAGGTAGTTATGCCTTGATTGGAAAAAACAGGGCCGTCCATGATATCATCATTGTAAAATGTACTGGATGAATTACTAAAATTCAGGTACTGCAGATAATTGTTTTTCTTTAAACGTACCGATACTGTTCTTCTTAAATCCGGATCATCCACGGTCCAGCCTGTTGAATTAATCACTAAATCTTTATTAAACGTTGGCTGTACAATTCTGATCTGATAATATCCCATAATTTGACCATTATTCCTGAAGGTAGTAATTCTATATGTTTCAGGTAAACCCGTATTTGCGGGAACTAAGCCCAGCTCTTCCGAAGCATTAGCTCCTGCTAAATGGTACCCACTCGTATTTCTATAAAATTCAATATCCTGGCTTAATTGATAAATATAAGCGTTAATACCGGCTTCCGCAATCATCAGGGCTTTTTCATTCACACCGGAACGGATCACAGTGTTTGTTCTGATATTATTATTACCGGATATAACTGCTATGCAAACAAATATAACAGCAATTATAAAAATTACCAGAGCCATTGTTATACCGTTTTGGCTTTTAAACATAGCATGATCATCCTTTTCATACAATAATACTCAAGGACCTACTGGTCCTTCTGATCGGGAGGAATATGCCTTAGACATATTCAACAGATTACCTTCCTCGTCTCTCACAGACAAATTAACCCGGATCGTTCTCATACCATTACTGTCACCTGATTCGTCAGTGATATCTTGAAAGAGAGCACTGCCGGAAGGGATTTCAACATTATGCAAAATATCTGTTTGAGGAAATAATCTTGCAGCCTTTATATCACTTGCAGTGTAGCTGCTTGTGGAATTCCTGTATAAATTACCATATTCATATTTGTACAATACCTTATAGTACATGTTATCCTGATTATTATAGCTATATATATACATCGTGTTTCCTGATGAGGATATATTTCCGCTGCTGTTATATATTTCAATGGCGTTTGTTGTTGAATCCGGTTTTGTGGCAGGGCGAATATCATTGGCTATTCTCATTAAAACCAGGTCGACTTCGTCTTGCATCCTGCTTTGTACAACAACATAATCGTATACTTTATTAGGATAACTGAACATGGTAATGACAGCCAACATGACTATCACCATAAGTGATAGTGATATTAACAGCTCCATAAGAGTTATTCCGCGATTTTTTCTATTTCTCAATACGTTTCACGCTCCAATGGTATCACGATATATACGTATCCATATTTTCTTTCTATATCGCTTAATTCCTCAAAACTTCCAAACCACCGTCTTTCGGTTCCGGTAACTTCATCATGCTGACCGGGATCTACATACGGCGCATTTTCTTCAGTACATTTATCCAATTCAAAAATCTTGTATTGGTCTAAACTGTCAACATATAATACGATATTATAACGGCCTGATGGCCACAGTGCACTAAAATAATCATCAAAAACAGTATAATAATATGGGTGCGGTTGATAAAACCTGACATAATCACAGATATGCTTATATTCTCCATCTATATCCCAATAAAGGTCCATCCAACCATACGATGGTTCCAAAGTTGCGCCTGTTTCTGCATCGACAAAAGTAACACGCAGCTTTTCAAGAACATCCTGACTATCCATATAAAAATATACAGTTTCTTGATTTCCGTTATGAAGCTTAACCTCTTTTGTATATTCCGACATATACCACAATGGGTTAAACTCGGGTGAAGTATATCCGCCAGGTAGTGAGACACTTACATAATAATCACCCTCCGGTAAATCTTCAAAAATCGCTTCTGTCGTATAAGCGTCTTTCCTGCTGACCAGACCGTTGTAAATTTTTTGATTTTTTCCCAACGGACCCTTTGCATAAACGTAATCACCAGCATAAGAATCCGGAGTTGCATATTTTGTTATCACTCGTATAGAGCATAACTTTGGCGGTTTAATATCTCCTGAAACACTGGTGGACATTTCACAGAAAATTCTTTGGGTTTCTGAAAAGGCATCTTGTGCTCTTACGGTAACCATTATATTTTTGTAGGCTTCCGGGTTATTTCTGTTTTCCCATGTAATCCGGGTTTCGATGTTATATTCAATACCGTCGATCGTTTGTGTTGTGTTCCTGGGGAAAATTCCTTCAGGTGAACCTCCGACATTCCCAATCTTTTCATACGGGGTACCTTTTATTCTTTCTATAATGTCTGTGGCTATGGAATTAGCAGTTAATCGAATTTTATTTTGATTATTCGCTCTCAGGGAAAACACAAAAGCAGGATATGTAACTGTCGCGATTAACGCTATTAGAACAACGGACACCATAAGCTCTACCATTGTAAAACCCTTTTTGGATTGAGAATAAACTCTTATCACCTGGTAACACCTCTTAAACAAACAATATTTGTTTGTTAATTTTTACATAATAACCCTTAATAGTTCTTCTATACAAGAATATCCCTGCTTAACTTTCAACAAACCATCCTGTCGCATTGTACGCATTCCTTCCTCAATAGCCAATTCACGGATTTCATTGGTCGAGGCATTATGAACAATGAGTTTCTGCATTTTTTCAGACACTCTTAAAAACTCATATACACCGATTCTGCCTTTATATCCTGTATTATTACAGGAAATGCAGCCCTGAGGTTTATATAAAGTTACATGATCTTCATCAGGATCTAAAGGAAAATCAGGAATGCTGCTCAGAATCTCCTCCCTGCTTAAAGTATATTCTTGCCGGCACTCAGGGCAGAGCACCCGCATTAACCTTTGAGCAACAACTCCAACGAGTGACGAGGCAGTTAAATATGATTCCACACCCATTTCGCCCAGTCTTGTTACTGCCCCTGCTGCATCATTAGTATGAAGGGTAGAAAATACAAGGTGTCCTGTTA
>Ga0134094_1003663_pt1 | contig 11098 bp, 8 predicted proteins | sample 5_1taG_FD_94458 | JGI IMG/M metagenome (GOLD analysis project Ga0134094, IMG submission 94458) | Switchgrass degrading microbial communities from high solid loading bioreactors in New Hampshire, USA - 5_19_20_110_A1 metaG | ecosystem: Engineered > Bioreactor > Semi-continuous > Anaerobic >... | reverse complement strand
TTTCAGGGCGGTTGATATGTTCCCGCAAACAATAAAATTAATGGTTCCCTGACATTGCCACATCCGCAGGAACAGTCCTGAGAAAAGCAAAATGTCTGGAAACCCTTTATTTACAAGCTTTTCTGTTCTTTATTTCTAAACCCTTGACATCAATGTGACGCACTCCACATGATAGGTCTGCGGGAACATATCAAAGGGGGTCACATTTTCAAGGCGGTAGCCGCCGGCGGTCAGGCGGCGCAGGTCACGCGCCAGGGTGGATGGATCGCAGGACACGTAAGCCAGTACCCGGGGCGCGATTTTAAGGATTTCATCCAGGGCGGCCGGCGTCAGCCCGGCGCGCGGGGGATCGACGACGATGATGTCCGCCTGCATATTTAGAAGAGGCAGGATGTGCTCGACTTTGCCCTCATAGACCGACACGTGATCAAATTCATCCAGATTTTCGACAAAGTCATCGACGGCGGCCGGTGATTCTTCAAGCCCAATCAGGTTTCCGACCCGCGGGGCCAGGAAAGCGCTGAATAGGCCAGCGCCGCAGTACAGGTCGAGGACGGTCGTATCTCTGGTCAATGGGTGGAGACGGTCTAACCCGGCGAGCAGGTGCTCCACCATACGCCCCGCCACCTCAGTGTTAACCTGGAAGAAAGACCCGGCGGAAACGCGAAACTCCCGTCCCAGCACCTCCATATCCACATTATCGCTGCCGGCCATGACCAGCGCTCCAGCCTCGCTCAGGTGGACGACCGACACATCCAGCTCTTCCAGGCTGAGCTCCGGCGGGTCGATATCGCTGCTCTCAAGAGTAATCATGATATCGTCACCGGCACCCTGGCGAATGGCGACTCTTTCAATTTCGAGCAGAGTTTCAAATTCGAGCTGCGGCCAGATAATGTTGATACCTTCCACGGGCAGGTGGCATTCCTGAATGGGGAAAATCTCATCCCCATAAAGCCGGTGATAACCCAGCTTCCCATCTTCGGTCAGGCCGAACTGCACGTGGTTGCGGTAGTAGAACGGTTTCGGAGAGCCCACCGCAGCGGTAATCGGTATGTTTTCCAGCTTACCGATGCGCTGGAGCTGGTCGCGTACGATCTCTGTCTTCGCTTTGAGCTGTTCTTCATAGGGCATGTGCTGGTAATGACAGCCCCCGCAGTAGCCAAAGTGAAGACAGCGCGGCGTGATGCGTAGTGGGGATGGCTCGATGACTTCCAGCAGCATGCCGCGAGCGAAATTTTTTCGGTCTTCAGTCAGACGAATGCGCACCTTTTCGCCGGGCAGTGCCAGGGGCACGAAAACCGCGCGCCCATCGGGGAGGCGGCCCAGCACCTCCCCGCCGTAAGTCATCGTCGTCAGACTGACCTCGTACTCGCTCACCGGACTCGCTCGAGATACGCTTCCATGGCCGTGAAGAGCTCTTCCAGATCTTCGATCGTGGTCTCACCCATATGCGCAATGCGGAAGGTTTTCCCTTTCAGGGCTCCGTAGCCGTTTGCAATTCGCATCCCTCTTTCCATCAGGAAGCGGTTCAAATCACTGATATCCAGGTTTAACTGGTTGGTGATCGTGGTGACCGTTTTTGAGCGATAACCTTCAGGCGCAAACAGGTTGAGCCCGCAGGAAAGCGCCCATTCCTGAACTCGCCGGGCCATGGCTTCGTGCCGGGCAAAGCGGTTCTCCAGGCCCTCGGCCTGGATGCGGTCCAGCTGCAGATCGAGGGCATAGATCAGCGAAAGCGCCGGTGTGGCCGGTGTAGAATCCTTCAGGCGGTGCTTCTCCATACGAACCAGGTCGAAGTACCAGCCGCGGTTGGGCACGCTTTCAGCGTATGCCATGGCGCGATCGGACACGGCTGCCAGCCCCAATCCTGGCGGCAGCGCCAGACATTTCTGGGAAGAGGTCAGCACCATGTCCAGTCCCCAGGCGTCCATCTCGATTTTGGCGCCGCCAAGAGATGAAACGGCATCCACCAGGATAAGCGTATCCGGGCTGACCTGCCGTACGGCCGCGGCGATTTCCTTCACCGGATTTTCCAGGCCCGTTGAAGTCTCGTTGTGAACAACGGTAACGACTTCGTAGTGTTTGGCCTGCAGCGCCTCGGCGACGCGCTCTGCCGAGACAGGCTGGTCCCAGGCAAATTCCAGTTTGTCGACTTCTTTGCCGTTGTTTACAGCTACGTCATACCAGCGGCTGCCAAATGCGCCGTTGACGCAGGAGAGCACCGTCTGTCTGGCAAAATTGCGCACCCCTGCTTCCTGCAGGCCGGTGCCTGAGGACGCGGTGATGAAAACACGGCTCTGGGTATAGAAAAGCTGGCGCGACTTTTCCCAGGCTCTCTGGAACAGCGATTCAAATTCCTTGCTGCGGTGCGGCAGCATTGGCTGCGCCTGTGCCGCCAGCACCTGCGGATCCACATCAACCGGACCAGGGACAAACATACGCTTCATATAAGCCTCCCATCATGGCAGCTTTGAGGTTCGAAATCGAATTTTCCCTGCATTCATCGTTCTACCGGGGCAGTGCCCTGGAATGAAATGGCAAACCCGAAACGGGAATAATTTTACCAGCCGCATGAAAAAAGCGCCTGGCAAAGACCAGGCGCTGGATTGCCGCAGAGAACGCCCCAACTTACGGGCAGGTATACAGTACGCCCGATAGGGCGTCGAATGGGGGCGTACAGTAGAGATTCAGAAAATCGAAAATAAAGCCTGCGCCGATCAGGCCGCACAGCAGGACCACCAGGCAGCCGCAGCCTGCGTAGATCCAGGTGCGGTTAATACCCCGCTCCTCCTCTTCCAGTGGATATGCCTCTACCGGCCCGGGGGGGACCGGCGCAGCGTACTCGGGGCGGGGAGTAGGGCGTGGTGCATAGGCCGGCTCCGGAGGAGGCGGAGGTGTATAGCTGTAAGCCTCGCGCGGGGGTTCCTGCCGGACGGGTGGAACACTCGAGACGCCGGGCGTAGAAGCGATGGTTGCATCGGGGTCGAAACTTTCGACATCGAAAGAGAGGCTGACGTTCTCGCCTAACAGGATCAACTCTCCTGGACGCAGCAGGTGCGGCCCGATCAATCTCTCCCCGTTTACGAAAGTCCCGTTAGTGGAACCGGTATCTTCAATTACGTATCCCCCCGCCTGTGCGATTAGACGGGCATGGTGGCGAGAGACTTCAGCATCGTTGATGACGATGTCATTATTGATGTCCCTCCCGATGGTCATCTCACTGCGGTTAATCTCAAAGGTTCGACCCGGGTTCGGTCCCGTCCGCATGGTTAGCATGTATTGTGAGGGCATGTATTCCTCCTCAGGAAGATGAGCGTTCTGCAGACAGCCGGAGCAGCAGCCTGCTCCCATCTGGCGACGGTCTTTTCCAGCCACCCGGCTGAAGAAAGGTGGATCGATAATAAAGAAGTGAACCCCACTAGGCGCTGCACTTCATTGACCTGATCGGGTTTCCTGCCATAGTGTACTGACTTTTACAGGGGGTGTCAATAAACATTGATAAAACTAAAAACTAGCGCATTGAACTTCGCTTTTGTTCTTCCAGGATCTGGTATTCGAATACTTCTGTAAAGGTGCTTACGACGGCGTCGCACACCTGATCCATTAAGGGCGGCGGTTTAAGAAAATCGGACAGACTGGCGACCGGGTAGCCTTTCAACCCGCAGCCGATGATTCCGTCCCAGTAGCTCATATCCGGATCCACATTCAGGGCAAACCCGTGGCGGGAAATGCCGCGCGCATCTACTTTGACGCCTATAGCGGCGATCTTCGCAAGTTCCCCCGTACCGAGGCGCACCCATACTCCGGTCAGCCCTTCCACCTGCTGGCTTTCAATGCCGAAATGCAGCAGGGCACGCATCAAGACGATTTCCAGTTTGCGGATGTAACCGACGTAATCGGCCCGCGGGATCCGTATGCTATCCTGTTCAGGGTCGCTTTGCAGTCCCCCTGGCGCTAACGGGAGCAGCGGGTAGCCCACGAGCTGGCCTGGGCCGTGATAGGTGACATCACCGCCGCGATCCACCCAGTGGACGCTCACACCGCGCCGGGCCAGCTCCGCTTCATCCCAGAGCAAATTTTCTGCATGCCCGCTGCGGCCAAATGTGTAGGTATGCGGGTGCTGCAGCAGGAGCAGAGTGGGCGGTCGCTTCCCGGCCGCGATTTCTGCTGCCATTTCCGTCTGCATCTGCCACCCTTCTTCATACGGCACGCTGCCGAGCCGCAGGACCTGTAAATAATTACCGGACATGCGCTAAGTATATCATCGCGAACAGGGCGTTTTCCTACGTTTAGTTAACGCCGGACTTATATGATTCCAATAACTGCAAAGTACACTCCTTAAAAACTGCAATTATTGGTAACAGAATAAGACTGCCTGACCTCTGGCTCGGATGGGGGATAACTGCTGTTGCTCTTATATAGAAGGCCGTTTCTGGTCGTATTGAACGAATGATGAGAGGTTTCCGCCGGAAGCAGCCTCCCCAACCCCAGCCCCAGCCCACAGCCAATCTATGAAACAGGTCAGGTAAGAAAGGAGTGATTAATAATGGATTTAAACAAATACACGCAAAAATCGCAGGAAGCGATTCTGAATTCACAGAAACTGGCGCACGAGTTCAATCACCAGACCATTGAACCGGCGCATTTGCTTCTGGCCCTCCTCCAGCAGCAGGATGGGATTGTCCCGGCCCTGGTAACCCGGGTCGCCGGCAGCGTTTCGGGGCTGCTCATGGACGTACGGCAGGACCTCGATCGCCGCCCGAAGGTATACGGCAGCGGAGTCGGCGAAGCAGGTCTCTCGCGCCCGGCGGCGGATGTGCTTGCGGCCGCCGAACGCTACGCCCGGGGGATGCAGGATGATTATGTTTCCACCGAACACATCCTGCTGGGCCTGACGGAAAGCAGTGAAGCAAGCCGTTTGAATAAGTACGGGTTGACAAAGGACGCGATCTTAAAAGCGCTGGCGAGCATCCGGGGAACACAGCGTGTCTCCACGCAAAACCCGGAGGACACCTATCAGGCGCTGGAACGATATGGCCGTGATCTCACGGCTCTGGCTCGCCAGGGAAAGCTGGATCCGGTGATCGGCAGGGATGAAGAGATTCGCCGTGTGGTGCAGATTCTGTCGCGCCGCACGAAGAACAATCCGGCCCTGATTGGGGATCCCGGCACCGGAAAAACCGCGATCGTTGAAGGGCTGGCGCAGCGTATGGTTAAAGGCGATGTGCCCGAGGGCCTGAAAAATAAGCGCCTTGTGCAGCTCGATATGGGCGCCCTGGTGGCAGGCGCCAAGTACCGCGGCGAGTTTGAAGAGCGCTTAAAGGCTGTGTTAAAAGAGATTTCCGAAGCAGCCGGGGATATTATCCTGTTCGTTGATGAAATGCACACCGTGGTAGGCGCCGGCGCGGCTGAAGGCGCCATGGACGCCGGGAATATGTTGAAACCCATGCTGGCGCGCGGCGAACTGCACATGGTGGGAGCCACCACGATTGACGAATACCGCAAGTATGTGGAGAAAGACCCGGCCCTGGAACGCCGCTTCCAGCCTGTGTATGTTGATGAACCCAGTGTGGACGAGACGATCAGTATTCTGCGCGGGCTGAAGGAGCGCTATGAGGTCCATCATGGCGTGCGCATCACAGACAGCGCCGTGATCGCTGCGGCCACCCTTTCGCACCGCTATATCACCGGCCGCCGGCTGCCCGACAAGGCCATTGACCTGATCGATGAAGCTGCCGCCCGCCTGCGGACGGAAATCGATTCCAAGCCCGAGGCGCTCGACGAGGTGGACCGGCAGATCCTGCAGTTAGAGATCGAACGGGAGGCGCTGTCCAAGGAAACGGACAAAGCGTCCCAAGAGCGCCTGGCGAAAATTGAGCGCGACCTGGCCGACCTGAGAGAACGGTCGAACGAATTGAGCGCGCGCTGGCAGAATGAAAAGGAAGCCATTTCCAGGCTGCAGCATATCAAAGAGCAGATTGAGCAAACACGGCACGAGATCGAAAATGCGGAGCGCGGCAACGAATACGAAAAAGCGGCTCGCCTGCGCTACGGCACGCTGCGCGAGCTGGAGACCCAGCTGGCTGAAGCTGAGCAGCGCATCACTGCCGGGCAGAAAGAAGGCCGTGCTCTGTTGAAGGAGAATGTCGACGCAGAAGAAATAGCCCAGGTGGTCTCCAACTGGACGGGGATCCCGGTTACTCGCCTGATGGAAGGGGAGACCGAAAAACTGGTGCACATGGAGGAGCGGCTGCACAGGCGCGTGGTTGGTCAGGAAGATGCGGTACGGGTGGTTTCCAACGCCGTGCGCCGCGCACGCGCCGGTCTCCAGGACCCGAACCGCCCGATTGGATCGTTCATCTTCCTCGGCCCCACAGGTGTGGGGAAAACCGAGCTGGCGCGCGCGCTGGCCGAGTTCCTGTTCGATGATGAGCATGCCATGATCCGCATCGATATGAGCGAGTACCAGGAGCGGCATACCGTGGCCCGCTTGATTGGCGCCCCGCCCGGTTATGTCGGCTATGAAGAAGGCGGTCAGCTCACCGAAGCCGTCCGGCGGCGTCCCTACAGTGTGGTGCTCTTTGATGAGATCGAGAAGGCGCACGCGGAAGTGTTCAACGTGCTTCTACAGCTTCTCGATGACGGCCGTCTGACCGATGGCAAAGGCCGGACGGTCGATTTCCGCAATACGCTGGTGATCATGACCAGCAACCTGGGCAGCCAGTTGTGGGAAGTCGGTCGTAAGGTCACACGCGATGAGATCACTCAGGTCCTGCAGGCCCATTTCCGGCCTGAGTTCCTCAATCGCATCGACGAAATTGTTGTCTTCCACCATCTGTCTCGTGAGCACCTGGCGGATATTGTCGATATCCAGTTGAAGCGCATGGAGGCTATGGTAGCGGAAAGGGGCTACCATCTGGATGTAACGCCGGCGGCGCGTGAATACCTGGCTGAAGTGGGCTATAATCCCGATTTCGGCGCCCGCCCATTGAAACGGGCTATTCAGCGAGAACTGCAGGATCCTCTGGCGCTGCGCATTCTGTCCGGCGAATTCTCGGAAGGGGATACGATCCGTGTCGATCGCGGGCCGGATGCCCTGACCTTCGAGAACGCCGGGCAGGCCGAAGCGGTCGAAGCAACATCTGGGTCGGGGGGTAGATCATATTGAATACCCCCCGCATTTTTTACTGGTAGAAGCGGCTTCATTCTGAATCCAGACAGATAGGGCCGCAGTCGTCTGGCAGCGACTGTGCCGGACAGGGAGGCGAACAAAGATGGACAACTTACTGGTATGGGCAGTTATTGCATTTGTCGTTTCGCTTATAGCCGGGGCGCTGGGTTTTGGCGGCGTGGCTGCCGGCGCAGCAAGGATCGCTAAAGTCCTTTTCGGGCTTTTCCTGCTCATTGCACTGGTGCTGTTTCTGCTCTTTCTCCTGGGGGGCGCAGCGTTATTTGGGCTCACTTCGGGCGGATAAGGTTTGTGTCAATCTAATTCGAGTGGAGCTGGCCAGGTCTATGGTTAATATGGGCCTGGCTTTTATCCATGCCGGTTTAAAAAACACCCGCGGCGAGTGTTCGTTTTTCCCGACCTCGCCGCGGTTTATTTTGTTAATCCAATGAATCTACGGGCGCACGTGATTTTCGCCCCGGATCACCCATTTATAAGTGGTCAGCTCTCGCAGCCCCATAGGTCCGCGCGCGTGCAGCGGCTGGGTTGAAATCGCCACCTCGGCGCCCAGCCCGAGCTGACCGCCGTCTGTGAAGCGGGTGCTGGCGTTCACATACACGGCTGCCGAATTAACCTCGCTGACAAAGCGCGCGGCATGTTCTTCACTGCGGGTGAGAATACCGTCCGAGTGCTGTGTACTGTGGGCGGCAATGTGCTCGATCGCCTCATCCAGCCCGCTGACCACCTTCAAACCCAGCACCAGCGACAGCCATTCGGTATCGAAATCCTGCGGACCGGCCGGAGCAACGGAAGCCGGCAGTTCTCCTTCCCCGTTGACTGTGAGCAGCGGCAGCGCCGATTCATGGGCCCGCAAGGTCACGCCGTCAGCCTGCAGGGTTTCGACCAGCCGGGGCAGGAAGGATTGGGCGACTTTTTCGTGTACCAGAACGGTATCCAGGGCGTTGCACACGCTTGGGCGCTGCACCTTTGCATTGCGGATCACCTGCAGGGCGCCCTCGAGGTCTGCCGATTCATCCACAAACAGATGACAGATGCCGATGCCTCCGGTAATCACGGGGATGCGGCTGTTCTGCCTGCAGAATTCGTGCAGCGACGCGCCGCCCCTGGGAATGATCATATCCACGTAGCGGTCCATCTGCAGCAGATCCAGCACCCGTTTGCGGTCCGGATCATCGATGAACTGCACGGCATCCTCGGGCAGGCCGCACACTGCCAGCGCGTTCCGGATGACCTCCACCAGTGCACGGTTGGAATTGATCGTCTCACTGCCGCCCCGCAGGATAACCGCGTTGCCTGATTTGAGCGCCAGACCGGCCACATCCAGGGTGACATTGGGGCGCGCTTCGTAAATTACGCCAATCACGCCGATAGGTACGCGCTGCTTGTGTACGCACAGGCCGTTGGGCAGCGTGGTCTGTTCAAAAACCTCGCCCACAGGATCGGGCAGCGCAATGACGTTTCTCAGATCTGAAATAATGCCCGCCAGCCGCGCGGGAGTTAGAGTCAGGCGATCCAGCAGGGCTTCGCTCAATCCGTTTTCGCGTCCTGCGGCGACATCCTGTTGGTTGGCCTGCAGAATGTCATCCTGACGGGCCTGCAAACCGGCAGCAATGCGCTCCAGACCGGCGTCTTTTTGTTCCCTTGTCGCTTTCGCCAGCCAGCGCGCAGCTGCGCGCGCTCGCTCCCCCATATGCTGCATTTTCTGATCCATCACCTTTCTCCTGTTCTCACAACTGCTCAAAGCATCACCATATTTCGGCGGTGAATCACCTCTTCGCCGTACATATACCCCAGGATGGCTTCAATCTCGTCGGAGTGATGCCCATAAATTTTTTTCAGATCCTCAGAATTGTAATTCGTCAGCCCGCGCGCAATCTCGCGCCCGCTGGCATCGAGCACGCGCAGCGTGTCTCCACGGCCAAAATCGCCTTCTACCTGCTTGATGCCGACCGGCAGCAGGCTGCTGCCCTGATGCAGCGCTGCACAGGCGCCTTCATCAATACGCACACTGCCAGCGGCCAGCCCGGCGACAATATAGCGTTTACGGCTTTCCACAGCCGTGGCGACCGGGTAAAAGACGGTCCCCACACGGACGCCCGCAGTCAGTTGCAGCAGGATATCCTCCTCGCCTCCAGGCGCGATCACCACTTTGACGCCCGAACGGCGCGCCAGGTCGGCAGCCTGTAACTTGGTGACCATCCCACCCGTTCCGAGACCGTTCCGCGATCCTCCCGCGGCTGCCCAGAGTTCGTCAGGGATCTCCGCTGCGGTAACTTCCTCGATCAGTTTTGCTTCCGGGTCGCGGCGGGGATCTGCAGTGTATAGGCCGGGCTGGTCGGTCAGCAGCACCAGCAGGTCTGCATCGATTAAATTGGCGACCAGCGCGGAAAGGTTGTCATTATCGCCCACGCGGATTTCTTCAGTGGCCACGGTATCGTTTTCATTGACCACCGGGATAACCCGCTGCGACAGCAGGGCTTCCAGGGTGTTGCGGGAGTTCAGGTAGCGCCGCCGGTCGGCAAGGTCGGCGCGGGTGAGCAGCACCTGAGCAGCTGTGATCCCGTAAAGGCTGAACAGACGCTCATAAATCCCCATCAGGCGCGGCTGCCCGACGGCTGCCAGCATCTGTTTGGCCGGGATTTCCTTGGGCAGATCGGGATAGTTGAGCGCTTCGCGCCCCGCCGCTATAGCCCCTGAGGAGACGACAACAATGGAATAGCCGCGGTTGTGCAGATGCGCCATCTGGCGAACCAGCTCAACCATGCGCGGCATCGATAAGTGCGTGCTGCCTTCGGTTAGCGTTGATGTTCCAAGTTTGATAACAATGCTCGGGTTGATCATAGAGTACAAGTTTATCATGCACCGGTCGTTTAATCGCCGGTGCCAGCTTTACAGGGCTGCAGACGCTGCCCTTCCGGGAAGAGCCCCTCGAAAAAAGAAGTTTATAATGGGCGGATAGACGATGCGGATCAGGAGGGGTGATTTGAGATTAACAACGCAGGGAAGACCTGCCAGAGACTGGCTGTACCGCAGCCGCAGGTCTTTGCACCTGATCCTGTGCGGGCTTGTTCTCCTCGGTTTTCTATTTCAGTACTATCTGGAACCGCTTGCGGTTCTTGCCGGTGAGGTCCCTGTGAGCCCCGGCCCGGAGATCGGTGAAATCCGGCTGAACACTGCGGATTATCCGGGGGGACAGATCCCGCGTTACGCCAAACTGGAGATCACATTTCAGATCGAGACCGTCGCCAAAAATTTGCAGCTTCCTTATGATGCTGCGCCGCCGCCCGGGATTGAGCCGGAAATTGGGATCCGGGTCGATGCCCTGTTTACCCCCGATAACTGGCGCACCGTATACACCCAGCCGGCTTTTTATTACCAGCATTTTGAGGACCGGGTTATTGATGGCCGCGAATGGTTTTACCCGACCGGGGAATACTCGTGGAAGGTGCGCTTCGCCCCGCCTGCGGCCGGCCGCTGGCAGTTTCGCATTGTCGCCCGGGATGCATCCGGTATTTCCGCATCTCCAGCGCACACCTTCTTCGTCCAACCCTCCGGGAACCCGGGTTTTATCCGCGTCAGCCAGCGTGATCCTCGCTATTTTGAGTTCGAGAACGGAGATTACTTCCCCGCCCTGGGCTACAACATGAACTACGACCACCTGAGCTGGAACAACCCCGTTCTGGATAACAGAGAAAATTTCAGGGTCATGTCTCAGAACGGCATACAGCTCGTGCGTATCTGGCTCTCCCAATGGGGGATTTACGGTGCATCCTGGAATCACTGGCACCCAACGGATCCGGAGAAGCGGGGGAGGTACATTCCTGAGCCGGGTCTGACCTTCGATGAGGCATTTCCGGGAAGCGATGTTTCTATGGCGCTGCATGCGGAAAAGAACCCCTGCATGTTCCT
>Ga0134094_1003660_pt1 | contig 11102 bp, 7 predicted proteins | sample 5_1taG_FD_94458 | JGI IMG/M metagenome (GOLD analysis project Ga0134094, IMG submission 94458) | Switchgrass degrading microbial communities from high solid loading bioreactors in New Hampshire, USA - 5_19_20_110_A1 metaG | ecosystem: Engineered > Bioreactor > Semi-continuous > Anaerobic >... | reverse complement strand
TTAGTGCCTCCCTGGCGGCCCGGCGTGGGGAAAAATTACTATGATGAAGCGCAAACCCAGTTCTTTGGGTGGTTCCCGGCGATCCCGCACGGCGTGGTTGAGGGTTTTCTGACCTATGACGGCGCGATGCGCCAGGTTAAGGGGACATGCTATCACGATCACAACTGGGGCAACGTCGGGCTGAACGAGGTCCTCTCGCACTGGGTGTGGGGACGAGCGCATATCGCGGACTACACCCTGATTTTTGTTGAGATGACTGCCGCCAAAGATTACGGCAGCCAGAAGGTGTCCGTCTTCATGCTTGCAAAAAAGGACCAGATCTTAACCGGAGAATGCGAACCGCTCCGCCTGACCACAAGCGATCATGTCATGCATCCCGGAAAGCGTTCATATCCTCAAAAAGTGGACTTTCACTGGGAGAAGGGCGCTGACTGCGTGCACCTTGCGCTGCGCGAGCCGCATTTGATTGAGGCGGCCAGCCTGCTGGGTTTTCTCCCGCCGTTCCAGCGTTTTGTAGCCCGCCTGTTTGCGAATCCCTATTATTTCCGCTTCAACGCTGCGCTTGATCTGGAGATACGCATGGGCGATCTACAGGACCGCCAGTCAGGCCGGGCGCTTTACGAAATTATGCTTCTTCGCTGATCAGAGGCCCTATGAACCGACTCTATTTGATTCGCCACGGTGAGAACAGGGCAAACATCACCCTGGAATTTTCCAGCCGGAAAGTCGATTACCCGCTAACGCCGAAAGGCATACTTCAGGCGCGCCAGACGGCAGAATTCTTTCGCGGCAAGCAGATTGATGAGATCTATTCCTCCCCGCTCAAGCGTGCTGTAGAAACAGCAGAAATCATCGGCGAGAAAATCGGCGTTCCGGTTGTCGTTATGGAAAACTTTCGCGAGATCGATGTCGGGGACCTGGAAGGCCAGAAACCCACCGCTGCGCTGTGGGAACAGCACAATGCCATTCTCGCCGCCTGGGTAAACGGGCATCCCGATATTTGTTTTCCCAACGGTGAGGATTATCCAAGACTTCTGGGCCGATTTAAGGCAGGGCTGATGGAAATCTTACCCGGTAAAACCGGTAAAGGGATCATTATTGTGGGGCACGGCGGGATTTTTACGCTGACCCTGCGCGACTACTGCGAGGGCGTTGAGCGAACCATCTACGAGATGATGATGCCGAACTGCGGGATCACTGAAATTCTCGCGCAGGCAGTCGACGGGAGGATCGAAGCGAAGCTCCTCTCTTATGCTTCGGCGGCGCACCTGTCGGGTGATGCGGCGCAGCAGCAGTTGAATCTCCCGTCGCTTGAACCGTAAGATGGACGGTTCGATCCAGCTCCCTGGTCCGCGGTTTGCGGTTGTCGGCGTCACCGGCAGCGGTAAAACGACCACCGCTCAGCGGCTTTCGAGGATCTTGAACATCCCCCATGTTGAGCTGGACTCGCTGCACTGGGAAAAGGGTTGGGTTCAAGCCGAGCGAGAATTGTTCCGGCAGCGCGTCGGTCAGGCCCTTTCTGGCGACACGTGGGTGACGGATGGGAACTATAGTAAAGCGCGAGACATTATCTGGTCTCGCGCCGCTACGCTTGTCTGGTTGGATTACAACCTGCCGGTCGTGCTGTGGCAGTTGGCAAACCGCACGCTGCGCCGCATTATCCGGCGTGAAATTTTGTGGAACGGCAACCGCGAAACCTTTCGCGGCGCATTCTTCAGCAGGGACTCGCTTTTCCTGTACGCATTTTCATCTCAGAAAAAACAGCGGGAGCTGTATCCCCGGCTTCTGGCGACAGAATTTGCGCATCTTCAGGTTCTTCACTTCCGGTCGCGTGAAGAGACAAACCGCTGGCTCAACGAACTGTCCTCTGCGGTTTGCCACAGGCAATTTCGGTAATTTGTTCTATTAATTCCCTGTTTCTTGTATAATAGAAATCATAAACAATAGGGCGGGTAATATGGAAACAGGCGGTCCTACTGCAATTGAAAGCATTCTTTGGGTCCTGGCTGCAAGCGCTGTGCTGACCTTGTCGGCATTTGGGCTGGCGGTACTGCTGCGACGAAGCTGCGAGGAAGGCATTCGCCAGATTGGCGGACAGATTGAGGAACATGCCGACCGGTTAAATCAGATCGCCGGATTTCTGCAAATCTATGCCGGGATCGATCAGGAGCCGTTTTCCGAACCGCTTGATGCGCTTCAAGCTGAGGCCAGCGATCTCGAAAATCAACTTCAAGAATTTTTGGTCTCGTGCCGCTTTTACGAAGAAAGGGTCCTGGCGAGCGTGGAGAACCGGTTTTTGGCAATTGCCAGCGCCCCCGCCAGGTGGCTTTTGCTCTGGCGGCAGTTGATTGGCCTGCGGCGAGAGAGCCGGGAGATTGCCGGCCGGCTGTCGGCTGCTGAAGACCAGGTGGAGCGCATCAACGAAATCCCCTGGGAGCTTGCCGAGCAGAGCCGTCAGACGGAAAAGGACCTGGCAGAGCTTGCCCAGACTGCCCGGTATTTGCAGCAGGAGGGCGCAGGCGGCAGCGCATTGAGAACGGTGATCTCGCAACTGCCCGTGCTGCAGCGCGGATTGGACCAGATTCCGCGCAGCTACCTTGAAGCGGACCGCGAGCGCCTGTCTGCAACCGCCAACCTTGACACGACGATCCGCGTTTATGAAGCGCTGAATCGTATTCAACCGGCGCTCGACCGCTATTTGCCACAGGTGCGCGAGTGGAATGATTATTTCCAAAAAACTGCGGAAGATTACGAGGTGTTAAAACAGTCGGGAGCGAATCTCCGCCAGTTGATCGCAAACCCGCCCAGGGGTCTTGACATTGCGCCTATCGAGTCGCGCCTCGATCAGATCGCTCGAATGGCTGTTGAACTGGGCCAGCAGGTCGCCCAGCCGGAAGTTGAGCAGCTAAAGACGCTGTCGCGCGAGATCAATCATCTTCAGAAAGTCATTCAAGATACCGAACACCAGTTTAACCGGGCCAGCCTGCAAGCCAATGAATTGGGGCAGTCGGTCACAGAATTGGAAATTGGGCTGGAAGCGCTGTCGCAGCAGTGCGATACGCTGATGCACAGCAAGGTGTATCCGCTGGACTGGAATGAAAGCAAGAGCCTGCTGGCCAGCCTGCGCAAACGGCTGGGCGCAATCGGCCCGGCTTACAAACTCCGCACGCCTGAGCAGCTCATGCACGATTTGAAAGAAGTCGAGGCCATTCGCAGAGAGCAGGCTTTGCTGGCTGAAAAAATTCCCCAGGCTGCCGAACAGTACCGCGCGTTGACGGCGCTGATGAACAGCCCTGAGATCCAGGGCGGCCTGTCATGGTTGGACGAATCCAGCCAGATGCTGGCGCAGGTCGAGGTCTATGATCCGAAGAACTGGCCCAAACGAGATTCCCTTCAGACACTTCCGGGCGAGCTGGAGGCGCTGAAAGACCTGCACAATCGGCTGATTCCTCAGGACCCCGCTGTGCCGCTCAAAGAATCTGAGCTGGCAGAGCGGCTGCAAGAAGCGCAGCAGTTACATTCACAGCACAAGGCGCTTCGACCGCGAATTGAGAGCGTTCGCAGCCGCCTGGAAGAGGTAATCGCGCTTGAAAAAGAGGGTAAAGAAAAGCTGACCGCCTCATGGACGGCCCTTGAGCGCGTGAGCCTTCTGGCAGACACAAATGACCTGATTGATTCGGCTGCCGGAAAGGAGATTGAGCAGCTGGCAAACGAAATCCGCCAGTTGGGAAATGATCTGAACGCGCAGGCGTATGGCGAGATCGAGAAGAAAATTCAAAAGATCAATGTCCAGGCTGAGAAGGTCATCCAGGCGCTTAACCGCTGGTTGGGCCAGCTAGACGCGGCAATCGGCGAGCGAGCCAGGCAGGTCAGCGAGCGGCTGGCGCAGCTTGACGCGATCACATCCCTGGAAGATACCCCCATTCAAGAGGCGCGCAGCCTGCTGGTCCGTGAAGCGCTCATCTCTGCTGAACCGGAGCCATCTGCCCGCGGCTCTGTGAAAACGGCCCCGCGGAGCGCCGTTGGGCGGCTCACGGCCCGCGTCGCTGCCGCGGGATCAGCAGCAGCTGAGGCTGCCAGGGGTGCTGCAGCCCGGCTTTCGCCGGGTGATCATAAGCCCGCTGTGAGCGAGCTGGAAGCGACTGCCGAAATCAAACGGAAAAATGATCTCTGGCTGACGCTCCAGGCCGTGCAAAAGGCGCTGGACGAGGGCAGCCAGCCGCTCCTTGACGCTTATGAAGAAATGGTTAAGGCGCGTAACGAAGCGCGAGACAGCCTTGCGGAAGTCGCAAAACGGACGCCGGAAAAGCGCTCCTGGCCGCCGACCAACCAGTCTCCGCTTTCTGAAAGCCAGTTACTTGGCCCGGCTGACGGCAGGCTTGAAGCATTAAAGCGGCAGCGCGGACGTTCTGAATGGGCGATGGTTGAACTGGGCCGGCTGGCTCAGCAGTACCGCTTTATTGCAGAGCGTGCCCGGCAGGTCCTTCACCGGATCAATCAGGACCACGAGCGCGTTCAGGAGCTGGAATGGCAGATCGCCGAGGTGAAACGACGCTGGCAGGCGCAAGCGCAGGCAAGCCCTGGGAACTCCGTGATGCGCGAAAACGTACAGCAAGTAATCAGCCAGGCCGATTCACAACTGGCATATATCAAGCAGCAGTATCTTCGCGGGGCCCTCTCCTATGAGCAGACGGTCCAGAATATGCAGCTGCTCTATGATCAAATATTTACAGCCCGCGTGTCGATCGATAGCCAGAATGATATTGGGCTCAATGAGACCTATCCGTCCTCAGGATAATCACCTGCCGGACGGTCGATCAGTACAGTGTGGGTTGTTACCGGTAAATGCCTGGCAGGTAAGTGTCGACCGCATCTGCAAACAATACGTAATAGCCTGTACTGGTGCCAAACAGGCCCGGGTACAGGGGTTCAATTTTGAGATAGTAATTCCCGGCGGCAGGAGGCGTCCAGAAAATCCCGGCAGCCTGGCTCAGGTCAGGCGATTTGCTGGTCTGGACCAGCTTGTTTGCGCTGTCATAAAGGCTTAGCGTGAAACCGGCTCCGCTTCCGGATATCGGATAAACGGCCAGAGAGACTTTTCGCCCTTTTGGCGCGCTGACTCTGATCCAGTCAACGTCTACGGTGGACGAACTGCAGAAGTTAAAGGTTGGGCTGGGCTTATCTTTTTCGATGAGCACTGCATTGCTTTGTGTTTGCCCTGAGCTCTCATTTGAAGGCGTGCAGGTGCCCGGGACTGTGACCGTAACGACCGGCTTGTTGTCAAACGACTCGACATTCCCCTGGCGGTCGACGGCGCGCAGCCGGTAGCTGTTGACAGCCCCCGGTACGGCGATCACCCATGCTGAGCGTGCATCTCCAGAGATGCGCCGGTCAGTCAGGGGCTGCCAGTTTCCATCCCCAACCTTATGCTCGATCTCAAAGTGATCCAGGTCATCGTTAGGGTCTGAAGCGCGCCAGGTGAGAAGAACGGCTGTGCTGTCAATGGTTCCTGATATGGGGTTTAGCCGGCTGACCGGCTTGACCGGGTCGGCCTCGAGATTCCACAATACCTGTCCCAATACGCCGCCGTCCTTACTCAGCGCCTGGACATAAACGGCTGACCCTGAAATCTTGCCATGATCCATCGGGTCAACTGTCATTTGCCAGCCGTCGCTTCCGTCTCGATCGACGCCGAGTTTCACCCAGGTATGTTTGCTCCAGTCTCCGCTGTGCCAGAAGAACTCGACCTGTTTGACGGCCTGCCCATCAAAGTCGACTGCATCCACGACAATATCAAACGGCCCTGAAGGAATCTTCTCGCCTTTCTTGGGGTAAAGCAGTTTGACCGAGGCGGGCTGCTTCTTTGCCGGCGTGCTGCAAGAAACGTTTTTAATCAACTGCACGACCGGAAGCCCGGGCGCAAGGCTGCCCTCACGGTCATAAATTTCAACCGTCATCGCAAATGGGCCGTCTGGGACGTTTGCGGCGCACAGATCGACCTCTTTCTCATAAAGGCCGGTTTCATTGGTCGATAAACTATCGATCTGCCGCCAGGTCCCGTTGTGGTTCACCAGAACCAGAATGCGGGTGATCTGGATATCGTCCATCGCGATTCCGCTGACCTTCACCGTTGGTGTTGTGATGACCTGGTGGTCTTTCGTATCCAGCGATCCGCTGGGCGGGTTCGCGGGGGTGTTGCCTGACAAATAGTAATTTCTATCATTGCACCGGTTCCCGAGACTGGGATACTGGGCTGCCTCGGCACACGTGCGCGGCCGGCCGCCGTTATGCCCGCTCCCGTAGATCTGAATTACGTCATCAAAAACAAAATCAACGGATTTCCCCCAACTCCAGTCCGCTGTGTTCGGGGAGATATAGATGTGATAGTGCAGGTGATGGCCTGTGCTGGCCCCGGTGTCGTCCGCGTCGCCGATATACTCACCCTGCACAACGCGCGCTCCCAGCACCCGCAGATGCTGCGGGATCGAGTTATAGGCCATGTGATAATAGACCTGATAAGTTGTTGGGGTTGTGCTCTGATCTTCCAGGATCAGGTAATTGGTGCAGCTTGAGTTGCCGTTTGCGCAGGTTGTCTTGAAAGCCTTCACCGTTCCGCCTTTAGCGGCGACGATGGGGAACATGGTCCCATCTGCAAAATCATAGGCAAACTGGCAGGTGGCCGGGCAGGATGTCCAGCCGCCGGAGACTTGAAGATAATGCCCGATGCTCTGGGTGATTCGCTTGCTTAAACCGGCGGCCCAGGGCAGTTTATAGCCGGTGTAGACGGTGCTCGCCGCAGCCTCAAACGCTTCCTCTGTGCCGGGCTGCAGGAAGCGGTTTTTGATGTCTTCTGTCAGCAGTTCTTCAGGAAGGCTTTTTAATTGATCGTACCACTCCTGGTCTGCCGGCAGGGTAATCTGCCAGCTTTCGGCCCTGGCGGCGGAGGCAAACCGGTTCTGGATGCGGGCGATTGAAATCCCTGGCTCCGCTGCAATCACTTCGCCGGTTTCAATATCGCGCATTCCCAACCACAGCAGGGCGGTGAGACCGTCGTTTGAATAGAACATTTCGTCAATATAAATGTCGTAGATCATCGCTGCCAGCAGGCCTTGCTGTTCGCGGCTGGCGGCGACCGCCTGTTGAAAAGCCTCTTGGATCGCAGCGTCTGCTGGTGACTCCTGGCCCAGGGCGCTGCCGCTCGCGCGCCCATCGGGAGCAGCCAGGGTGCTGATGACCTTGCTCCCCGCAAGGGAAATAACCAATAAAATCAGAACCAGACCAGCAATAACGACTTTATGCTTCATCCCGCACTCCTGTATCCTTGAGTCTTTCGCTCACCGATGCACAGCAGTAATCCATTTATCGGACCGCAGTGCGTTATTTGCAAAATAGACAATTCCTCTTGTTTGCTATCTGATTGGAGCAATAACCGTGCCAGAGAGAATTGTCTATTTTTTTCAAAATCGATAGGTTTGCGTACGGCTGGTTCAGACCGTAAACTTACCAGAGCGGTCGATAAAAAATCCTATTTGTTTATCGTTATTGTAAAGGAATTGGTCAGGAATGCGCAAGTTCTGCGATAAAAATATCTAACGCAAGGTCAGCGGGGGTCTGGCTGGTTTTCATGGCTTCATCTACCAGCAGCAGGCGGTGATAAATTTGCTCAAGCTGGGGCATGGTGAATCGCTGCGCCTGGCTCGCGAGTTTGTTTGCAAGGAACCCGGGTAGATGCAGTTCCCCGGCAATCTGGCTGCCCAGGCCTTCATCGATCAGTTCGCGGGCTTGCAGCAGCAGGCGGAACTGGCGGACAATCATGCCGAACAGCATGATCGGTTCATCGGTTTCAAGCAGATGGTGCAGGATGGCGGCCGCCTTGCGGGTATTGCCGGCTGCCATCGCGTCTACCATTTCGAACACGTCTCCCTGCCCGGTCTGCGCGGTCAGTTCCTCGACTTCTTCGATCTCCACAGCCCGTTTAAAATCGACAAAAATTAACAGCTTGTTGATTTCCAGGCTGGCCAGTTGGGTATCATTGCCCACATAGGCAGCCAGCGCGGCGGCAGCCTCGGGGGTGAACTGGCCGCCCTGCTGGCGGGCCTCCTCTCTGATCCATTCGGGCATGCGGTTGAGGGCCGGAAGCTGGCACAACTGGAAGAGCGCGCGCGAGCCGGCGCCGCTCATCCACCGGCGCAGCCAGTGGTTCTTATGCAGGGTTTTCCAGTCGCGGCGATCGAATAGGTCCTCAATAACCAGCACCAGCGCTGTTGAGGATGGAAGCCCGTCGAGGAGCTCCATAAACTTTTTCCGGGCGGAGTCGCTGTTCAACTTCGCAAAGGGGTGCGTCAGAATGACCAGCCGCCTTTCAGCCATGAACGGCATTGAATTGGCAGCCGAATAAAGCTCATCGATGCCGGCCTGCCTGCCGTCCAGGCGGGTAATATTCAAATCAGCGATGCCCGGGTCGCCCATTTTTGCGACCATAGCATCGATGTGCCGGCGGATTGCAAAAGGGTCATCGCCGTGGAAAATGTAGACGATGGGTTTTTCTTGTGACTTTTCCAGGGTGAGGCCTCCAGAATTCAGTTGGACTGCGAGAGCAATTTAAGAAGGGCGCTTTACAGCAGGAACAATTTCCTTTTGGTTTGCCGGGTCAGGACCGGACCAGAACGCGGTGCAGGGGAACATCCCCTCGCTGCACGCGTTCAATTTTGATAATCTCTGTTCCCTGCTGTGCGGCGGAAGTGGTTACGTGCTGCTGCATCAATGGACCTAAAGGTTGGGCTGCCATGACCGCCAGGGTAACCAGCGAGACAATCATCGGCCAGCGCTCCCAGCGTTCGCGCAGGCTGCGCCCGGCCCCAAGCATTCCCAACCAGGCAAACGAGCCGGCCAGAAATCCGGTTGTCACCAGATTGGTGCCGCAGTTTGGATGGATGGCGAGCGAATGCTCTCCGCCTTTCAGGCGAGCCAGCGCCTGCTGGACTGCTTCTTCAACGCTGTCTGTCTCGATCTGCCCGATCAACCAGAAGCCTTTGGTATCTGAATATCCGGCCATGCGCAGTTTGGGATTTTTCTCAGCCAGCACCTGTAAAGTCGCGTGCTCCAGGGCATGGTTGCGCCGGACACGCGAGAATGGCCCCCAGTTTAAGACTCGATCCAATGCAGACATTCGATCTCCTTTCCCTTATTAAGAACCTGAGCAGGGATACGGTTTATTTTCTCAGGCCAACTCTAATTTTACCCCTTTAAGATGAGACCTCGTTCAGCAGTTCTGCACGCTCAGCCAGGCTTGCCTGCGACTGCTGGAGGAAACGCTGCACATCGATCCGGTTGAGCATGATGAGAGAAAGAGCCAGAAGACCCGCTTCGATCAGGAATACCGTGATGTACCCTGAGAGCGGATTGCGGCTGATCTGCGTGATGACATCGCGCACGACGCCGCTCAACACGGTGCCGAGAAGACGGGCAAGCGCATCGGCCATCCCCCATGCGCCGATATAAAGACCAATCTGAGCCGTGGTCATGTCGAGCATTAACGAGAGGTTGGAAACGGTGGCAAGGCCCGTACCCATGCCGAGCATCACCAGGCCTGCAAAGAACAGCCCTTGCTGGTGAACGATTCCGCTGACCGCGATCGAGACAAACCCCACGATTGCGCCGGCAGCGCCGATACGGGCCACATTTCGCTTGTTCAGGACCTGTTCGAGCCAGTTTGCGATCAGCAGCGACAGCAGAAAACATCCGCCCCAAATTGAGGTGATGCGCGTTGTGGCTGAAACCGAAAGGCCGAACGCTTCGCCGCCAAAAGGCTCGAGCAGCACATCTTGCCCGAGGATGGCGGCAAGCAGGACGATCATATAGAGAAAGAAATGGCGCGCCTGCTTGTTTCCCAGAACGGTGCGAATCAGGGTCGTCCAGCCGGTTCGCTGTGGCATATCTTTTACTGCAGCAGAACTGCGCGGCTCGAGACCAATCAGCCCAAGGAACCCCAGCAGCAGCGCGGCAAGGCCCACAAGCAGAAAAGCACGCTCCAGGGTTTGGGGAGTATAGGTTTCTAAAAGCCGGCTGAGCGCTGCTGCAGTGAGAATAATACTGACGATCATCATGAACCACATGACGGAGATGGTTCGTGAGCGGCCCTGCTCACCTGACAGCTCAGAAGCAAGGGAGAGATACGTGACGCTGGCAAAATTAAACCCCATGCCCCATGCGCCAAACACCAGCACGCTGAGCAGCAGCCCCCAGGCCAGTTGGTCTTGCATCAGGAAGACGGTATACGGAGCCAGGACGACGCCCAAAACGCACAAGATCAGCCCCAGGGCAATGTAAGGACTGCGCCGGTAGCCAAACCAGGGATGGCGGTCTGATAACGATCCGATCACGACCTGCAGCGGTGAGAACAGGTAGGGCAGCGACGCCAGAACGGCTACAAGCGTCGCCGAGAGCGCCATTTCTTTGATCATAACCCGGTTCAGCGTGCTGTTGATGGGAACCAGCGACATTGCGACAGAAACGTGGATCAAAGCCAGCTGGATTCGTTTGCGAAACATGGTGGTCTCTCTTTACTGGTCTGCGACTTTTGTTTGCCTGCCTCGCCTGGCGGTTCTTTCATGCGGGCGGCTTTCCCCGCCGTCCATTTCCGGCTGGTCAGAAGCGGTTTCGAGTAACAGCGCGTGACTGAGGGCTTCACGGAGCGAGCGCGCTTCGATGATCTGAATCCCCTGGGGCCACGGTTCGCCGCTGTTACGGCGAATGCGGCGCGGCACAACCGCAGACCGGAAGCCAAGCTTCGCGGCTTCACGCAGGCGGGCGCTCATCTGGCTTACCATTCGCAGTTCACCCGATAGACCGACCTCACCGATGAGAACGGTGTCGGCGCGCACAGCGGCATCGCGCAGTGAAGAGGCGATTGCTGCAGCAATTGCCAGGTCGGCAGCCGGTTCGCTGATGCGCAGGCCGCCGATAACATTTACGAACACATCCTGTTCGCCCAGGCGAAAACCCAACCGGCGCGTCAGAACGGCTGTAATGAGCAGCAGGCGGTTCATATCGACCCCGTTGGGCGTCCGGCGCGGGTTGCCCAGCGGTGACTGGCTGGTCAG
>Ga0134094_1003653_pt1 | contig 11124 bp, 6 predicted proteins | sample 5_1taG_FD_94458 | JGI IMG/M metagenome (GOLD analysis project Ga0134094, IMG submission 94458) | Switchgrass degrading microbial communities from high solid loading bioreactors in New Hampshire, USA - 5_19_20_110_A1 metaG | ecosystem: Engineered > Bioreactor > Semi-continuous > Anaerobic >... | reverse complement strand
GAAAGCGGTTTCGATTTTGCTCACGCTGCTTTCTCTCGGGATCCGCAATATCTACCTTGGCCCAACGCTGCCTGCCTTTATCTCACCCAATGTGTTGAATATCCTGGTGGAGAAGTTCAACATCCACCCGACCACCGAGGTGGAACAGGATATGGCGGCGATTCTGGCCTAGTGCTGTAAGAAAAAAAGGGGCTGCCCAGAGGTTTATTGGGCAGCCCCTTTTTTGTTGACTTAGAACTTGTTATAGGCGTCGCTCATCTTGCGGTACTCGATGAACGGCTCGTTGATGATCTTTGCCCACACGGCGATCTGGCAGGCTTCTTCCAGCGTCGAAGACCAGTGGAAGGCTTCTTCCAGCGTTTGACCAATGGCAAAGCTGCCGTGACCGCGCAGCATGATGATTTTGTACTGGCGCAGCGCATCGGCGACGGTGTTTGCCATCTCAATGGTGCCTGATGCAAACTCTTCTGCGACGACAGGAACCTTTTTCAGCAGGTAAGAGGCTTCGTTGTCGATCGGGACGATCTCATCGCGAGAGAGCGAGAGGGCAATGGCCGTGCGCGGGTGGCAGTGGATGATGGCCAGCGCGGGGGTTTTCATATAGATGGTGCGGTGGGCCAGCAGTTCGGTTGAAGCCAGGGCAACACCGCTGTCGTTCTTTTCAATATAGGTTTCAACAAGATCATGCGGTTTCAGGCGGCCTAACTGCGCGCCGCGGCGCTTGATAACCAGTTTGTCGCCAATTCGCACGCTGATATTTCCGCCGTGCGAAGAGATCATATTTTGTAAATATAAATCGCGGCCAATGTCGCGGATTTGTTCGTAAATTCGCTGATCGATCATTACACTGCCTCCAATATGTCGTCCATCTCCAGCAGTTCCAGCCGCTCGCGCTTCGGGACGCCGTTTGCATCCCAACCACGGGCTCGGTAATACTCATCCAGCATCTCGGGCAGGTGACTGACCCAGCCCTTGCTCGGCCCATCCACTACCGGTTCGTTGAGCAGGCGCGGGGGCAGGGTGTCGTCGGCGCGAGTAAAGCCCTCGCGGATGTTGTAAAGGCGCTCGAGGTTGTACACGCGCTCGCCAATGCGGATCAGGTCGCCGGTTGCAAAGTCGATTCCGGTCACGGCAGAGAGCGTGCGGGCAAAGTATTCTTCCGCCACGCCCATGTTGGTGAACTTGCAAATGACCAGCGAGTCGATCGCCGCGGCGCTGTTCTGGTGCAGGACGACGTAGCTCGATTTCCCTTGAACCTGGAAGCGGTCGATCATCTTTGGCAGCCCGAGCACTTCAAGGCCCAGCATATTGCCGCGCATGTGGCAGGCGCCCCGGTTTGAGGTCGCATACAACAGGCCCTGTCCCTGCATGCCGCGGGGATCGTAGGCGGGCATTTCCATCCCTTTCACCGACATCGACAGCTCAGGGTGACCGAAGTGGGTGGCGAGCCGGAGGCTGCCGTCGCCCATTACGCTGCCCAGGTCGCGTTTGTATGCCATGTCTTCAAGCAGTTTGGGGAACACGCTGGCCTGACCGAAGCGCAGGTCTGAGTCCATATACCCCTTTTCTGAAAGCTCCATGGCGCAGGCGATTGTTGAACCGGCAGAGATAGTATCCATGCCCAGGTCGTTGCACAACGCGTTCGCCTCGATGATTGCGGCGAGGTCATCGACGCCGCAAGCAGCGCCGAAAGCCCACATCGTCTCAAATTCAGGGCCTTCGCCTTTGACCTTATCGGTCTGGGTAACACGGGTGCAGCCGATGGGGCAGGCCCAGCAGTTATCATTCTTGACCAGATATTTTTCGGTCAGCGCCTCGCCTGAGATGAGGTCAGCCCCTTCAAACTGCGACTGCTGGGCGTTGCGGGTGGGCAATGCGCCGACAGCGTTGACCAGATTCATCATCACGGGGGTGCCAAATTCGGGCAGGGCCTGGCTGGTGACCGGGTTTGCGCGCAGCAGTTTGCGAGTTTCATAGAGCATGAACTTGAAACGTTCCTGGTCCATGATCTCGGGGCGCTGTTTGCCTTCCACGACAATCGCTTTCAGATTCTTCGCGCCCATTACCGCGCCAGGGCCGCCGCGGGCTAGCGAGCGCTGCCCGTCATTCATAATCGCCGCAATACGAGACAGGTTCTCGCCGGCGGGGCCGATGGTCAGCACGTTGCGGCGGTTGTTGTTCTGCCCGAGCTTTTCGGTCACAGCTCTGACGCGCATTCCCCACAAGTCCGCTGCGTCGTGGATCTGAACCTGATCGTCCTTGATCTCAATCCAGACCGGGCTTTGCGCGCGCCCGCGTACAATCAGCGCGTCGTAGCCGGCTTTTTTGAACTGCATGCCCCAATAGCCGCCCGAGTTAGCATCCAATATCGTGCCGGTGAGCGGCGACTTGGTGGTGACTGAGAAGCGGTTGCTGGTCTGATAGCCGGTTGCGGTCAGCGGGCCAACTGTAAAAATCAGCACGTTCTCCGGTGAAAGAGGATCTACCTCTGGGCCGACCTCATCCCACAGAATGCGCGCGCCGAGTCCGCGCCCGCCGACATACTGCCGGGCCATTCTTTCGTCCAGCGGATAGGTTTTCACCGCACCGCTTGACAGGTCGATATCTAAAATCTTCCCTGCCCAACCATTCATATGCGAAATTCTCCTGTGTTCATTCTGACACTAATCAATTGATATAAAACACCAATCACCAACCGTTAAGACTCCCGTTTTGATAGTTCTTCTATCTCATATTGTTTGACTTCTTCAACAAACTGCAGTCCGACCGGGGCGTCTTCCTGCAGGCAGAACTGGTCCCACACAGCACCGGACGGCAGTGCTTTGACCTCTTCCATGAGGATCAACCGCTTCGTATAGTCGCCTGACACTTCAGCCTCGCGCATCAGGTCGAAGGGATCGAGCAGTGCGTTCAGAACGGCTCTGAGCGTGCTGCGCGCGCCGATCGCCCAGGCAGCGACGCGGTTGATGCTTGCGTCAAAATAGTCGAGCCCGATATGCACTTTGGAAAGGAAATCACCGCGCACGATTTCCTGGGCGATGAGCTGCAGGTCGTCGTTGTAGATCACTACGTGATCGCTGTCCCAGCGCACGCCGCGCGAAACGTGCAGCAGCAGCCCTGGTAGATACAGCAAGAGCGCCGAGATTTTGTCCGCGATGGTCTCGGTTGGGTGGAAGTGGCCGGCATCTAAGCAGAGGAGCAGGCCTTTTGAAATGGCATAGCCCATGTAAAACTCGTGCGAGCCAACCGTATAGCTTTCCGCGCCAATGCCGAACAGCTTGCTCTCGACCGCGTCGAGGTTGCAGCCCGTATCGACCGGCTCGGCCAGGATCTGGTCCAGCGACTCGATGAGCAGCATGCGCGGAGTCTTCCGGTCGACCGGAACATCTTTATAGCCATCAGGGATCCAGATGTTTGTCACGCAGGGCGACCCCAACTCTTTACCGAAATATTCGCCAATGCGCCGGCAGGCAATGCAGTGTTCGATCCAGAACTGGCGAATGCCCGGGTCATATGAGGCCAGGGTAAAGCCCGAGGCGGCTTTGGGGTGTGAAAACAGCGTCGGGTTGAAGTCAAGGTTGTGACCGTTCGCTTTTGCCCAGTCGACCCAGCCGCTGAAGTGCTCGGGACGCAGCTCATTCCGGTCGACCCGCTTCCCGCCCGTCTCCGCGTAGCTGGCATGCAGGCTCAAGCGGTGCTGCCCCGGCACCATGCTGTAGACCTTATCCAGGTCGCGGCGCAGTTCTTCAGGGGTTCGCGCTTTGCCGGGGTAATTGCCGGTCGCGGCGATCCCACCGCTGAGCGCTTCGCCGGTGTTCTCAAACCCGGTTACGTCGTCGCCCTGCCAACAGTGCAGGCTTAAGGAAACATTCTTCAGCGTTTCAAGGGCTTTGTCAGTATCAACGCCCAGCGCTGCATAGCGTTCTCGGGCCAGCGCATAAGCGTCCTGGATGGACTTCTCATTTGGTTTACTGTTCATCGCGCGCTCCTGAATTTGCATCAATCTGGCTTCTCAGATACTGGTAAACGGCTGAGAGGTCTTTTTCAGCCCAGCCAGCGCGAGCCGCCATCATGAAAATCTCTTTGGTAACATTCGCAGACGGCAGGGAGACGCCGTGTTCGTACGCTGTAACTGCCGCAAGGTGAAGATCTTTCTGCATCCACTGCAGCGGAAAATCGGCTTCGAAGGTCCCTTCTTCGATCTTTGCGCGTTTGCCGAGCGCCAGCGGCGCAACCGGCCCGTTTGCCAGATATTCAAAGAGCTTTTCCCGCGGGATGCCCAGCGCTTCACCCAGCACGAGGCCTTCAGCCAGAGACAGCAGCGCCTGCGCCATGAGCATATTATTCACCATTTTTAACGCCGCGCCCATGCCGTAACCGCCAACGTGATAGATTGTGGACCCCATGACCTCCATCAGCGGGCGGGCCTGCTCCACGTCCCCGGCTTCTCCACCGGCCAAAAACCGCAGCGTGCCTTTTTCAGCAGGTTCTTTACTCCCGGCTACAGGCGCATCGATAAAGCGCAGCCCCCGGCGAACGGCCTCCTCCGCCATCCGGCGCGAAAAGGAAGGGTTGACCGTACTGCAGTCCATCCACAGCGCGTTTGGCTGCATTTCGTCGAGAAAACTCGTAGCGATCTCTTCAACGACTTTGGGGGTCGAAAGCATGGTGATCACCACATCGACCCCGCGAACGGCTTCAGCGGGTGAATCTGCCTGTTTTGCGCCCATCTCGACGAGCGGTCGCGCTTTTTCGGGGCTGCGGTTCCACACGGTCAGGTGATATCCCGCGCGGATCAGGTTGGCTGCCATACGGCTGCCCATGATTCCGAGGCCTAAAAATGCTATCTCCATCCGTATGCTCTCCTGATTTCCGGAACCCTGAGGCTTTCTGTATCAGTTCCGGGGTAGTCCGAACATTTCTTCTTTCAGATCGAGGTAAAACAGATAATCATCTGGACGGACGTTGGGCGGGCAGCGGTGATCACAAAAGGGGATATACCCGCCGCGTTCGACCAGCGGGACCAGTGTTTCAAGGTAAGCTTTAATGGCTTGCGGGCCTTTGCCCAGTTCCATTTTATCGACGCCGCCCATGATCCGCAAATCACACCCGTACTCATTGAGCAGGTCAGCCGGGTGCGTGCATGAATTGACTTCATAGGGGAACAGGCAGTTCACCCCGCCTTCCATCATGTACGGCAAGATTGGACGCACGTCGCCATCGCAGTCGATCCACCAGATATCGATGCCGTGCGCCGCCAGTTTTTTGTGAATTCGCTGGTAGCGCGGCGTGATTACACGCCTGAACCATTTCGGGTTGACGATCGGCCCGGCTTTATAGCAGATGTCTTCCCAGCCGGCTGCAAAATCGAACTGGAAATGCGGCAGGAGCTGGTCGAGCGCCTGTTCGACCAGTTGACAGGCGGTTTCAACCATATCCTCTACCATCGCCGGGTAGTCGTGAATGGAGTAGATCAGCCCTTCAAAGGTCAGCATATCGCGAATCTTGCCGATCATTGAGCCGGTCCACACGCCCAGCGGATAATCACGGTCGTCGGGGTGCTGCCGTTTGAGCGCTTCAACATCAATGATCCGCCGGGGATCGTCCAGCCGGAAGCGTTCAGCTTTCACTTTTGCCCAATCGTCAGGCGTGACGATGGACGACTTGATGTAATGGGGGATTGTATCGTGATTATCGAGGGGAACTTCAGCCAGCAGCCCATCTTCGTTGACCAGCACCTGTGTAGTCTCACGAACTTCGACCACCCGGCGCTCGAACGGCGGGACCATCCAGATTTCACCGCCGATGGTTGCCGTCCGGTCGAAATTGAAGAAAATATCGGCCTCTTCGTTGTTCGTGATGCCGTTCTCATAGAAAAGGGGCCACTCGGTGAAGTTTTCATCCCAGTAACCGAACTCCATGTTGAAGCACCGGTCGATGGGCTGGTAGTGCATTTGCCGGTTGAAGCGCTCGCGATCGGTCAGCGTGCCTTTCCACTTGGGTCTGCAGGGGATGATCGACATCAATTTTTCCTCTTGGTCGGTTCGTTGAAGTTGTGCTTTCACGTTTTCGCGGCGTGATGAAGGAGTGCGATTTGCAGATAACCTCTGTAGCTATTATAGCCCGCTTCGTTTATTACGTATCGAAAGCATATCCCTTCAGCCAGTCGACCATCTCGCGGGCTTTTTCGGGAGTCTCGGCCTCGGCTGAGATGCGCAGGACTGGTTCGGTGCCTGAGAAGCGCAGCAGCGCCCAGGCGTCATTTTCGAAGTAGAGTTTTGTCCCGTCATCGTCGCGCACTTTCAACAGCGGATAGGGCATCTGCTTCGATTCGACCAGCCGTTTGACACGCTGCGGGATGATGATGCGCATGTCGGCGGTAGCGGCGACGTTGTCTTCCGCCGTGTACAGCCGACCGGTGATTCCCCATACGTGCTCTAACAGCTCAGAAATGCGCCGTTTGGTTTTCGCCAGCATTTCGATAATCAGCACTGAGGCAAATATGCCGTCTTTGCCCTTGATGTGCCCTCGAATGGTCAGCCCGCCGCTTGACTCGCCGCCCAAGAGGGCATTGTGCTCGGCCATTCCTGCGGCAATCCACTTGAAGCCGACCGGCGTTTCGACGCTTTTTTCGCCAAGCGCAGCGGCGAGACGGTCGAGCAGGTGCGTGGTGGATAGGTTGCGTACCACCCCGCCGCGCTGCCCCCTGACCTCATGCAGGTACCAGTACAGCAGCAGCAAGAGATCGTTCGTCGGCACATATTCGCCGCGTTCATCGATCACCGCAATGCGGTCGGCGTCGCCGTCGGTTGCCAGCCCCAGAGCGTAATGGTCTTCGCGCACATAGGCCCGCAGCATGCGCAGCGCTTCAAGATCGGGCGCGGGCGAGCGGCCGCCAAACAATGGGTTGTGGCGCTCGTGAATGAAGGTCACACGGCAGCGGGCTTCGTTAAGGATGATTCCCAGCGTCAGGTGGCCGACGCCGTACATTGGATCTACGATCACCTTCAGCCCGGCTTCACGGATAGCCGGCAGGTCGATGAACGATTCGACCCGGTCGATATAGGCGTTGGTGAAACTGCGCTTCTCGATGACGCCAGCTTCAAGGCCAACTTCCAGCGGGATCTTCACCACGTCTTCCAGCGAGAGACTGTTGGTCTCATCCTCAATTTTACTCGTTTCGTCTGTCATCAGCAGCGCCCCGTCGCCGTGGAAGACCTTCAATCCATTCCACTCCGGCGGGTTGTGACTGGCAGTGAAAGCCAGCCCGTAAGCCGCGCAGGCCGATGCCGTGGCAAATTCGATCAGCGGCGTGGGCGCGTCCTCTGTCAGCAAGATGGTGTGAATATTGTTGCCGGCGAACACTTCCGCGGCTGCCTGGGCAGCCCGGTCCGAGAGGAAGCGCCGGTCATAGCCGATTAGCACGCCGCGCTGTTCCAGCCCGCGGCGGGTAATGTCATTCGCCAGCGCCTGGCAGAGCCGCCGCACATTGTGCAGGGTGAAGCCTTCGCCGATCACTGCGCGCCAGCCGCCGGTGCCAAACTGGATGATGTTGCGCTCTTCTTCGATGCGCGGGCGGAAATACCGCTTCTGCAAGATGAACTCAGCTCGTTCAAGGTCGTCGCGGGTATTGATGCCCTGGATCTCATCCTGATCATAAATCTGGTAGCTTTCGACATAATGACCCCGGGTGATCAGCCGGTGGGCTAAGTCGGTCAGGCGCAGCTCGCCATCCAGGGGAGAAGGAGTCAGGGTCTCGAGCGCTGGCCAGATTTCGCGGGCTGAGACGACATACGCGCCCACGTTCAACTCGCGGATGTCTTTGATGCGCGTTGATGCCTGGGCTTCTTCGATGATATCGATGATGCGCCCCGCGCTGTCGCGGATCACTCGCCCGTAAGGATATGGCCGGTTGGCGACAGCAGTCAGCAGCGTTAGCTCGGCGCCGCGCAGCCGGTGGCGGTTGATCAACCCGCGGATTGAGGTTGGGCTGAAAAGCGGCGTATCGCCGTAGAGGATCAACAGGTCTCCATTGAAGTCACCCAAATGCTCGCGAACGGCCAGCACAGCGTCGCCCGTTCCGCGCGGCGACTCCTGGGTGACGTAATGATACCCAGGCCCCAGGTGATTGCGTATCGCATCGGCGCAGTAGCTGACAACAACATACGTATCTTCAGGCGCTGCTACCTGGGCAACATTTTCCATGATGTAGTTGATAATCTTCTTCCCGCCCAGCTCCTGCAGCAGCACGGGCAGGCCATCTTCGGTGATTGAGCGGCAGCCTGCTGCCAGCACCACCGCTTTCAACGGACGTTGTTGGTTCATAAGTTGGGTTCCCCACCGGAAAATCAAGTTTGTTCAAGATGATTCTAACGCATTTTTGAGTCAAAAGCAGCGAATACCGATATAATGATTAACGAATATCCAGGTCGGTTGGATGTCTGGTGATCGGTCAATGCATTCAAATCCTGTAGGGCGGCGAACAATTGGTTTCCTTTCATCCTGGCATGTCTATGAAGGGGCATCCATAGAGCCGTACACTTTTTCTCTGATCAAAGGAATTCGCTCGGCGGCGGCGGATTTCTCTTACAGGCTGCTTCTGGCTTGCGGCATTGGCCCGCTGGCGTATGAGCAGACCGGCGCGCCGGCCTGGCCAAACCTTGAAACCCCCAGCACCAATTTCGCCCCGGTTGGGCCGTGGAATACAGATGGGTTGATCGTCCTGGCGACTGAGATGACCGAAGCGCAGCGTGAATATATCCAATCCCTGCGCAAGCGCGGCTTCCCGATCGTTTTTGCAGGGCCGGACGAAGACGGCCCCTCGGTGATGGCCGATAACTTCGAAGGCATCCGCCGGGCTGTCGATCACCTTTACCAGCACGGTCACCGGCAGATTGCCTTTATCTCAGGGCTGAAGCGCTGGGCCGGCGACAGCACACAGCGGCGCAAAGCCTTTTTTGAAAAGATGAATGCGCTGGGCCTGGAAGTTGATCCGGCGCTGACCGCATACGGATATCATTCCTTTACCGGCGGGCAGCAGGCCATGCGCCAGATTCTTGAAACCGGGCGGCCTTTCACCGCGGTAGTCGCCTCGAATGACCGCTCAGCCATGGGAGCAATCACCGCACTGCAAGAGAGCGGAAGGCGGGTGCCGGAGGACATTGCTGTAATTGGTTTTGACGACGTGCTGGAGGCCAAAGCCTTTACGCCGCCGCTGACCACAATTCGCAACGACTCTTTCCTGCTGGGTTACCGGGCAGCCGCATGGCTGCTGGAAATGATCCAGGGTTCAAAGAGCCAGGATGAAAGGATCAAGATCCCCGCGCCGCTTGTGATTCGCCGGTCGTGCGGCTGCGCGGCGTTCGCACAGCCGCAAACCGATCTCGCGGACGAACAGCCGTGCGAGAGCCTATCTGCTGAGATGGCCCTAAAGATCCAGGCCCGCGCGCTTTTTGTATCTCGCGCTGAGATCGACGAGCAGTGCCGGAACCTTGCCGCGGCTTTTCTCGAGAATGCCGGAGGGCCGAGCCCGGAGCGGTTTCTTTCGACGCTGGTGTCAATTTTGGATCATACCGAGCGTCACGATGATGACATTCTGGCCTGGAACAGCGCGATTACGGTGCTGCGCGACAGGCTTGAGACGCTGTTCCACCAGGATCAGGAGAGGCGGCAGGCTGAGAACCTGCTGGATGAAGCTCGCCTGGCCATCAGCGAGCGCGCGCGCCGGGCTTTTGCCCGCCAGCAGTCTCAAAAAGCAGAATTGAACAACCGGCTGAATATGATGACTGCTCAACTGCTGGCCGCGCTGGAAATGGATCAGGTGCGCTCAGCCCTCGACCAGCACCTGGGCGAGATTGGCATCGAGCGCATGCTGGTCGTATTTTTCAAGGAGGACGGCGACGACCCGATCGCTCGGAGCGAAGTCATTCATTCCTTTGGCTTTGAGCAAGACCTTGCCGGACAGGAGTTTGTTACCCGCCAGTTCCCTCCGGCAGGCTGGTTCAATGCCGCAGCCCCTCTGCAGGTGGCTTTGCTGCCTTTCAACATCCATGACCGGATTCGCGGGTTTGCTGCCTTCGAGACGAGGCAGATTGAGCCGCTGGCGGTGATTGTGCGAAGCCTGGTCTCTGCGCTGCGCACCAGCTTCCTCTATACGGACGCCGTTCGAGGCCGCAAGATGGCGGAAGAGGCGGATAAAATGAAGAGCCGCTTCTTGTCGATGGTCAGCCATGAGCTGCGCACGCCGTTGAACGTGATCGCCGGGTTGAGTGAGATTTTGCTGCGGCAGAAGGGGCAGCCGCCGGGACCCGGCCTGTGGAGCGACCTGGAGCGCATCTACGCCAATTCACAGCACCTGGGCCGCCTGATCGGCGACGTGCTGGACCTGGTCAGCAATGAGACCGGGCAGCTTCGGCTGATGCGCGAACCGCTCAACCTGTCTGAGGTCTTCAAGCCGGTCATTGCCACGGGCATGCAGATGGCCCGCGACAAATCTCTGGCATGGAATGTCATCATGGAAGAGGATGACATCTATGTGATGGGCGATCAGACGCGCCTGCGGCAGGTGGCGTTGAACCTGATCAGCAACGCGGTGAAATATACGTTTAGCGGAAGCGTCACCTTTGAGGTCAGGCGGGAGGGCGATGAAGTGACCGTTTCGGTCCACGATACCGGAATCGGCGTTCCGCCGGAAGATCAGGCAAAGATGTTCACCGAGTTCGGTCAGAGCGAGCTTTCCATCCGCAGAGGCATCCACGGAATTGGCCTGGGACTGGCAATCACCCGAGAGCTGGTCGAGCGGCAGGGAGGGAAAATAGGAGTCCGCTCGCCGGGAAAGAACGGCTGCGGGTCGACTTTCTTCTTCACGCTGCCGGTTATCCCGCCGCCTGAGCCCAAAGAGATCCTGGAGGATCCGCTCGTTCCGCCGCGCGTGCTGCTGCTAACCAACAACGACGGCGGCGCGGAGGCGCTCAACGAAAAGCTTCAGGAGCGGGGCATTCGCCTGGATATCTGCTTGCTGCAGCAAGAACCTGACTGGTACAACCGTCTGCTGGATCCTCCTGCGGCTGCGCTAATTTTGGACAAAGCGGTGGCAGCCGTGCATGGTTGGGAGATCCTCGCGCT
>Ga0134094_1003642_pt1 | contig 11161 bp, 8 predicted proteins | sample 5_1taG_FD_94458 | JGI IMG/M metagenome (GOLD analysis project Ga0134094, IMG submission 94458) | Switchgrass degrading microbial communities from high solid loading bioreactors in New Hampshire, USA - 5_19_20_110_A1 metaG | ecosystem: Engineered > Bioreactor > Semi-continuous > Anaerobic >... | reverse complement strand
CTTACGACTGGTCCTGCTTCCTCGACTTCGCCAGCCGGTTTATCCCTCCGGTTCAGCCGGTTGTCTGAACCGGACAGCTCGGACGTTAATAGAATGTAAGTAACATTTACAAAATTTATGAGATAATTAAGACAACCGGTTCGTTCCCTAAGTTGCCAGACGAAAATTGTGCCTTACCTATTCTGTAAATCTGGGGGCAGATTCCTGCTGTGCAGGCCGTTGAAACCCGGTTAAACTGATCTTCTTTGACGCTGCACCCATGACCGACGATCACTACCGAATTTTAATCCTTGACGATGACGCAGAACTTGGCGACTTGCTCCGTGAGTTTCTCGAAACCACGGAGCCTTGTACAGTTACCTATGTCTCGACGGAATCAGCGTTCTGGGAGCAGTTGGATGAAACCAATTTCGACGTCTTGTTTCTGGACTATAAACTGACAGAAACCACAGGGCTGGAAATCCTCGGGCGCATGCGCGAGCAAGGGGTAAACATCCCCACAGTGATGATGACCGGGGAAGGAAGTGAGAATATCGCCGCCCGCGCAATTCAATCCGGCGCGATGGATTATCTTGTAAAGGGCGACCTGTCCTTAGCCCTGCTCCCGCCGCTCATCCATAAAGCCGCACGCGAGCGGAAAATACAGCAGGAAATGCAGCGGTACCTGGATCAGATCCGCTATCAGGCGATGCTGCTGGATAATATGCGCGATGCCGTCGTCGTTTGGGGTCTGAATGGGTCAATTACCTACTGGAATGCAGCCGCTGAACAGCTTTACGGCGCTCCGGCATCCGAGCGGATCGGCAGGCACGTCAATGATGTCTACTTCCCCAGTTTCGACCCGCAGCCCGATTGGGATGAGCTCCACAAATGCGGGAATCTGCAAATGGACCACCAATATGTGCTGTCCAATGGCAGCAGGCTGTGGATCAGCGCGCATATCACGATGCTGAAAAAAGACGGCGGCGAGCGCGCGCCTTTTGGCTTCATGAATGTTGCACGAAACATCACGCAGCACAAACAGGCCCAGACGCACCTAGCCCAGGCAGCCCGGCTCGCCTCGATCGGAGAGCTGGCGTCAAGCGTCGCTCACCAGATCAGCAACCCGCTCACGACCATCATCGCAGAAGCGCAAATCCTCTCGCATGAGCTTGGCCCGCAGCACCCTGCCCACGATTCGGCTGGGGCGATCATCGAGGCGGGCTGGCGAGCCCAGAAGGTCATCAACGAGTTGATGAAGTTCTCTCAGCCCTCTCAAGCAGAATACGGGCCTGTTTCGGTGAACGAAACAATCGAGACTGCCCTGCTGCTGTGCAGCGCCCATATTAAAACCCTTCAAGTCACGATTCAGGTTGATCTGCAGCCCGACCTGCCTGAGATCATCGCGAACGAGCGCCAGCTAACTGACCTGTGGGTGACCCTGCTATTGCTGGCGCGCTCCGCACTGAATGACGGCAAAGAACATACCATCCGGGTCCGGTCGCAGCTGTTGAATGGCGATATCATCCAGGTGGAAATCACGGATGACGGAATACCGATCCCGAAGGAAGATTACCAGACGCTCTTTGAACCGCAGCTGCTCCCCAGCGGTCAGGGGCGCGGAACCGGGATTGAATTAAGTATCTGCAGGGAAATCGTTCGCCAAAATCATGGTGAAATCGCCATAACTGGCAGCGATACAGAAACAACGCTCCAGATATCATTCTCAAAGGAAAGAGGCAGATGGACCAGATAAAAATACTCGTAATTGAGGATGATGACATCGTCGCAAGAACCATCCAACGCTGCCTGCGAAGCGAGTTCCGGGTGCAGCTAGCAAGCAGCGGCGCTGAAGGGCTCCGATCTGCCCGCCGTGAAATGCCGGACCTGATTATTCTAGATGTGATCATGCCGGGCATGGATGGGTACGCAGTTTGCCGTGAAATCCGCTCTGACCCGGCCCTCTCCGAGATTCCGATCCTGTTCCTGACTGCCAAAACAAAAGATGAAGACAAAATTACCGGGTTCACCGTCGGGGCTGACGACTATTTGGGAAAACCGTTCAACGTCGACGAGTTGATCCTGCGCATACGGGCAATCCTTCGGCGTTCGCAGAAAGCAAATGCGGCGAAGGCGCACGCCGGTACGAAAAACAGCCCCGCCCAGGATGAGCACAAGGTTGTCGTTGGAAAGTACGTTCTGGACACCCAAACTTACGAATTATCCGGCGTGAAGAATGGAAAAATTCGCTTAACACCTGTCCAGTTTGACCTCCTTCACCACCTGATGGGACATCCAGGCGAGATATTTTCTCCTGCCCGCTTGCTCGATGAAGTATGGGATTACCCGAGCGATGCAGGCAGCCCTGATCTTGTCCGCGTGCATATCAAAAACCTGCGAGAACGGATCGAGGAAGATCCTCGCAACCCGAAATTCATTGTCACCATCCCAGGATACGGCTACACCATTAATGCAGAAGAGACATAAAGGGGGCATATGGAAGCGGCAGGTGGGTTTTCATTGACAAAAGAACAATGGCTGGCGATCGAACAGATCAGCGACCTGTTGAGTGAGGCTGTTAACCTGCAATCTGCATTTGAAACTTGTTTAGCCCTGCTCCTTAAAGTGATTGGAAACCCCGGCGGAGCCATCTACCTTCCCCGTTTCTGCGCACACATTCAGCGAGATATTACGATTCATAATGTCCCGCTCGGGTGGGAGCATGATCTGGAAAACCCCGGCAGCCTGCTGCGGTGCATGATCGAACGAGTGATGGAAACCGGGCAGCCGGTCACAGACGCCGCTGTTCCGGGCCTTGCAGCAGTCATTCCCATTCAAATTGGGTCGAAGACCCCAGGCGCGGCGGTGATCAGCGGCAGGCCCTTGTCCCCCGAGGCGGTTGAAGCCTGCCGGGCCGCGCTCCGGCCGTTTGGGCGAACCGCTGCCGTGCATTCGCTGTGCAGCGGTAAAACCCGTGAGCGGCCCACTTATCTGGACCTGCTCCGGTCGCGCAACACCCTGCGAGCTATGTTTGACAGCCTGCCCCTATCCATTTACATTATCGATAAAACCTACACCATCGTGGCGGTAAATTACAGCCGGTCGAACCGGCAGGGCCAGAGCCCGAGCCAGCTTGTGAGGCGCACTTGCTATACCGTGCTCTACGGGTTATCTGAACCCTGCGAAGGCTGCCGCGCCTTCGAGACATTCCTGACCGGGCAGAACACGCAGCGCCTGTTCCGCGAGCAAAAAAACGCCGCTGAAACGGATGGGTCATTTGTCGAATGGGAAATCAATACCTTCCCCATCTATGATGAGCAGGCAGCCGTCTCTCAGGTCATTATCATCGAGCAAGACGTAACCGAAAAGCGCATCCTCGAAGCCAACCTGATCCAATCGGAAAAACTTGCCGCGGTTGGGCAGCTCGCCGCCGGCATTGCCCACGAGATCAACAACCCCCTGACGGCAATCATTGCAAACACGCAAATCCTGCGCAATGATCTCCCTGCCGGCGACTGGCACGACTCGCTTGATCTCATTGAAACAGCCGGCACGCGCGCATCACAGGTAATCAACAATTTGCTTGGCATCGCCCGCAAAGAGGCGGACGATTTCGAACCCACCGACCTGAACCAGACCGTGCATGATGCGCTTTCGCTGGTGAAGCACGAACTGACGAAGCGCCCGGTTCAGGTCAATCTGGACCTTGCCTCCGACATGCCGCAGTTGACCGCGAGCAAGGACCAGCTTCAGAGCGTGTGGGTCAACCTGATCTTGAACGCAATTGACGCGCTGGATAAAGAGGAATGCGCCATCTCAATTACAACCCGTTATTCCTTGCGCGGGTATGAGGTGGTCATCCAGGACAATGGAAAGGGCATCGTGCCGGAACACATTGACCGGGTATTCGAGCCTTTCTTCACCATGAAAACAAACCGGCGCGGAACCGGGTTAGGCCTGCCGGTCTGCATGCGCGCGATCCGCCAGCACGGCGGAACGATCACGGTCAAAAGCCAGCCCGGCAAATGGACCCGCTTTACGGTCACCCTTCCGGCAGAACGCCGGGTAGAAGCTACTCGCTCTGCGTAGGAACCGGCGCGCTCATCGACTGGACCAGCATGGCGATGCGCACGCGAGCGTAGGCAGCGATTTCAGCCTCGTCGGTCGCTTCGGCAACCTCAAAGCACTTTTCATAGGCATCAAGCGCTTCGCGGTACTCGCCAAGCATCTCATACGCCTGCCCCACCAGCAGATACCCCTGGGCCTGATCGGGCGCAATTGATACTGCCTCCTGACCGTCTTTCAGTGCCTTCTCCATCTGGTTGGTCAAAATGTAATCTTGCCCGCGCTGCACCAGGAAGTCTACCCGGTTTGTAAACCCTTTTTCAGCCTGCGCATAAGCCTGTTCAGCCTCCTCAGTCTGGCCCTGGCTGTCATAAATGACGCCCTTCAGGATCAGAAGCTGCGGGTCGTCTTCACCGTAGGTTAATCCCTCATTCACTTCCTCAAGCGCACCTGCCGGGTCTCCGTTCATCAAAAGATCGCGGGCGGTCTGCTCATGGCGGTAGCGGGCAGCAACCTCAGGAGACGGGGCAAGGAAGAACTGGTAAACAAGACCAAGCACCGTGACGACCAGAACAATCCCTGCCAGTACAATCAGGCTGCGGCGCAGAGAGTGCTTGCGCTTTTCAGCAAGGCGCTCGTCGAGATACCACCACCAGTGTTCCGCCGGGGGCTGCGCTTCGCGGCGGGCTTCCTCATATCGCTGCGTACCGCCAACATCTCGAATGAGCTGCCTGGCTTCTTTTTCAATCCGAGCGAGAATACCTTCAAGCTGGCCCTCGACGATCTTTCGCGAGCTTTCGGATTCGATCGCCTGAATGCGCGGATAGAGTTCATCCAGGCTGTACAGGATCGCAAGCGCGTCATTAGCGCCAATCATCCCAATTTTTCCGACAAGGATCTCAATCCGATCGAGTTCATCCCCAATCGTGCGGGGTTCGTCTGTACGATTCGATATCTGTTCCATGATTACCACATTCAAAAACGAGATATATTTACAATCATACCCCAAACTCGAGAAATTCATAAGAGAACGGAGCGACATCATCCCACCTCATCCACCCGGTGTCTTTAGTGCTTGACATTTCTCCTCAAGTTATTTATAATAATTCTAAATTTGGAATGGTTATAAATTATGAACAGAGACTCTTATCAAAATATGCTCAACGCACTCAAAGCCGCCGGATACCGGATCACACCGCAGCGAAAAGCGATCTGCCAGACGCTGGCGGACAGCGAGGAGCACCCCAGCGCGCAGATGATTTTCGATCAGCTGCGGCCTGAATTCGACAACCTCAGTCTGGCGACTGTATATAATACGCTGGAAGCACTCACCCAATTGGGCGTCGTGAATATCCTGGGAGAGATTGGCGCGGATACAGCGGTGCGCTACGATGCGGACACCGGCCCGCACGTCAACCTGGCCTGCGTTCGCTGCCACCGGATCATCGATATCCCGAGCAAGCATGTCAGCGACCTCGATGCAGAGGTTGAACAGACCTCAGGCTACGCCCTGCTAGGCGCGCGCGTATTGTATTACGGCCTGTGTCCTGACTGCCAGGCGCAGGTTCAGGTGAGCGAGAACAGACAGACCGTTTCGGGCGGTCAATCGTAGAAGCTCCAGCAGCAGTCCTCCGCCCATTCCGCGGGCGGCAGACCGAAAACCAAACGATACTTTACCGAGTACCTTCCTATAGAGAGAGATCATGAGCGAGAACAAACATTTACAGGCACCAGAGACATTACCTGCCAAAGAAACACGTTGTACAGACGTATTGAGCGACACATTGCAGGGCTTTGCAGGGATTCACCGGGCAGATTTCGATCTCAATCAAGGGAAATTAAATGTTGCCTTTGATCCCCGGATCCTCAGCCGCGAACAGGCATTGCAGTTGATTCGCACATCGGGCCGGCAGGCGGCTGCGCGCGTGATGCAGTGCCGCGCGAAAGGCCCGGCAGCCTGCGCGGCCTGTGCCCTGGAGATGGGAGAAGAGCTAACCCGGCATTACACTCACATTGCATCTCATCCCATTCCCGCCACGGGTTTCCGCACCAGCGGGCAGATCGGCGTCATTGAGGTCAACCTGAACCAGCCCAGCTGGAATGACATCGAAGTTTCTGAGCAGTTCTTCCCCGAGCGCGAGCAAGAGATCGAGCCCGCTGAACAAGAAGCAGCCGGGCTGCCGCGCGAAAAACTCGAAGTGCTGCTAACAGCCATCAACGCGCTGACCGGTGTTGCGGCGTTCCTGAGCACGAACATGGTTGGCGGCATGCTGCCCGTGTTTTTATGGATCATGTCCTACATTGCCGGGGGATATTACGGGCTGCTCGATGGAATCGAAACGCTGAAAGAGAAGAAACTCGACGTCAACCTGCTGATGATCCTAGCTGCGCTGGGCGCTGCGGTGATCGGGCAGCCTGCTGAAGGCGCGGTTCTGCTCTTCCTTTTCTCGTTATCAAACACGCTTCAAAGCTTCGCCATGGACCGCAGCCGCAAGGCAATTGAAAAGCTGCTGGATCTCCGCCCGCCGGTTGCGACCGTCCGCAGGGGCTCGCGCGTGATCGAACTGCCGGTCGAGCAGCTGGTCATGGGCGATGTGGTCCTTGTCCGCCCGGGCGAGCGCTTCCCCATCGACGGCGAAGTGATCACTGGGTCTTCAGACGTCAACCAGGCGCCGATCACGGGTGAGTCGATGCCGGTGCATAAAAGCACGGGCGACCCCGTCTTTGCAGGGACCGTCAACGGCAACGGCGCGCTCGAGATCCGCGTAACGCGCCTGGCGAAAGACACGACCCTGGCGCGAATTGTGAAAATGGTCGAAGAGGCGCAGGGAAATAAAGCGCACACCCAGCGCATGCTGGATAACTTCGAACAGGTCTATGCACTGATCGTCCTGGCCGGGGCAGCGCTGCTGATCGCGGCGCCGGTCCTCCTGTTCGGGCAGGAGTTCATGCCGTCTTTCTACCGCGCGATGACCTTCCTGGTCGTCGCCTCGCCCTGCGCGCTGGTCATCTCGACCCCCGCGAGCATTCTATCGGCGATCGCGAACGGCGCGCGGAACGGCATTCTGTTCAAGGGCGGCGTTCACCTCGAAAAAGCCTCAACGCTGAAAGTGATCGCCTTTGATAAAACCGGCACGCTCACGCGCGGCAAACCGCAGGTCGCTTCCATCTACCCGATGAATAGCCTGAGCGAAGACGAACTCCTGCGGCTGGTGGCCGGCCTTGAAGCCCGCTCTGAACACCCGCTGGCGGCGGCGCTTGTGAGCGCTGCGCAGGAACGCTCGATTGAGCTGCCGGCTGCGACCGAGTTTCGCGCCATCCCTGGGCAGGGCATCGAGGGGCACGTCGAGAACCGCCTTCTGTGGGTCGGCGGCCAGCGGCTGTTCATCGAACGCGGTGTGCAGATCCCGGATGAACTGCTCAAGCAGGTGGCGGCAGCCGAAGAAGCCGGGCAAACGGTCATGATCGCCTACAGCCCTGGAAAAATCTATAACGACGGGGCCTCTGTTTACGGCGGTGAGTGGCTGGGACTGATCGGCGCGGCTGACGTCCTGCGCGACGATGCGCAGGTCATGATCCAGGCCCTTAAGAAGCACGGCATCGAGCGCGTGGTGATGCTGACCGGCGATAACGAGCGGGTCGCGGCGCGGATTGCCCGGCTCGCCGGCGTGGACGAATACTATGCCGATCTGCTCCCGCAGGACAAGGTGACCATGCTCGAGCAGCTCAAAGCGAAGTACGGCCCGGTCGCGATGGTCGGCGACGGCGTAAACGACGCCCCGGCGCTGGCAACCGCTGACGTGGGTATTGCAATGGGCGGCGCAGGCACCGACGTCGCGATGGAGACCGCTGACCTGGTGCTGATGTCAGAAGACCTGCAAAAACTGCCTCACGCGATCGGCCTGGCTCACCGGGCGAGGAAAATCGTCTGGCAAAACCTGACCTTCGCCCTGACGGTCATCGTCCTGCTGGTGATCTCCGCCTTCGGCGCGCAGCTTCCGCTGCCGCTGGGCGTCGTGGGTCACGAAGGCAGCACCGTACTGGTCGTCCTCAACGGCCTGCGCCTGCTCGGTTATCGAGGGTGATGAAGCAATAAACAAATATATAGAATGGGAGGTCGTTCAGACCTCCCTTTTTTTATTAACATGATCTACCTCAGTGCATCCTATCGAAATCTGGGCATGACTTCCTTCATGAAGAGCTCAACGCTGCCTGTTTCGGGGAAGTCGGGAAAACGGAAGATAAAGTGCGTAAAGCCCAGGTCCACCAGCGCCTGAATCCGCGCTGAAACTTCATCCGGCGAGCCCACAATCGGACCGTATTTACCAAAGAAACTGGCCCGCTGCATGCGGACGGCTTCCTCTGTCGTCGGGGCGACCGCCACGCAGTCTGAGCTGTAGGTTTTGATGATCTCATCATAGTTTCGCCCCACGGCTTCGCAGTGCTCGCGCAGCGTTTGCAGGCGACTGCGGCAAAATTCCAGATCGGCATTGTTCATGTTGCACAGGTCCGCGTATTGGGCGACAATCCGCAGCGTGCGGCGGGGACCGCTGCCCCCGATCAGCAGCGGCGGTGGGGGCTCGGGGCGCGGAAAGCAGTATGCGCCGTCAATTTGATAATATTCTCCTTCAAAGGTGGGCGAGTCCTCGGTCCACATTTTGCGGATAATCTGCACGGCTTCTTCAAGCTGCGACAGGCGCACCCCGTCTCGTGGGAAATCGTATCCATACGCCCTGTACTCGTTCTCCTTCCAACCCGCGCCGATGCCGAGGATCAACCGGCCCTCTGACAGCCACTGCAACACGGCGGCCATCTTCGCCAGCGCTGCCGGCGGGCGGTATGACTGGCTGAGCACAATTGTGCCCATCTGCATTTTCTCATATCGCGCCAGCAGATAGGTCAGGGTCGTCCAGGCCTCAATGGTCGAGCGTGTCTGCTCCATCTCACCCGGCCACGGGAAAAAGTGATCGCCAACCCAGGTTGAATCCAGCCCGCCGTGAATCGTGTCCATAAAATGAAAGATTTGCTCGCGGAAACTGCGGTCGTCTGTTACCCTACCGCCGATTTCCTCTGGAAAATCTGGGACGCGCCAGCCGAATTGAATGCGATTCGCCATGTTTCACCACCCTTTTTAAGCAAGTATACCGGAAACCTCAGGGAAAATCCTACCTTCTTTAAGGATCAAACTCAGATATTATTCGCCATAATAATAGTAGTAGGGGGAACAGGAAAGCAGCAGTTTCAATTGGAGGTAAATATGATTACTCTCCCAGCATACAGTGCCGCGACGCTGTATCTCGCGCAAGAGACACCGGCATCAGGCCTGCCGGTCTTTGTCTGGATCATCTTTGGGATCCTCCTCATAGCTGTCATCTTGGGGTTTGTTCTTGGCTCTCGAACCCGCGAGCCAGAGGAACCGCAGCGTTCGCATTCAGAAAGAACCCAGGTTGAAGAAGCGCCCCCGGCAAGGTTCAATACGGTCGCCCCGCCGATTCCGCAAACGGGAGCCGCTGTTGAGGAGACTGTTGAACAGGAGACCGTGACAGCCGGGAACTTCCTCGAAGAAACCGAACCCGGCCTGGAAACCCACGACCTGACCATGATCGAAGGCATTGGCCCGGTCATTATGGACGTGCTGCACAGCGCCGGGATCTATACGTTCCAACAGTTGGGGCAGATGAGCGTCGATGATCTGCGCGAGATTCTACGCAAAGGAGGCCTGCGAGGCGGCGACCCGAGCACATGGCCCACGCAGGCGCGCCTGGCTGCTGACGGTAAGTTTGACGAGTTAAAGGCCCTCCAAGATGAGCTCGGCAAACGCGATACTTAAGCTAGCTAGCTTGCTTGCCAGCTAGTTTACTAGGCAGCCAGACAACCGCCCCATTTCCTACTTGACATGATCATTCGTTTATCCTACAATGAATTGGGAGCGCTCCCACCAACCAGATTAAAACCTGCTGCCGGGTGACTGCCTGACAATAATCTCGGCAGCATTATGATATTTCTTATGCAGCCGAGGTTTCTATGCGCTTTGGATTCTTTGACGATGCCTGCCGCGAATATGTCATCACCCGGCCCGACACCCCCTTGCCATGGATCAATTACCTGGGATCAGAAGATTATTTTGGCCTGATCTCCAACACAGCCGGTGGCTATTCATTCTACCGCGACGCCCGCCTGCGCCGCCTGACGCGCTTTCGCTACAACAACGCCCCCCTCGACACCGGCGGGCGTTACATCTATCTGCGCGACAACGACAGCGGTGAATTTTGGTCCCCCACCTGGATGCCCACCCGCACCCTGCTGGAAGATTACACCTGCCGGCACGGCATGGGCTATACCACGATTCAGTCGACGCAAAATGGAATCCAGGCTTCTGTCCGCTATTTTGTCCCGCCGGGCGAGAACCTTGAAGTCTGGCAGCTTGCGCTGACCAACCGGCGCAGCGAACCCGCCCGCATGTCGATCTTCTCACTGGTCGAGTTCTGCCTGTGGGATGCCTGGGACGACGCGACCAATTACCAGCGCAATTTCAACACCGGGCAGGTTGAAGTCGTGGATGGGGTCATCTATCACAAGACTGAATACCGCGAGCGCCGCGATCACTTCGCTTATTTTGCCTGCTCAGAGACCTTAGCCGGTTTTGATACGGTGCGCGATGACTTCCTCGGCCCTTATCGCGGCTGGGATAACCCGGCAGTTGTCGAAAAAGGCCGGTCGGGGAATACCATTGCGCACGGCTGGCAGCCCATCGGCTCGCACCATGTGAAGATCACCCTGCAGCCCGGCGAAACCCGCACGGTGATCTTCCTGCTCGGCTATTATGAAAACCCGGTCGACCAGAAATTCGACCCGCCCGGCAGCCAGATCATCAACAAGCGCGGTGTTCTGCCGGTCATCCGCCGCTACCTCGACAAGGTAAATGTTGAGGACGCCTTCAAGCGCCTGAATGCGTATTGGGACGGGTTGCTGAGCCGCCTGAACGTCACGACGCCGGACGAGCACACCAACCGCATGGTCAATATCTGGAACGCTTACCAGAATATGGTCACCTTCAACCTCTCGCGTTCAGCGTCTTACTTTGAGTCAGGCATCGGGCGCGGGATGGGCTTCCGCG
>Ga0134094_1003628_pt1 | contig 11202 bp, 10 predicted proteins | sample 5_1taG_FD_94458 | JGI IMG/M metagenome (GOLD analysis project Ga0134094, IMG submission 94458) | Switchgrass degrading microbial communities from high solid loading bioreactors in New Hampshire, USA - 5_19_20_110_A1 metaG | ecosystem: Engineered > Bioreactor > Semi-continuous > Anaerobic >... | reverse complement strand
TGCCTCTCATGATATGTGTTTTGTTCAGCCAAGTATTTATCAGGCTTCTAAAATCCTGGTTTCAAATCCGTTTTTCGAAATCTCCAAAAGCCCATATGTCGGTGTTGGAAAACCTCTGGGGTACCCAATACTGCCGGGATTAACGAATGTAATGCTTGATCTGTATTCCTGGAAAGGACAATGGGTATGTCCGAAAAGAACCAGATCGATGTTTTCTTTTATCGCTTTTCTTTCAAGCCTTTCAATGCCGCTTTTCACATTGTATGAATGCCCATGGGTCAGTAATATACGTTTTCCTTCAACCTCCAAAACCTTATCGGATGGAATGTCATAAACAAAATCACAGTTTCCCGGTACCATGATCACATCTAAATCACGGTAATGCAGTTTTATATTATGCGCATCCCTGTAGTAATCCCCAAGATGTATCACACCATCAATTTGAGGGTACCTTGCAATTATTTTTTTTACTGTATACAAATCTCCGTGTGTATCACTTAAAACAAGATATAACTTCATTCAGCGCTCCAATTTTTCAATGATTCGGCTAATTGCTGAAATGCCCGGCCTCTGTGACTTATGCGGTTTTTTAAATCAAAATCCATTTGCGCCATAGTTTTCCCGTACTCCGGAATATAGAATACAGGATCATATCCGAAGCCATTTTCACCTGCAGCCTTAAATGCGATTTTCCCCTCTATGGTACCGGTAAATGTTTTTATACCTGTACTGGTGACAAGGGAGACCGCACATTTAAAACGGGCAGACCTATATTCGTCAGGTATGCCTTTCATAAGTGCCAGTACCCCTTCATACCTCTCTTTATCGTTTTTGCAACCTAAGAATCGGGCAGAATATATGCCCGGCGCAGAATTTAAAAAATCAACCTCTAAACCGCTGTCATCAGCAACCGCCATATCACCTGTAATTTTGTGCACAGCCAAAGCCTTTATCAGAGAATTTTCTTCAAAACTGTTTCCGTTTTCTTCTATTTCTATGTCAATTCCCGCTTCTTCAAGGGATAGGATCTCATAATCATAACCCTGTAAAAGACTTTTGATTTCTTTTACTTTTCCGCTGTTTTTAGTGGCTATAATCAATCTTCTCATGGCTTCTCCCGGAATAAAAGTACATTCTTTTGTATGTCAATTATATTTTCGATACCTTTTTGTGCCAAGTCAAGCAAATTATTAAAAACTTTACGGTCAAACGGACGTTCCTCGCCGGTTGCCTGAACTTCAATAAGCTGGCCAGTCGCCGTCATTACCACATTCATATCCACAGTCGCTTTTGAATCTTCCGCATAGCATAAATCCAAAAGCTCCTGGCCGTCAACGTAACCTACGCTGATTGCCGCCACAAAATCCATAATAGGTATCTCACTTATCACCTTATTGTTTACCAGAACACTGCAGGCATCCATTAATGCGACAAAACCGCCTGTTATCGCTGCCGTCCTTGTGCCTCCATCTGCCTGGATAACATCACAGTCTATAGTAATGGTTCGCTCGCCTAAAATCTTAAAATCAATGACTGATCTTAATGATCTGCCAATGAATCTTTGTATTTCATTAGACCTGCCGCTTATCCTCAAAGTGTTTCTGTCCCTGTTATTTCTTGTCAATGTGGCTCTTGGCAGCATATCGTATTCAGCTGTGACCCAACCCTCGCCGGTGCCCTTTCTGAATAAAGGTACCTTTTCTTCAACGCTTGCGGTACAAATGATCTTTGTTTCTCCAAACTCAACCAAAACCGAGCCTTCCGCATATTTGTTATAATCTCTTATAATTTTGATATTTCGTAATTCATCGTTTTTTCTTCCATCTACTCTTAGATTATCCATAACAAAAAACTCCATCCATATTATATCTATAATATGTTATCACATGTATGGCACGTTATCCAGAAAATAAAACACTTTATTTTTAACTTCAAATAGACCTTCATTAAAAAATACATTCCACTCTTAGGGCGGAATGTATTTTTCAATTGAGCGTAACGAAAAATCTTTTGCGTTTACATTAAAGACTTTTTGACTCTTGCTGCGTTCCGCTTAGGAGAACGAGGAGTCAATGTTTCGCTTATTTTATTCAAATCCCGGAATTCAGTATCTGTATAATACTGTTTGCTATTGACTCGGCCGCCTTCTGAATAAAGGAATCCGTATTCAACAGGGCCAAATCGTCCGGATCGGACATGCACGCAACTTCAGCAAGGATGGCAGGCATCCTGGTGTCCCTTAAAACAACCGTGTTCTGCCGTGCCTGTATGCCGATTTTCTTGGTCCCCAAATCCTTTACAAGGTTATCCAGCATGATTTGCGCAAAGGGTTTTCCCCTATAGCTTGTATAGTGATAAAGAACCATGGAACCCCTGGTTCCGCTGGGCATACTGTTATTATGAATACTTACAAACAAATAAGCGTTCAGGTCATTTGCAAATTTGACTCTGTCGTTCAAACTCACGGTTTTATCTGTTGTCCGGGTGAGAGCTACGTTTATTCCCTTTGATTTCAGTATTTTTTCGCATCTTAAAGCTATATCCAAATTATATACTTTTTCATAATATTGTCCAAAAACCGCCCCGGGATCAGTTCCCCCATGACCGGGATCTATTACCACCAGTTTGGATGCGGAAGAACCGCCTGTTCCGGTGCTTACCGCAACAACAAGTTCATCCTTATTTGAGCCGGCAACAATCTCAAATTTTTTGTTTGCATCCTTTTTATTGATAGTCAAAAATGAACTGGTGGAAGTAGAAAGCAGTTCTATTGACTTAACAAGACTGTCGTTTATACTCATGGAGCCGTTACCAAGGTTAACAATGCTGTGTGGTATCATAAAAGTAACGGTTCCTTTGCTTCCGGTATCATCAACAATGATTTTGTCTCTGTATTTATTATATTTATCCACAATATCTTTTCCGGTTATTATCAAAGCAGTTTTACCATCACCGTTACCCGGCTTAATATTATTCAGCGACGGAGTTCCTGTAGACGGAGACTGTGAGGGTGAAGGTGATGGTGATGGCGATGGTGACGGCTGGGTACTGGGTTTCGGAGTAACAACAGGAGTTGATGATGGTACAGGATTATTCACAGGCACCGATGTATTCCCTGCCTTTATTACAAACGTAGAATTTCCTCCTGTTACACTATGCGAATATGTAATGGTATTATTATACGGAATGCGTATTATTGTGCTGTTCTGATTATTGGCAAAACTAATAAGCGCTCCGTAAATAATTGAATTTCCGGTTAAGAACCCTTCCGTAAACCTGGTATCTTTTCCGGGAATGGTTATTTGAATCATTTTTTCTTTTTCTCTAAGCTCAAATCTTGGAACATTTCCTTGTTGTGTATTTGTTAAGGTTATACCTTTAAGAGTAACGGTGCAGGTATCCCCTGACGCGGTTATGGATAAAGGTCCATTGCTGGTTTTAGCGCCTGATGCATTCGAAGAGCTGCCGTTTCCGCCGGTATTGGCCGGAACAGGTGTTGTCGAAGGTTTTGGAGTTGCAGACGGTGCCGGTGAAGAAGGTGCAGGTGTAGTGCTCGGCGAAACAGGCGGCGTGTTCCCAGGATTGTTGGATGATGCTGAATTACTGCCAAGCGTCAATATTACAGACTTGCCGTCTGATGAAACAGAAAAAGCATATACCGGCTTTGTCGTTGTTTCAACAACTACACTTGTTCTTTTGGGGTCGGACATATTTGCAAGACGAATTTGTGCAACTGTGCCTTTATTTATATCAAATCTGATAGTTTTTGACACATCGGCATTATCTATTTCAAAACATAATCTATAGTTTTTGAAAGATCCTTCCGGCGCTATGATATATTGTTTTGTAATCTTTGTTGAAGAAGAGTATATACGGATTTCTTCCGTGTTATTATTCTGCGAGTATGTAACCTTAGAAACCGAGCCCCCCGTTGACATTTCCAGGATTCCTGACGCCTGCGCCTGTAATGGCATTATCAACAGAGAGATTATTATACAGAAAACAAGCTGTATTGACATGATTTTCCTCATTAACCACACCTCTTGGTTTTTTCTTTAGTATCCAATGTCTATTTTACCACTTTTTTGGGATATCAAATTAGACAATAATATTACAAGTTCTTTTCATCATTGACTTCGAAATCATATACAGGCTTTTTGGGGTGATCGGATTCACTATAAGAATAAACACAACCGCAATACTTTTGCATATAATAGTGCTTACCCCTGGAAATCTCTCTTCCTTTTCTGTATAGTTCCCTGAAATCCTCGTAATAGAATTTAATGCCGTATTTATCGGCAACAGCCTGTCCCATGCTTTTAATAAGTTCATGGTTTTGGTATGGGCTTATCAACAAACTGGTGGTAAAGGCCTCAAAGGAATTCTCTTTAGCAAATTTCGCAGCGGTATTTAATCTTAAAGAGTAGCAGGTTTTACACCGAAGAAGCTTATCTTCCCCAAGATTCTTTCTCCAGTATTCCAGTTTGTAATCACCGTCAAAACTAATCTTAATATTATAATCATCAGATAATCGTTGTACTGACAGTTTTCGCTTTTCGTACTCCTCCAGCGGATGAATATTGGGGTTATAGAAAAATCCTTCGAAGTAAATGTCGGTATCCTTTTTTAATTTTTCAACTATGGCAACAGCGCAAGGAGCGCAGCATATATGCATCAACAGTTTCATATTTATCCTTCCCGGCAGAAAACCATCCCTTCTCTTAAATCGTGACCGCAGGCATACTGCTGAGGGGTCATTCTCTTGCAGGATTCAGCCTGGATCTCGCGTATTAGCAAAGCTCCGTCTCCTGTCTTGACCCACATATCGCATGACAGCACTTCCAGTATAGTTCCGGGAGCTATTTCAGGATTATTGATCTTTTCATATAAATAATCCGGTATATCGGCTAATTTGGAACAACATATTTTGATTCTTTTTCCGCACATGTTGGAGTAAGCTCCCGGCCATGGATTAGTTCCGCGAATCCTGTTGTGTACGGCCAGGGTTGGCTGGGACCAGTCTATTAAACCTGTCTGTTTATCTATTTTTTGAGCATAGGTAGCTTTGCTTTCATCCTGCTTTGTTCTTGTTAGTGTACCGTTTTCCAAAGCCTTTATAGTTTTTATGAGGGTTTTGGCGCCTAGTTCTGACAATATGTCGTGCAGTTGACCTGCTGTCATATCAATAGGAATATCTACTTCCTCCTGCATCAAAATATCGCCTGTATCCAGCCCTAACTCAGTAAACATTGTAGTAATGCCTGTTTTTTCTTCCCCGTCTATTATAGCCCATTGTATCGGAGCAGCTCCCCTGTATTTGGGCAAAAGCGAAGCATGAACATTTATGGTTCCATATTTGGGTATGTCCAGCAAGCTTTGAGGCAATATTTGACCAAACGCGCACGTAACGATAAGATCGGGCTTAATCGCTGCAAATTCCTGTATTACTTCCGGTTCCTTTGACAGCTTCAAAGGCTGATAAACAGGTATATTATTGGCTAACGCGAATTCCTTTACAGGAGGCGCCTGAAGTTTATGCCCTCTGCCTTTTGGGCGGTCAGTCTGCGTAACTGCTCCGATTACTTCATACCCGTTATCAATTAATGCTTTTAAAGAAGGTACAGCAAAATCAGGCGTACCCATAAACAGTATTCTCATTTGTTACCTTTCCTTCTGTAAATTAATTTTTTGATTATTCAGTAATATCATGAAATCTAACATTCGTTTGCCGTCTCTTCATTCTCCAGATCGACAAATTCTATTACCTTTTCATCAAACAGTATACCGTCTAAATGATCCAATTCATGACATATGCAAACGGCTTTAAGACCTGTTCCTTCAGTACGGACCTTTTCTCCGTCTCTGTTGAGGTACTCAACAACAACTCTTTGCGGGCGTTTGACTTTTCCGTAGACCCCGGGTATACTTAAACATCCTTCGGTTTCAATCTGTTCGCCCTCGGTTTCGGTTATTACCGGGTTGATAAGCTCAATAAGTCCATCTCCCACATCGATTACCACTATTCTTTTAAGGATGCCTACCTGTGGGGCCGCCAAACCTACCCCATTGCCTTCATACATGGTTTCTGCCATATCATCAAGGAGTTCAATTATTTTACTGTTTATTTCTTTTACTTCCTTGCACCGCTTATTTAATATTTCGTCTCCTTTTTTTACAATATTGCGAATTGCCATAGCTATTACTCCTTATATACTTACATGATTCTTATTCATAATTATTATATCATGATTGATACCGCGACAGCATTATAATCGTGATATATTGTTCCACGACATCCTTATGTCATTCTGAGACTCACAAATCACCCAATTGCCTTAAAAAAATATCCTCAACTGGTCACTCTGATTGCATCCAAGAGCCTTTACCTGATACAAGATCCTTCGATTCCGCTCTGCGACCCTCGGGATGACATTATCAGTAATGAATGAGAATTATTCAAACAAAATATCAATGTTTTCGGTCATCTGTCAGAAAACTCCGATTTCGGTAAAGTGAGAGTTATATTATACCATGCTGGCAGGGTCAACATCCACACTTATGTCGGCGCTGCCGGTTTTTATCCTGGGGAATATATCCAAGGCATGATTCATAAGCTGAACCAAAAAGTTAACGGATTTCGTTTTTATAATTATCCGCCACCTGTACCTTTTTCGTATTATGAATATCGGAGGCGGCAGCACCACTGAGCAATCAAGTACTTCCTCACTATCATATTCCTTAAGTATTTGCTTTCTTAAAGCAGCCAGTGAATCCTTTGCAGCATCCTGATTCTCGCTGGAAACGACAATAACGCCTATATGACAAAACGGCGGAAAATTCATAGCCTTTCGCATCATTATCTCTTTCTGGTAGAATGCTTCATAATCCTGTGCCAATGCAGTTTGTACCGCATAATCATCAATATTGTATGCCTGAAGGATGACTCGTCCGGGTTTCTCTCCCCTGCCTGCTCTCCCTGAAGCCTGAGTTATCAGTTGAAAGGTCCTTTCACTCGCTCTGTAGTCATTGTTAAACAAAGCAGCATCGGCAGACAGGATTCCCACTAAGGTAACATCAGGGAAATCGTGACCTTTTGCCACCATTTGCGTTCCCAGCAGAATATCAGCTTCTTTATTTCTGAATGCATTCAATATCTTCTTATGTCCATGCTTTCCGCTTGTTGTGTCCATATCCATGCGCAGCACTCTGAACATGGCAGGATGGTTTTTAAGTTCTTCCTCAACTTTTTGCGTCCCGGTTCCGAATGCTTTGATTCTTTCGCTTTGACAGCCGGGACAGATTCTTGGTATGGGTTCGGTATAGCCGCAGTAGTGACAGAACATTTGTCGGTCATGTGTATGTACCGTCAAAGAAACGCTGCAATTGGGACATCTCGATGTATACCCGCAGTCTCTGCAAAGCAGGAATGAAGCATATCCTCTCTTATTAAGAAACAGGATACTCTGTTCCTGGTTGTTTTTATTTTTTACAAGCTCTTCTTCAAGCTTTCTGCTTAAAACCTTCCTGTTGCCTGCTTTCAGCTCTTCTCTCAGGTCCACTAAGAAAGTTTGAGGCAAAGCCATGGAATTTGGTCTGTTTTTCATGGTTAACAGCATCGTTTTACCTCTTAAGGCACGGTAGTATGTCTCTACTGACGGAGTAGCAGAGCCTAATACCAGCAGAGCTCCGTTTATATTGCATCTTGCCCTTGCCACCTTGCGCGCATCATATTTCGGAGTGTTTTCCGATTTATACGTCAGCTCATGTTCTTCATCAATTATGATTATCCCTAAACTCGATAAAGGCGCAAAAACAGCAGAGCGAACTCCAATTACCACATCCACTTCCCCGGCTTTGATCTTTCGCCACTGGTCAAAACGTTCTCCCTGGGACAGCCGGCTGTGCTGAATCGCTATTCTGTTGCCGAAACGGGCACTGAAACAGCTTACCATTTGTGGGGTAAGGGATATTTCCGGCACCAGCATTATAGCTGTTTTCCGCATTTTTATCGCTTCTTCGATCAGCCTGATATATATTTCAGTTTTTCCGCTTCCTGTTACACCGTGAATAAGTATTTCATTAAGTTTGTTTTGCCCAAGCAGCGGTATTGCTTCTTTCAGGACTTTATCCTGCTCGTCGGTCAAAACCAGCTCTTGTGGCATCTCGCATTCAAAACTGTCCAAAGGACTCCTTTCCGTTTCTATCTCGGTATATGATATCCATCCTTTTTTCGCCATATTTCTTATTGTCCCGTGAGATACTCCCGCAATTAGCAACATATCCTGCAGCGTACATATTTCCTCTGAAAACAGAATTTCCATTATCCTAATGTAATGAATGCTTTTTACTTTTCCCTCATCAACCAGGTTATAGAATTCTTCTTTGCTTATTGACGGAATTAACGCTTTTACCGTCTTTTCGCCGACAGGTTGTTCAAAGAACTCGCGTCTTTCGACAATGCCTTTTTCTATCAAATAACTGATATCTTCAATGCTTCCCTCTATATTGGCAAACTCTTTTTCAGGTATGCCGTTTTTTCTTTTAGCAAGTTTGTCCAATATAATATTTTGTGATTTATTGAGTTCGATATCTTTTTTTACTCTGTCAATATCTATGGTTTCGGCAAGTTGGAGCCATCTTTGCTTTTTCAGGCTAACACCGGCAGGAATCATCAATCTAATGGCATCGCCCCAGGTACAAAAGTATCTTGTTTTTATCCATTGGGCCAGCTTGATCATCTCGGAAGATAAAAGAGGAGCTTCATCAACGATTTGGAATATTTCCTTCAGTTTTTTGTCTTTCTCGCCCTCCCGGACATCGATAATCCATCCCGCTTTTTTTTGGTTTCTTTGTCCAAAAGGAACAATAACACGCATACCCGGTGTTGCTTTGTTTATTTCATCCAGTGGTAACTTGTAATGGTATAGCCTGTCGAAACTCCGTGTCGCTTCAGATAGAGCAACAGCCGCAATAAGCATAGAGAAATTCCTCCAAAAAATATATTTAAGGCAGGACATCATATCCTGCCTTTTATATTATCATCACCCGCTGTTAAAATCAAAGAAGCAGTATTATCATGAGGAGCGCTGAGCGGTTGAATCAGGATCCTTTCAGGTTAACAAAAAAGATTCTTCGCTGTCGCTCATGCTGACATGACAGGCGACAGGCTTAGAATGACATTGGAGTATAATGATCAGTCTTCCGGTGATATCATCATGGGATTAAAAAAGGGATTTGTATAAAAACAAATCCCTCATAATCTTAACAGGAATATTCCTTGTAAACATACTCAGGAATACTGCTGATATCTCCGCTGATAGAAAATACAAATTGGGTATCAAATTTTTCCGATAAGTTTTTAATTTGTTCAAAGAATTTTTCATATTGCTCGTCTTTTGAAACAAAATTTGAAAGAGCATCGATATATATGGCCTTGATATCATAATTCTGGGCAATCATGCCGCATATAAATGAAAGCAACTGATCCAGATTTGAAATGGGAAATTCAGAAATATCTACATATCTGATTGGGTGTTTAAGATTGGTAATATGATTGATTCCACGATTAATAAAAACTATGTCCCCGGTACAATTATCGAGCAAAGCATTAGCGCCGGCAATCAGGTATTTTGTCTTACCTATGCCCTTGTTTCCATAAACTACCTTTATCATGGGTATCGTCCCCTTTCTTAATCTTTTTTATTATTGTTTTCTTTTACAACCTCCATTTTAGATACCGAGATTTCATAAGCTACCCGCTCTTCAACTTCAGTTTCGGATATTTTTTTCTGATAGGTGCGGCTTTGGATACGCCCCCATATACGAATATTATCGCCTATTTCAAAAGTTCCGGCATATCTTGCGTTTCTTCCCCATGCAATACAGGGAATATAGTCCGACTTATTATAGGCTCTGTTAACAGCAAGTAAAATATCCGCAATCTCGCGTCCAAAAGGTGTTGTTCTGTACATGGGTTTTCTGCAGACAAACCCGTTTAAACAGATCTGGTTAGGATTCCTGTTGGTCACCTCCTCTTCCGATATTTCTATTTCTCTTGCAAAGACAGTCAGCATTAGCTTATGTCCGCCGGTATTGTTGAAATTATTATATGAGCGGAATTGGCCTTCAATTATAAGATAAAGATTCTCCTCAATGCTGTCGGGGCTGACCAGACGCTCTGAGAACATTACCGGTATTATATCATAGTTTTCACTCAACCGGGGAACCTTAATATAAACTATGTAAAAGCCCTCACCATACACCTCGTGACTGAACTCCGGGTTTGATACAACCTTCCCGATCAGGCTTACACTGTTGTTTTCTAATGCCGATATTCCTGACATTTTATATTCCAACCCCTCTCAAAAGTCTTTCGTACTTATCGAACATGCTACCTGATAATTATTATTCAGCATTAAGTTCGTTTAGAAGCCCTTTTAATCATAAATGACAAACATTTGTAAGAATCAATATGGTATCCCCTTAAAAATAACTAGTACATCTATAATTGAATCATATATTATATTTCACCAAATTAACAGGGGGTTAAACATGTTTTTTATGATAATTTACTTATTTATATTGCTTTACTTTAATTTTCATCTTTAATTTGCCTTCCGTCATAACGTATTCTGTAGTTTTCTTTTATTAAAAGGTCTGATACTTTTACACATTGAAAACCGTTGGAAGTCAGGTTTTCAAGTATTTCAGGCAATACCTTTTCGGTATGCAGCGTATCATTGTGAAAAAGAATAATGGATCCATTTGTGGTCTTTTGTGTCACACGTTTATAGATATCTTCCCTTGTCATGCTGTTTTTCCAGTCAAGGGAATCAACGTCCCATTGAATCGTATAATAATTAAGTTTCCTGGCTACTTTTATTGTCGCTTCATTGTACTCGCCGTATGGCGGTCTGAATAAATTTGTTTTACAGCCTGTTATCTCTTCAAGAATTTGAGCACAAAGCAATATCTCCTCTTCTATTTTGTTTTCCGGTATTTGAGCCATATGTGCGTGAGAATATCCATGATTTGCAATTTCATGGCCTCTGTCAAAAATAAGTTTTACCGTGTCAGGATATTTTTGGGCCCATAATCCTACTATAAAAAATGTACCTTTTGCTTTATACTTGTCAAGTATATCAAGTATATCCGGGATATCATCCGCTCCCCAGGCACAATCGAAAGTTATGGCGCACTTTC
>Ga0134094_1003624_pt1 | contig 11212 bp, 7 predicted proteins | sample 5_1taG_FD_94458 | JGI IMG/M metagenome (GOLD analysis project Ga0134094, IMG submission 94458) | Switchgrass degrading microbial communities from high solid loading bioreactors in New Hampshire, USA - 5_19_20_110_A1 metaG | ecosystem: Engineered > Bioreactor > Semi-continuous > Anaerobic >... | reverse complement strand
ATTGCCGGAAAAACCCTGCCGGAACACCTCCTAATTAGCAAGAAAATAGGCGAACATGACACACAAGATGCACTACGAAGCATCACTACTGTCAAGCGTAAATTTGTGACATGGCCACCGGAAATACATCTCGGCGAAGCCGAAAATTTATGCTTGACAGGTAGACAAAATATTATAATACCCTATGGAGGTGTTCCGGCAATCCCCAAATAAAAAGGTTTTAAAAACATTATGCTTATTTCGGAGAGTTTTAGAGGGGAACTCCTCTAGGAGAAGGGGCAGGCCGAAACAACGGTCACGTTGGTTCGGCCGAGGGGAAGGCTTTCCCCCTTAAAAAAAAGTTATTAAAAACCAAATAAAGCCCTTTAGAAAAAAATTAACCAAATACCCTACCCAAGCACCAAAAGCAACATAAAAATCATTCAGAAGCTGCAAAAACTCATAAAGAAACAGATCCTGAAAAATCAAGCATCACAGAAACCCTTAAAAAATCATAAAAGAAAAATTAAAACTAACAAAACCCTTGATACAAAAGAAAATAAAATAAATGAAACGAAAAAAACCTATGGAAACATAGAAATCGAAAACAACAAAACTGCACTTAAAACTCTTAAAAATCACAAAACTATCGGAAACCAAAAAACTCTCTTAAATGATGAAAAAGTAGCAAATAAACATCATAACCTACAAATTAAGCAACTTCAAATTCAAAAAACAAACCTTCATGCGAAGCAAAAACTTACAAAATAAACCAATAGAGTCATTATCTTCAAAAAGAAACTTTACCTTGCAACCACGATTCGAAAACCACATAGCCAAATCGAGCTTATCCTTATCCTTCGGAACAATAATAAGGCCAGTTCGATCAATTGAACGATAACGAATAAAATCACTTATGATCTGAGACGTTACACCACGAACCTCCAGCTTAATGCCACAACCACAATGTAACTTCAATAACAAAAGCGAGCTAGAAACAGTTAACAAAAATTTAACACACTCCTACTCGAAAATCGTCATAAAAATCGGTGTCATAATCATATTTTCCAATAGGCAAGAATTATAGCAAACTGCATAAAATCAAACGAAATGCAGTTTGCTACAATACCTCACATCGAATGTTCGGTGCCCTTCGGAGATACCTCCGGAGATTTCGAAGAAATTTCCGGAGTCTTTTGGAATTTTCGAAGGATTTCATCAAACTTTTCTTTCGTTGACTTAAACGAAAAATTCTGAAGAAACCTAAAAGAACTATCCGGGAAATCCCGCATATCAGCACCAGAAATGTTGTTATTTTGGGGATTTTCTAATTCCTTTGGAATTAGAAAATCTTCCGAACTGAGTTTACGTGCAAATAATTTCGACTGATTTTTTATCTCATGTAAATCATCAACAAACATTTTAACTTCAATTCTTGCCCTCGAAATATCCACATAATAACTATTTCTCGAATTCAAAACCTCTTGGGCCGAATCCATATGAATCAACGCACGATTCACCGTAATACCTTGCGCCTTATGAGTTGTCATAGAATAACCATGATCGACATACTTATATTCCGAAATATCGAACTCAACAAACTTATCACCGCATTTAACAGTAAATTTATTACCCTCAATCTTTTCAATATAACCTACTTGGCCATTCATAACCCCGATCTTCGTATCATTCATAAGAAAAATGATCCGATCTTTCACCGAAAACTCTCGTTTCGAATAAACTCCGTCACCATCCATCACATCATATGAATGACCCTTTTCTAATTCCCCATTTTGTTTTAGAATGGCCCGGATCTTACGGTTCAATTCTCGCCGATCTCGGTTTTGGGCCGTTAAAACCACCGTTTCCGAACGTTCCTCGGGCGACAAGGACGTATATTCATCCACAACCGCTTTCAAACGTTCCTTCCGATCAGGAATCACCTGAATCGTATCCTTTTTCATCAATTCCCTTAAACCATCAATGTGACTTTTAACAACCGGATCATTCATATAAACCTTGACATCGTTTGGGATTTTCGACACGTCGAAAATGACCTTATTGTCTAAAGAAACCTGCATAGCATCGGAATGAGCATAAATCAACGTACGTTTGTCTGTAGGATCTTGACCATGAATCTCCTTCGCATAACCCCAATCCATATAAGCATACTCTTTTAGATCAATAATCTTAACATCATCCCCTGAGCGGACATAGAAAACATTCTTATCAATCTTTTCAATGTAACCCGTTTCACCCTTTTTAATTCCAAACTTTTCATCATCTTTTAAAAAGACAATCTTCTCATTCCTAGCCAAATTCCTCCGGAATTCAAGACCATCCTCAGTCATCAGCTTATATTCTCTACCCTTGGCCAACCCATGTTTTCTTAACTCCGAACGGATCATCGAATTAATGGCTTCACAGTTATCCGATCCAGTAACTAAAACCTCAGTATCCTTCCGGGCAAAATCCGGAAGTGAAATATAATCCTTCACAATCGCTTCAATCTGATCCTTTTCACGCTTAAAAAACCTGACCGAATTACTCTGTTCAAGAATATCGAAAGATTTTTCAACCCCTACATCTTTACCTAAACCATCTCGTTCACCCAGAACAGCTTTTTTAACACTTTCCAGAAGATCCTTGACTTTTTGACGGCGAATGTCATCCAGTGTAACATAGGCTATCTTATTTGTTGTTACCAAATCTGCAAAAGCATTACCGACACCGACCGACAATAACTGACGATCATCACCCACAAAGCAAACCTTCGCATTTTTAATCCGGGCAGCTTCTATCAAAGCATCCATAGCGACATTATCTACCATACTGGCTTCGTCAACGATCCAGACCTCCTTACCCTTACCCGGAGTTAAACCATCAAAATCCCAGCCGGTCTTATTACGAAAGTCCTGGCTTAAATCCAAATTACCTGCTTCCTTCTCCAACTGATTCAAAAACCGATGTAACGTACTGCTTTCAATGTTGGCATCAGCCTGTAATCCTTCCGCAGCTTTACCCGTAAAACACGCTCCCCGGACAGTATAACCTTCCGCTTCCCATATTTGTCTTGCGTAATTAAGCATAAATGTTTTACCCGTACCAGCCAAACCTTGAACAGCACAAAACTGATCCTTACAGGTAGTCAAAAACAAAATCGCATTTTTCTGTTGATCGGAAACGATCAACTTCCCATCCTCACCGGTGGCCAACGATTTCAAAACCTGTTCGGCCCGATACAACGTAAGGGCCTCCATTGTACCCTTAGAACTTAAGACCCTATCAATAATCTTTTGTTCCAATTCATAACTTTTACGGGTAATATAAAAAGATTCCCGATAATTTTTAAAACCCTTCTTTAACTTTGGAGTACCAACCGGAATAATACTTCTTTCGATCACCTGTTGGAAACGATTATAGAATTCATCTTCGCTTAAACCGACACCAACACCATAAGCTAAAGCTAATCTTTTAAATTCTCTTTCAGTAAATGCAAAGGATTTTCTCGACATCCTATCAATGGCCATCTCAAACAATTCATCTTTAGTTTGTTCAGCCGGCAGGATCGGGGCGCCGGCAGTAATTTTAATTCCACCCATTTCCCGAATTGTTTCTCGCCAAGAATCTTTCAGAACATTAATATCCTTTTCTTCTTTAGCCTGGCGAGTAAGCAAAGTCACCTTTTCAAGTGATTTTGCATCAACATGGTCGAGGTCTTTAATCTTATCCTCAATCTCCTTTCGCCGTTTAGACATCTCCTGAATAATATGGTCAGGAACTCCAGTTAACTCAAAAAAGCCTTCCTCCTGATTGGTAACTGTAATATCATAACCTTTCTCCATCAACTTTAATGCCAAAAGATTGCGATACATTTGACCGTAAATCATTTTATTTTGGTACAAATTCTTATTGTCAATTGAATACAGTTTACCGTTATACATTGTCATATTCATGATAAGACAATGCGTATGCAATTGAGGATCTTGGGCCCTGGACACAAAATGATCAAATTTAGCACAAAGCATATTCACGGTATTGACAAACATCGTTTGTTTGTTAACTGTAATCCGGGTTCCGATCTCCCGTTCTTCAATCTTATTTAAAATCTCCTGAACAGCTTCGTGATGTGCCGACATAATATCTTCATTCAATTTATCATCTAGAATCATAGCAATCGAAACGGACTTCGGAGCTGAAAAACAAAGATCAAAACCCACTCGATCATGATGATCCTTTCCTGGCTGAAAATGATCTTTCAAGTAATAATCAAAATCTTTCTTATTCACCAGATCCGGAAGATTAAATTCATCCTTCAATTTACCCGACCAATAGTTTTCCGTATCCTTCCGAACATAGTAATCATCCTTCTCATAATAAGACGATGCTTGACGCACACTTACGTTTTTAATGGATAACATCGTCAACCCTCCTTAGTTATCTCTTAACAACGCTTCCGTAATCGATCTAATCGAAGATATATTCACATCAGACTTTGATGTATCGTCTTTAGGCATTTCAACATTATTAGAAATTATCTCAGGTTCATCTTCCTTAATGTTCGCATTAGAAGATTCTGAAAATTCCGGTTGGCCAATATTCGGAAAGTCTTTCATAATGAAGCCTTCATAACGCTTTTTATAAAAAATACGAGGAACTTCAATTTTAGACACTCCAAAATTCGCTATATTAACAATGGCCGTTAGATCCGGAAGAGTTTGAAATTCTGTCGGGATAACTAACCGTTCTGTCTTTTCCTGTTCAGCCCAACTTTTACGATCTCCTATATCACTTGGAGATACTTGTCTAGATTCATTCACCTTAATAATCTGCTTTTCACCAATAGCTTTACTGAGAAATTCGGCTGTTTCCGGTTCACGAATACGGAAAGTAAAGTTAGTATTAAAATTATTGTAAAAAGTTTTAAGATTAGCTCTACCGTATGCTTCTTCAATTCTCCCCAAATCTTGATTGGCACAAATAAGCGAAGCACCTTTAGAACGTCCTACAGTAATTAAATCGATTACCGAATCTAAACGGAACAAACTACCCAATTCATCAATGATAAAGAAAATTCTACGACTTATATCATCCGGCAAGGAAAGAGTTTGTTGGATCATAGTATTTATAATTAAGGTCATTACTGGTTTAAAAATGGATTTATACTGATCAACATTCAAAATAAATAAATTAGGTTTAGGAATATACTGACCATTCGCATCTAATGCTTGATCACGAATAAATTTACGAAAACTGAATGTACCATCCATATCAGTTAAATACTTAAGAAAATGAGTTCTTTCAAGTAACAAAGACATAATATTAGCTGAAGTTGTAGAATCACTTTTATCAATATGTTTAATCGCCGTTTGTTCGTGCGGAGGAAGTTTCATAAAATCAACAACTATTTCTTCAGTAGATTTTGAGAAAAATTCTGCTATATCTCGATTAGTAGTTCTACCCTCTTGTTTTAAAAAAATTAAACCAGCCCGAAAAACATCTTTAGCACAATCATAAAAATACTTATTTTTAGTATCATCTGTTGCAAATAACCCTTCAGCAATCACATCAAAATCAGGATATTGTTCGATCTCATTAAACAAATTCCATTGAACACTTCGCTTATCAAAAGGACTAAAAATTAAATCTAATTTACTATTATATTGTTTCTCAATAAACTCACCTTTTAAATCATAAAGAATACATTTTTCATTGGTTCTTTTCGTAAATTTACGCTCATTAATTTGAGCAATAATTTGATGCAATAAAACACTTTTTCCCGAGCCAGAAGTACCCAAAATTAGCATATGTTTTGATTCCATTTCAAACGGTATATGAGTGTTCCCAATTTTAATAATGCTTAAGGGATTTTTCTTCGCTTCTTTAGCAAGTTTCTTGTTAAATTCATCTATCGGAGTTATATCATGACCACGTACAAATTTTTCGATTTTTTCTGTTTTAGATGAAATATAAAAAGCACCCAAATATAGAATTGTTGCTATGTAAGAAAATAAAGAATAAAAGAGCAAATTTTTAAAGTTTTTAGCCACATTTTTATAGGCATTATTAGATACTTTATCCGCTAAAATTTGATACACTTTTTTAGGTAATTTAGTATATCCTAATGAATATTTTAGCATCTCTTTTTCAACCGAAATTCCCCCAAAAAAATCTACCCCAAAATGATACTTCCAAAAAACCGAACTGGGTAATTTAATGTTTGTATTTACGATATGCGCTTGACTTACATCTTTAGCAATTTTATCAACACCAAAAACTATAACTACCAACTGAATAATTAGACCCACCAGAAACGCTCTAGAGAATAATTTGAAATACATTTTCGAATCGGCCCAAAACGATTCATGCGTTTTATATCCTTTCAAAATTGACCCCTCCTTTGAAAATTAAATTCTTTAAAATAACAACAACCCGTATCCTTCCGGTCATTACAATATGAATCAGATCTTATGCTTTTTGATTCTTCCAACAAATCAACCTTATCCAAATCTTTAAAAGCAATAATATAAATACATCCTATCAATCTCTAAACTTAAATTCAGCCTCCTTAACTACATTATCATAATAATCTAAAACATCTTTTAAAGATGAATTCGGATCAGAAGATTGAGCAACTAGAACATTAGCTATCAATTTAAGCATCATTGTATTGACATATTCGGTTCTCTGAACATATAAAAGCCGATCATTTATAGATGTATAAAATTCCGCTTTAGCTGTATCAATATTCGATGATAGACCAACATCAACTAAATAATCAGTAAGACTTTTACCTGCCTTATCAGCTCTCTTTTGCAATTCCTCCTTAACCTTAGATGACACTCTGAAACCAATGTAATCAGTTTTTTTATCACTCAAACCCATCACACCCCAAGATATAATGTTTATACATATAATATTATATCATAACAATCAATAAGACAATAAACAAAAATAAATGTTAAACAAATGTACTAACAATGTAAAACGCCAAAAATGAACATTCAACGAGTAATTAATGCCAATCCGAAGGATTGCGTCGGGTGTGAAAGATTTTCGTAAGAAAATCTTTCTTGGTAGTATAGGTTTTTGAATTGCAGAAGATGACCAACAAGAAAACAGGAGTATCAAATCAGCTATAATGAGTCAACTAGAACAGCAGAAGAGTAAAACAATCACGAAGAAATGACAATAACCAAAAACGAAAAAATATACAAACAAAACGAACAGAAAAACATTTAGCAGGAATATTCCAAAATAAAAAACCGATAGGCCAGGGAGGACCATATCAGTAATACCTAACAAAAAATCATCCAATTTATAAGGCTAAAAATAAGGAAAAGCGACCCGGCCCTTGCGGGCCGGGGAAACGTCGAGGGGCTTTCGCCCCTCGAGCTCCCCATTTATTATCTCCCCATAGCCGTTCTAGCCATTGCAATAATTCTCCTAACAACTCCTATTCGTGTCATATTCCATTCTTTGCGCAAACTCTCGATGAAATCATTGTCGCTTTTTGAAATTAACCCTTTTAGAAGTATTTCTTCTTTTTCAGGAGGTTGGAAGAATACACTCAACTCATTTTCCAGTCTACGTTTTTGATAAGTTCTCTTTTCGGAACTTTTATTGGTACCAATTACTCTATCTTGTATCGCCTTACCTTTAGTATTCAACTTATCGGGAATAATATTTCCAGTACCGATAAGCGAACCATTAAAAGGACTAATATCAGTACCATGTTCTTCTTTATCTTTGCCATTAGGCGAACCTTTCGTTGGACTATCATTAGCACCTTCAAAAGTACCATTATTAGGACTAATATAAGTAATTTCAGAAGAACCATTAATAGTACCGTTATAAGTACTATTTAGCGAACCATTAATAGTATCTGAAATAGGACTATTATCAGTATCTTTTGACGTATCTTTATCTGTACTATAATCAGATCCACTAGATGTACTGATATTAGTACCGTTTTCTGTGCCGATTATAGGATTATTTATAGCACTGATAAAAGTACCATTTTTTATATCATAAGAAGTTCCATTATCAGTTCCAATATTAGTTCCATCATTAGAACTAATTAAAGTGCCTACGCAAGGACTTAAATTAGTTTCATTTTTGGTGCAGTCTGAGGAACTATTTAAGGTACTATCAATAGTACCGTTAATGATACCGATATCAGTGCCGTTATCAAGTTTCTTGACCTTATCAAAAATTCCAGATAAATCCGTTTTTCGTTTAGCCATTCCATAGCCCTCCAATCAAGCAGATAAAATTTTATCAGTCAGTTTCAAATAATCTTCTGCGCCATAACATTTTGGATCATATTCAAAAATAACTTGCTTATTAGTAACAGCTTCACTTATAGCCACATTTTTCCTTATAGGTTCAGTTACACGATCAGGATACCTAGCTTTTAGTGCTTCTAAAATATCCTGAGCAATTTTAGTGCGACCATCAAATTCAACCGGAACAATATAACTAATTTTTATTTCATGTTCTTCATTTTCGTAAATATCCTGAATGTTATTTTCAATATCGACAAGTGCGGTCAATGAATAACGGTCCATTTTTACTGGAACAATCAATTCATCAACATAAAGCATCACATTCTGGGTTAATGTGGTGAAAGTAGGGGAACAGTCAAAAATGATGTAATCGTATTCTTTAATTTCATGAATTTTTGAAAATATTCTACGTAATTTCTTTTCTCTAAATTTTTCGCCATTCAACTGGATTAATGCAGAATTCAACAATCCATCAGCAAAAATAATATCGAGATTCGGCCGAACATCAAAACAAATTGCATCTCTTAACTCACATTCATTCGTAATTAATTCCGCAATCGTTCTGGAGCAATCTCCCGGAAGATACTGCGTATCTACGTTAAATGATACAGCCACATTTCCTTGAGCATCCGTATCCACTAAAAGAACTTCTTTCCCTTTTTTAGCCAAAGCAAAGGATAAAGATACTGCCGTTGTAGTTTTACCAACACCGCCTTTTGCATTTAACACCGCAATTTTCCTCATAAAAAATCCCCCTTTGAAATTTCAATTATTATACATATATCATAACATATATTTTATGTTAATACAATATATTGGTACATATTTTGGTACTTTTTTCGGTATTAAAAAAAGAATGAAAACTAGTAAAAAAAAAAGTACCGTTAAACAGCATGAAAATAAACCGCCTTACGGCTCCGAAAACAAAATGGCATCCACTCCGCTGAACTTGTCAAGGGGGAAGGAGCCTAAATATTGGGTCCACTCGACTTGCCCCCTTGACAAACGCTCCGTTCCTGCCCCGGATCAATTAAGAGCCGTAAGGCTAATTTTTGGCCCGGAGAAGGGCCTAAAAAATAATTATGTTAAAATAAGGAGGAAAAAATTATGAAAAAGTATCAGGTGATATTGGCAGATCCAGCGTGGAAGTACCGGCTATATGACAAATCGGATAAGGCGCATGGCGCAGCAGCAGCGCATTATCCAACGATGAATTTAGAAGATATTAAAAAGTTGCCGGTTCCGGAACTGGCAGATAAAAACTGTGCATTGTTTTTATGGGTTACACCGCCATGTTTAAGGGAAGGTCTAGAAGTAATTGATGCTTGGGGATTTCGATATGTAACAAAAGCATTTAACTGGGTTAAAACCTATAGATCAGGTAAAATGGTTATTGGACTTGGAAATTATTCAAGAGCAAATTCGGAGGACTGTTTATTAGCATTAAAAGGGAGACCTAAAGTAAAAAGTCATTCAGTATCGCAAATTATCTATGAAGAATTTAATGATGAAAATATCAAAGATATTACTGAAACTTTAATAACTCCATTTACAAGACATAGTGAAAAACCCAAAGAACAATACCGGCGAATTGAAGAACTATTTGACGGGCCATATTTAGAAATGTTTGCCCGTAGCCGGTGGAGTCTTGAATGGGATGTCTGGGGAAATGAAGTAGAAGATAGTATTGATCTTGATAAACTGGCATAAAAAATAATAAAATTTAAATGAAATAGGGTAGGGAAGTGCTTAAAAAGGTACTTTAATAGGTACTTTTCTAAGCACTTTTATAATGACCAAAAAAATACCGGTATTAACATAATACCGGTGTATATAAAAGGAGGATTTAGAGGTTAGCTTATTTGAGGCCCGGAAACTTTAAGAGTGTTGCCGGCCGGTTGAACTGATTTAACAATCTCATATGCCTTGAAAACCTGATCTCTCTGGTCAAGTCCGGACAGGGCAGGACTATGTTGTAAAACCTCAATGATCCTGGTTGAACGGAATCCATCGTTGAGCATAGCCTGAACAATATCCCGATCTGTTTTATCAATTATCCATTCACCATTATTTTCACGCATTATAATGTTGGCATAGGCATTATAAAGATTTTCAGCCGTCATTGGGATTTTAAGATTTAATTCAACTGGATATGATTTCAATTCTTCTACTTTTTTTGATATTTCGTTATTCTCTTTAATAAGATTCTTTGGATCGGTTATATCAAATTCTGTACCATATAAATTAACTACTACCCAATCAGCAGGATTCTCTGAAAGATAAGTAATCTTTTGGTTCTCGAACCGTACAATTAAACGGGCCGGTGATGGATCGATGGAATTAGTATTAAAATTGGATAAATGAGAAAGATTTTGAGAATTATCATATATTTCAACTGTATCGAATTCTTGAATAGCAAAAGGTAAATTATATAGACTCATTTCTCGAATAAATTCAAGATTATCTTTTGGAATGAATAATTTACCTGCCTTGGCCCTAGCCTCAACCCGATCCGCAGCAATATCAACATTATCAACACCGACATAAATCAAATGAGTGTGAAAGCCATAATATTTAGCTTTTTCGGCCCATCCAATCATAGTATCAGTTTTTAATGTATCTTCGATAGCAAAAGATTTACCTTCTCGAATATGCTTATCTAACCATTTAACTGCAATATTATTAACAACACGACCAATTTCAGGAGAAATATCATTATAATCAGCATCTTTAAGAAAATCAGGATTTAACTCATGAAGATTATGATTTATAAAAAAAAACGGGAGAACATCTCTGCCGGATTTATTATTAAAAACAGCAGCAATATCATCCCCACAAAAATAATCGAAATTTGATTCCTTGACAGGAAATACAGACGATTTCCCAGAACCAGAAGGACCAGCAACAACTAACATTATCGGAGAATCATCAATACGATTATTTAT
>Ga0134094_1003620_pt1 | contig 11221 bp, 8 predicted proteins | sample 5_1taG_FD_94458 | JGI IMG/M metagenome (GOLD analysis project Ga0134094, IMG submission 94458) | Switchgrass degrading microbial communities from high solid loading bioreactors in New Hampshire, USA - 5_19_20_110_A1 metaG | ecosystem: Engineered > Bioreactor > Semi-continuous > Anaerobic >... | reverse complement strand
TGCCTTTCCTTATGAATGAGATAACGGAGTTATCCACATCCTTACAATCAATCAGTTCAAAACCCTCATGGCTTGTATCAAGCTCATAAAAAGCTGTTTCGGTTTTATATAAATGGTTCAAATCACATACATACTGACTCATTTTCTCGTGCATCGGATAGTTTAACAAATGCCACTCCAGACTCTCCTTGTACCTCCACTCAATAAACTGAGCAAACTCGCTTCCCATAAACAGAAGTTTTTTTCCGGGATGAGCAAAAAAGTATCCATAAGCGCATCTTAATCCGGCAAATTTCTGCCAGTAGTCTCCTGGCATCTTGCCAATCATTGACGCTTTTCCGTGCACTACCTCGTCATGGGACAATACCAGTATGAAGTTCTCGCTCCATGCATACATAAAGGAGAAAGTCAGAAGATTCATATGGTATTTACGGTATATGGGGTCCAGGCTGACAAATTTTAAAAAATCGTTCATCCAGCCCATGTTCCATTTATGAGAAAATCCCAGTCCTCCATCGTGAACCGGCTTGGTTACCATCGGCCAGGCGGTTGATTCCTCCGCGATCATCATTACATTGGGATAATATTGATACACCACATAGTTGAGGTTTTTTATCAATTCTATAGCTTCCAGATTCTCTCTGCCGCCGTATTTATTAGGTATCCACTCACCCGGCTTGCGGCAGTAATCAAGATAAAGCATTGATGCCACAGCATCGACCCGCAAACCGTCAACATGGAATTTATCGAGCCAATAAACTGCGTTTGCCACCAAAAAGTTTTTAACTTCGTTCCGGCCGTAGTTAAAAACATGAGTCCCCCATTCCAAATGTTCACCTATACGCTTATCTTCATATTCGTAGAGGGCCGTTCCGTCAAATCTGGCCAGCCCGTGTCCATCCTTTGGAAAATGAGCCGGAACCCAGTCCAAAATTACCCCTAATCCGTTTTTATGGCAAGTGTCTATAAAATACTTAAAATCTTCTGGTGTACCGTATCGGCTCGTAGGGGCATAGTATCCTGTAATCTGATAACCCCATGAACCATCATAAGGGTGTTCCATAACTGGCAGAAGCTCCAAATGAGTGTACCCCATTTTTTGGGCGTAGGGGACAAGGGTTTCCGCAAGCCGTCTGTAGGAATATGGCTTGTATCCGGTTTCAGATTCAGGGTCATCGTCAGGTTCCTGCCTCCAGGATCCCAAATGGACCTCGTAAATATTCACAGGCTTATCAAATACGCTTTCCTTTGATCTTTTCTCCATCCAGTCAGAATCCTGCCATTCATAGTTGTCAAGATCATATACCACAGATGCCGTATGTGGACGTATTTCAGCATAAAAAGCATAGGGGTCGGACTTTATATATATTTCATCAGCGGGAGTTTTTATTTCGTATTTGTATAAATCACCTTTGGTGAGGCCGGGAATAAACAGTTCCCAAACCCCTGAGCTTCCCATCATCCGCATGGGATGGATCCTTCCGTCCCAATTGTTAAAAGAACCAACTACGCTTACTCTCTTTGCCGAAGGCGCCCAAACGCAAAAAGACGCGCCTTTGACTCCTTCTACCTCACAAAGGTGGCATCCCATCTTTTCATAGATTCGGTGGTTATTGCCCTGATTGAACAAATATAGATCATAATCCGAAATAGTGGGCCAAAAGCAATACGGGTCGATAACCGAATATGTGTGTCCTTCTTTTGTTGTATGGATCAGTTCATATTTAAACGGGGTATCTCTGTCGGCAATAACACACTCAAATAATCCCTCATCGTTTATGCGATTCATTTCGTAAGTTTGTCCGGTATGTATGTCTTTGATGACGATACTCTTTGAATGGACATTGAATGCCCTTACCACGATTTTATTGTTTTCCGTGTGCATGCCCAGCAAAGCATGGGGGTTTTTGCTGTTGCCGTTTATTAAATCATAGATCCGGCTGTTGATTTCCGAATACATATTTTACCTCCGTCTAATATGTGTGGGTTACGAATATACTAATCCATTTTCTGTATCTTTACAACTCACTTTTATTTTTACCCTTAATATGGTAATCTCTAATTAAAAGAATAGCATAAAAATTAACAATAGGGGGTACATATCTTGGATAATGAACCCAGGATCATAGATTCAAGAAAAGGCCCTGATCTTATCTTAAGGATGCTTGACATCTCCAGCGTTATTCTTTGGGGTTTTATTATTGTTAACCTATTAATGATCATGTCTGCCAAGCCAGTGGACGAGACCTTTTTTGACCGCTTATTCTCAATTAAAGTCCGGGATTACTGGGACGAAGATCTTTTGCGGATTCCTTTGAAATTGTCCATTGTACAGCTAGTAATAAGCGTTATATTGTTATTTTTAAATTCAAAACGACTTAAGCGCAGGGATGACAAAATCAAAACCTCTGTTATAATATCCTTGTCCGTTTCTCTTATTATATGCGTGGCCATACCTGTGTTTCTATATCTATAACAGGATAACAGGTGGATTACCTGTTAATTTTATATTTTAAAAGTGTCCTGTAGATAAACACCACCGCTTCCATTCTGGTAGCGTTCGAATCCAAGTCCAGCACATTTCCGGCCTTTCCGCTTATTATCCTGTCTCCGACAAAGGATGACACGATCTCCATGTCCTCTTGTTGCAGCTGCCAATAATCATTGAAGCTCATAATTTGCTCCGTTCCGTATTGATTCAGCGGGTGGCCCAAATATCCCAGGGCGCTGCTGAGAAATAATATTATGTCTTTCCTTGTGGCAGCTTTATCGGGGTATACCCTGCCTCCGGCATCGGGATGTATCAAACCAAGGTTGATCGCAGTGGCCATATCCTTATAATACTTGTGGTTAGGTGTAATATCGGCCGGCGGGAACAGTCCGGTGTAGTTATGACTTATGTTGAAGCTTTTCAGGACCATATTGACCATTTGCCCTCTTGTAACGTTATTGAGAGGATAAAAGTATTCATTTTGAATATTATCGAAAACTCCCAGTCCCTGAAGGGTATAAATGGCATCATATGCCCATTCATACGGCTCAATATCCCGGAAAATAATTATCTTTGGGATCTTTACAGAGATTCCCGCAGCCGGCGAAGTACCTGCGGTATTGCATGCCACAACTTCATAATAAGTATTTTCTCCGGTTACAGGATAGTTGTCGGTAAAGGTTTCAGTATTTTTATCAACACTTCCTATAAGTTTTCTAACTCCTTTTATTGTACGGTAAATATCATAACGATCCTCTTTATCAGTTTGATCCAGCCATTTTAACGTTACACGGTTATAACCTGCTGATACGGCCTCAAGGTTTACCGGCGCTTCGGGTGGGGAACCGAAAAAATGAAATTCCGGGCCTATACTGCTGAGATCCCCTGAATTTGCCCGAATCCTGAAATAATACTCGGAGTCTTTATTAAATCCCATACCAGTAAAAAGTGTGCCTTCTTTTACTGATTTGATTTCGCTCCATGGACTGTTTATGCTTGTTCTGAATTCCAGGGTATAGGTAATGCCTTTAGGGGCTTTATCGCTTAATATATACAAAAGCCCCTCAACTATATATGCCTGGACCGGGCCGGGTTCCTCAGGATATTCATTTATAAACGTCCGGCTTTGCGTAAAACTCGAATAGCAATGATCGCCTCTTTTAGCACGTACCATGTAAGTATAGCTTTGTCCGTATGAAGCGCTGCCGTCTGTATAGGTTTCGCTGTTTTGTGGAAGTATGGATAAAAGCTCCCATGATCCTTCACCCTTTCTCCATATTTCGAATCCCGTCTCATTATCGTATTGGTGAGTCCATGAAACGATTATCCTGTCGGATGCAATCGCTTTGACTGATAAATCAGAAGGTGCCGGCACTGTTTCGGCGGTTATTTTTACTTCTTCAGTATATTCGGACTTTTGTCCGTACTTTGATCGCATACAAAGTCTGTATGTATAAGTCTCTCCGGGAGTACGCCCGGTATCCGGATAGCTTGTCCCACGTCCGTTGTACAATGTAATAAAATCCCCGGAAGAATCTTTCCGCTCCAATATTATATTTCCCTCAAACGAATCAGGAATTTCCCACATAAGCCTTATTGTGTTTTGCGATTCACCGTAGCCCCAGAGAGGAGTTGTTAAAGGGTATCCGGTATGGGTACTCACCCCGGCAGTCGAAGGTATATACATAGAATATTTTTCATTGTCATAGCGGACTCTCACACGGTAGTAATACCGGGTATCCGGCTCGACGGTATTGTCCCGAAATGTGATCTCGGTAATGGGAAGCTCTGCTATGACGCTCCAGGAGGTTTGACTGTTTTCGCTCCTTTCTATCAGGAGATGATAGCCGGGCTCCCTTTTGACAGGCAGGACAGGATATTCCCACTCAAGATCCACATGGTCAGGAAATGTGTTTGCTATCCTGAAACTTATGGGGTATAGATTCACCGCTTCCACTTCCGGAGTATAAGAGCTTTTAAAAGTTTGTAAGTATACCGTTTGCAGTCTGTATGTATAAACATGGCCGTTTGATATTAAGTAATCGTTATAACTTTCCCTGCTACCGGCAAGAACTGTAAGCTGACTGAATTCTCCCTTATCTACAGATCTTTCGACAACGATATAGGTTGTAATATTAGGATTTTCACTGTTTTTCCATGTCAATTCATTATAGTTCTGATTTACCCGCACGCTTAAATTTTTCGGTTCCAGAATAGTCAGGGCAAATCCTTTATTTGTCTGGAAAAAGCCAGGACAAGACGTGATCATAACAAATATCAATATTGCGGTTATATGTTTTGTAAACTTTTTCAAGTCCTCATCCCCCAAAAACAGTCTATCACAGAATATATCGGCAAAAAAAGAGCCGGCAGTGATACCGGCAAGTAAAGGGGGTCAAAATGTATTGTGAGGTCATTTAAAGTATTTACAGAAAAATTAAATATTATTCAAAAAATAGAAATAAATTTGTTATTATACTATTCCTTCGGTATAATAGTGAATAGAAAAATTAATGCACATAAGGTATACTATTAATGAACATTCTGTCATCCTTGGCGCTCCCTTTTGTTGTGCAGAGCGAAGTGCAGAGTCTTCAAGGATGACATAATGATTTAGTTTAATTTTTGTAGAAGCAGGTATAATCATGAATAAAGAAATTTGGAACAAACCGAAGGTTTGCAGCAATATAGGCGGTGAAGCCCTCATAGAGGGGGTTATGATGCGTGGAAACAACAAGGTTGCCATGTCGGTGCGGAAAGCCTCGGGCGAAATATATACAGATGTAAAGCCATCCATTCCGCTGACTAAGAGAAATAAAATCCTGGGCCTTCCTTTTATACGGGGCAGCGTATCTTTAATAGAATCAATGGTTGTAGGTATAAAGGCCTTGATGGAATCGGCCGAACAGGTAGATTTTGAAGAGGAAGAAACTGAGAGTAAGTTTGATAAATGGGCAAAGAAATGGCTTGGGGAAAAATATTTTAATTATATGATCTATTTTTCCGTAGTTGTCGCTTTGGCAATAAGCATAGGCCTTTTTATTCTTCTTCCCAATTTGATTGTGGGACTGTTTCGCTTTGATAAGCAAACTTCAGGCGGGTCCTTATTGGCTAATCTGATTGAGGGACTAATACGTATTACTCTTTTTATTTCCTACGTTTATTTGGTTTCAAAGAACAAGGAAATCAAAAGGGTTTTCCAATACCATGGAGCCGAGCATAAAACTATATACGCATATGAAAACGAGGAAGAGCTTACCGTTGAAAATGTCAGAAAGCATACAACATTGCATCCAAGATGTGGGACCACCTTTATGTTTATCGTAATAATAATCAGTATTATTGTGTTTTCCTTTGCCGGCTGGCATAACCCGCTGATCAATGTTCTGCTGAGACTGGTTTTGCTTCCGGTTATTGCCGGAATCTCCTACGAAGCGTTTAAGTTATCTGCCAAATCAGGCAGCAAATTTGTCCGCTTAATAAGTATTCCCGGCTTAATGCTTCAAAAGATCACTACCCAGGAGCCGGACGATTCAATGCTGGAGGTGGCTATCGCCTCGATGAAGGCTATATTGCAGGAAACCGCCCAAACTGAAGAAAAAACTGTTGCTGCCTCCGAGGGTGCCCTATGACGATTAGGGACCTTTTAAGAAAGGCAAGTAAATATTTAGCTGAAAGAAATGTGGAAGACCCCTCATTAGAGGCAGGTCTTCTTTTATCCTGGCTTATTAAGAAAGATATCGGCTATATTTATGCTAATCCGGAAATTATTTTAGATGATGAAAACGAGAAAAAGTATCTTTCGATAGTGGAAAGAAGAGGCCGCCATGAACCTTACGCCTATATTACCGGCGAGTGCGGTTTCCTGGATTACACTTTTTATGTCGATCCGAATGTTCTGATACCCAGGGGTGATACTGAGCTTTTAGCCCAGAGCGCCCTATTTGCGCTTGGACAGGATCCGGAATTCTTTGCCCAGGAAATGTTCAGGCTTGAAAATAAAAACACTTACAGAGTATTGGATATCGGTACCGGTTCCGGATGCCTGGCTGTCAGTATAGCAAAAGGCCATGCCTCTGTATTTGTGGATGCTGTGGATATTTCTGAAAAAGCTTTGAATATTGCTCTTAAAAACGCCATGCGTTATGGTGTTGAAAACAGGATAACTTTTATTAATGCTGATTTTTTAGATAATAACATTGTTTTATCCGGCAATTATGATCTTATAGTATCGAATCCTCCATATATACCTCTGAATGAAATGCCATATCTTATGGAGTCCGTAAGAAACTATGAGCCTGCTGTTGCCCTGGCGGCAGGCAGTGACGGATTGATATTCTATCGTGAGATAGCAGAAAGGGCTTCGTCTCTGTTATCGAAGCCAGGAATCATTTTGGTTGAATGCGGATACAACCAGGGGCAAAAAGTGCGTGAAATATTTTCCGACAAAGGTTTTTCAACACTTATTCTGAAAGATCTGGCCGGTATCAACAGAGTAGTTGCCGCAGCAAAAAAATAAAGGTATAAATTTCCCCATTTTGACCTATACTTTCAATAGGATGGCATTATATTGTATTTTTTTATCATGGTATAAATTTGCTTTAATGCCTTTACATATTATATTAATATAGACCAGGCAAAACGGAGAGATTTTATATGACAGATGAAGTCATTAATAATAAGTCTCATGCATTTAGTTTCTTCAGAAGATTAGCCGGCGCGAAGAGTCGGGAGGCTGCACGGCTTGCCGAAAAAGAAGAAATGATGAGAGAACTGACAGAAAATATTCAGGAAGCCTATAATGAATGGAAAAATGCCATGGCTAACTTTGAGACGGCTGAAGGTAAGGATATGGTGGATTATTATGCTTATAAAATCAAAGCTTCGGAAATCCGCTATGATTACCTTTTAAGAAAGGCAAAGGAAAGCCGGGCACAATAAACTTACATTCACCTTCCAATTCGGACGAATTTTTTCGTCCACTGCCGTATATAAATTAAATAGGGTATAGACCTTTTTAACTGTATGGATACGGCTATCCCTCACAGCTATCAAATATGACCGGGGATAACCGTTTTCTTTTACCTGCGCTGTTTGCAGGGTTGTTTTGGCCCTGCGGAAAGGAGGGATTAAGATGGATAGGGGCCTTATAATATTAGCCTGGATAATCGGTGTTTTAATTGTCTTTGCCTTTGGTAAGGTCATGCTTTTACCTCTTAAAATAATCTTCCGCCTGGTGATCAATGGTATTTTGGGCGGCCTGGCAATTGTGATTATTAACCTTATAGGAACGCCTCTTGGATTTACTATTTCCCTGAACCTTATTTCTGCGCTTGTCGCTGGTATTCTGGGCCTTCCGGGAATAATACTGCTTGTCATTCTGAAATTTCTTTTATAGCGTTGTAAAAAACATATTAGTTTTTTGTAAAACATATAATGTTAAGACAAACTATGAACCATAATCATAATTTCTAAGCGGGGTATGAATAAGAATGATTGAATCCAAAGATTTGATTGAAGAAACTTATGGCATAACGATTACATCCCTCAAACCTTGCAGAGGCGGTTATATTATTGACACCAATTTAGGGAAAAAGCATCTTCGCCCGTGCCAGTGTTCGGAAAATCGGATATTATACGTACATGCTGCAAAAGAACACCTTTATAATAAAGGTTTTACAAACATAGATACATATCTGGTCGCTTTAAACAATAAACCATTTATTGAAATTGACGAACAGAATTTTGTCATAACTCCGTATTATGATGCCAGGGAATGCGAATTCAGCGATGATGCGGACACCATAAAAGCTGCAAGCGCTCTTGCGCATATGCACAAGTTGGGAAAAGGCTTCAAATATGAAAATGAGGCTGTTCCGAGCGATTTGGGAAAGCTGCCTGAAAACCTGGGAAAACGGTACGACGAAATATTAAGGATGCGAAGAAAGGCTGAGCGGGAACGCGGCGCTTTTGATTATATTTACCTGGATTGCGTGGACAAATTCATTGAACTCGCCGAAGAAAGCCTCACTCTGTTAAACGGCGCCGAATATCCCCGTCTGGTCAAGAAAACCCTTAATGAAGGCGTGATTTGCCATCATGATTATTCATATCAGAATATTCTTATAAAAGGGAATACAACTTATATCGTCGGTTTTGAGTGCTGCTGCGAGGAACTTAGGATTTATGATTTGGTAAACCTGCTGCGCAGGAAAATGAGAAAATGCAACTGGGACATCCAAAAAGCCTCAATTTTACTGGACGCCTACCAGGAAATCGCGCCCATTTCCAAGGACGAAATAGTGGTAATGACGGCTATGCTCCTGTTTCCTCAAAAATTCTGGCGTGTGGCAAATAAGTATTACAATTCCAGAAGAAGCTGGGCGCAAAAAAACTTTACCGGCATGCTGGAGAATGTAATAGCCGAACATGACGATCATGTCCGCTTCATGAAGCAGTTCAGAAAGCTGTTTTGAAGATCGTTTTATCTTGCACTCGCTGCGTCAACACGTGTAAGCGGGTGCAGGGATCTCATTTCGAACACAACTTCTTTCAATCAGACATAAAAGATCCTTCGCTTCGCCAGAATGACATATCAGTTTATTCTTCGCCGGCGCTCAGAAAAACATTCTGACGTTCGGAATGACAACTATTACACCATTAATGACATCATATCCTTTAATAATACTATTGGATTTCTTTTTAAAACAGCCCAATTACTTTCTAAAACAAGCCGGTTATTTTACCGCTTGGATCAATATCGATTTTATTTGCGCTTGGAACTTTGGGCAGTCCCGGCATTGTCATAATATCTCCGGTTAAAACCACAACAAACCCTGCTCCTGCAGAAAGCCTTACTTCTTTTACATTCAGAGTGAAATCTTCCGGACGGCCCAACAGGGACGGATTATCCGAAAGGGAGTATTGTGTTTTCGCTATGCAGACAGGAAGATTGGAAAATCCCATTTCTTCAATCGCTTTTATTTCATTGAGGGCTTTGGAGGTATATTCAACATTCTTTCCACCGTATAACTCTCTGTTAATAATCTCTATTTTTTCCTTGATGGGCAGATTGATATCATAAAGCATTTTAAAGGATGACGGTTTTTGCTCTATTATTTCACATAGTTTTTGGGCCACCTCTGTTCCGCCCTCTCCGCCTTTTGCAAATACTTCCGCAAGGGCAACCTCCACGCCCCATTCCCGGCATTTGTTCTTTACAAAGGCCAATTCTTCATCGCTGTCGGTAGAAAAACGATTCAGCGCGACCAATACCGGTACTCCGAATTTTCTTATATTCTCAATATGCTTCTGAAGATTGACTATTCCCCGGCCAAGGGCGCCTACATCTTCTTTGGACAGATCTTCCTTTTTAACTCCGCCATTGTATTTCAATGCCCGCACTGTGGCAACCAAAACAACTGCATCAGGAACTAAATCCCCATACCTGCATTTAATATCGAAGAATTTTTCGGCTCCCAGCTCGGCGCCGAATCCGGCCTCGGTCACAACATAATCCGAAAGCTTCAGAGCCAACCGTGTCGCCCTTATACTATTACAACCATGTGCAATATTTGCAAAAGGCCCCCCGTGAATAAGGCATGGCGTATTCTCAAGTGTCTGGACAAGATTTGGTTTTATGGCATCCTTTAAAAGAAGGGTCATGGCGCCGTGGGCTTCCAAATCCTTTGCCGTAACGGGTTTTCCGTCATAATCATAGGCTGCGATAATTCTTCCCAGCCTCTCCTTTAAGTCTGTTATATCTGTCGCAAGGCATAAAATAGCCATGACTTCTGATGCTACAGTTATATTAAACCCGTCTTCCCGGGGAAAACCGTTGACCTTTCCCCCCAAACCAACTACAATCTGGCGAAGGGCACGGTCATTCATGTCCATGCAGCGTTTCCACAGAATCCTTCTTGAATCTATCCTTAGCCTGTTACCCTGATGTACATGGTTGTCCAAAAGGGCTGAAAGCAAATTATTCGCAGCTGTTATCGCATGCATGTCGCCGGTGAAATGCAAATTTATATCTTCCATGGGAAGAACCTGGGAATAACCGCCGCCGGCGGCTCCGCCTTTTATTCCCATAACTGGACCAAGGGAAGGTTCCCTCAGGGCGATTATTGCTTTCTTTCCAATCTTCTCAAGAGCTTGTCCAAGGCCGACAGTTACAGTAGTCTTTCCCTCCCCGGCCGGAGTCGGATTAATGGCTGTCACCAACACAAGCTTTCCGTTTTTTTTATCCTTCAGTCTTTCATAAACACCGTCTTTTATTTTTGCTTTATAATCACCGTAGAGTTCCAGGTCTTCGCGCCGGATCCCCAGTTTCTTTCCGATTTCCTCAATAGGTAATAATTTTGCATTTTGAGCAATTTCGATATCGGTTAACATTGTTATTGTCTTCCTTTCACATAAAAATAGAAAAATAAATTAACTAAATGTAATGACAAATGAATCCCGAAAATTTTATTGACAGAATTAATCATAACCATATTGCAGCGAAAATTTCAATAAAAACTTTTAATTGCACGGATTAAACCCACATTAATAAGAATTATCACCGTAACCTTTTACAGGCTTGACCATATATTGTATTAACGCCATATGAAAGACTGACTATATGAAGTCAAGTGGTAAATGAGAAAAAAGTAGCGTAGACGCTAGGGACATTGAACCTTGAAAATAATGCATGCTGAAAAGGCCTGAGCCATCTGGCGCAAGCCTGAG
>Ga0134094_1003613_pt1 | contig 11239 bp, 8 predicted proteins | sample 5_1taG_FD_94458 | JGI IMG/M metagenome (GOLD analysis project Ga0134094, IMG submission 94458) | Switchgrass degrading microbial communities from high solid loading bioreactors in New Hampshire, USA - 5_19_20_110_A1 metaG | ecosystem: Engineered > Bioreactor > Semi-continuous > Anaerobic >... | reverse complement strand
GATGCCGCAGGCCGGAGCCCGCATATGGGACGAGGATGGCAACGTGGTCATCGACACTGACCCCGGAGCGCGGAGGGCTCTCGAGTACTTTGCGACCCTTCACAATGAAGGCTTGCTGTATAACTCGCCAATCTTAGAGCCGCCGCTGTATGAGGCCACTCGCCAGGGCAAAGTTGCCACTTACTATATCGGTGCATTTTACGATGAGTTCCTCAAAGCCAACCTGCAAGATATGGAAGGCGATTGGCGCGTGATGGAAGCGCCGGTCTTTGAAGACCTGAACCTGGGCGGCGCGCCGGTGGTGGATATCCAATGCCTGCCCAACAAGCCGGGCACGCCGTATGTTGAGCTGTATAAGCAGATCTGGTATGACTACAACTTCAACAGCGAAGCCCGCCAGGCCTATACGTTGAAGGTCATCGAGGAGAATGGGCCGGTGCAGAACCCGATTTCCAAAGCGATGCTCGAAGAGCCCTTCTGGCAGGAACCGGACCCTTACTACGGCGGGCAGTCTTTCCGCCAGATGGAAGGGCAGGGACTGCAGAATGTCTCCGAAAATATGCGGGTGACGACTGCAGATGCCGAAGCCGACCAGATCATCTCAGCGGAGTTGGAGAAGTTTGTGGCAAACGCCCAGACAATGGATGAAGCGATCGAGAACATGGCGAGGAACTTGCGCGACCGGATTGGCCAGGCCCCTCCGGACCCGAACAAGTGATTTCGAAATTAATACAAGGTCAGGGGCGGTCCTGATTGTTTAGCGTTTCGTGATGGCGCAATACAGCCGCGCCATCACGAAACCCCATATCATTTTCAGATGGAATGAGGTTGAAAGGGGCGCCTGACTCGCCCGATTACACGTTCGATGGAGCGTTCGATGACCCATAATGGTACCTTGAAGCGGATGTGGAAGTATCGCTTTGCTTATGCTTTCATTTCCCCCTTTTATATTTTATTTTTGATTTTCGGGCTGTTTCCTATTCTGTGGTCTTTTTACCTGACCTTTCATAACTGGAATGGTCTCAGCCCTATGCGCTGGGTTGGTCTTCAAAATTATCAGGCTTTGCTGCGCGACAGCACCTTCCACGAAGCCCTCCGGAACACGATCATTTACTGGATTGTGGATGTTGTATTTATTCTTTCGCTGGCGCTGATCTTTGCTTCGCTACTCCATAACAACTGGTTGAAGGGTAGAAAAGTATACCGGGTGGTGCTGTTCCTTCCATACGTGACTGCCACGGTGGCGATTGGCCTGGTCTTCAATATGGTCTTTGATTACAACAGCGGGCTGATCAACAGCATCCTAACCAGCCTGGGTCTAAACCGCGTGCCCTGGCTGAACAGCACGGAGTTCTCCAAAGTCCCGGTGATGATCCTGAATATCTGGCGAGTTATGCCCTGGTATATGTTGATTATGTTTTCAGGGCTGCTCGCCATTAACCCTGAATATTATGAGGCAGCAACGGTTGATGGGGCAAACCCGATACAGAAGCTTTTTTACATCACCATCCCCAGCCTCGCGCCAATCCTGTTCTTTTGTTTCCTGACCGAAACGATCGAGTCGTTTCGTATTTTCACCGAGCCGTACATCCTGACCGGCGGTGGGCCGGGCGCTTCATCGCTTTCGATCGTGCTGTACCTGTACCAGAACGGCTTTATGATCTTCAAGATGGGCTATGCTTCAACCATCGCCTATGCTTTGACTTTCATTTTACTGGTGATCTCCGCCGGGCAGATTATCTTATTGCGTAAACAGAGCAATCTTATTGAGGAAAGCTAGTTATGTCTGCTACGTTATCTTCAAACGTCGAAGCGAGGGTCAGGGTTTCTCAGACTCGCCGGCTTCACCCGGATCGTCTTCTTGTCCACTTAATCCTGCTCTTCTGGTGCCTGATATCCATCTTTCCCCTGTTGTGGATGATGGGAGTATCGCTAAAGCCGGTCACCGAGCCGATTGGTGGGTTAGGTTCGATGATCCCGCAGCGCGTGACCCTTACGAATTTTGAACGGGTTTCCACGTTGATGCCCCTGGCGCGGAACACGCTCAACAGCCTGATCGTCGCCACATTTGGCACATTGACAACGGTCTTCCTCTGCGCACTGGGGGGATTTGCCTTTGCGAAATACAACTTCCCGGGCAAGAATTTCCTCTTCTACCTGCTGATTGCAACGATGCTGATCCCACCTGAGGCCGGGATTGTGCCGACCTTTATGATCATGCGCGGGCTGGGCTGGATTAATAACTACCTGTCGCTAATTGTGCCGCGCGCGGCGACGGCGATTGGAATTTTCTATATGCGCCAGTATATTTCCAGTTTTCCGAACGAGGTGATGGAACAGGCGCGCCTGGACGGCTGCAGCGAGTTCCGCATCTTCTGGAATATGGTGCTGCCGGTGGTTTTCCCGGCTCTGGCAGCCTGGGCAACGCTGGCGTTTATCGCCCGGTGGAACGATTTTATGTATCCGCTGCTGTTCATGACTTCCAAGAACATGTTTACGTTGATGGTAGCGATCTCGAAACTGCCCGTTAGCGAGAGCCTTTCTACGCCCTGGCCGATCATTATGGCCGGCTCGGTGATCGCCGTGTTCCCGTTGATCCTGATTTACCTGCTGATGCAGCGTTTCCAGGTCTCTGGGCTGCAGTTGGGCGCGGTAAAAGGATAATTGACATAAAATTATCATGTCAATGATCAGCCGAAACGCCATGATGAGCATTGCCTGGACATCAAAACACTGTATTTTCAACCCAGATCTTCAACCAAGGATAATGCGATGAACAAACGAGATTTAATCTTCAGCTTGCTTGACCCGGCCAGCGAACCGGATTACGTTCCGGCAGCCTTTTTCCTGCATTTTGATTCGGCCTACCACTTTGGCCCGCCGGCGGTGCAGAAGCATCTGGAATACTTCCGCTATACCGGGATGGACTTTGTCAAAATTCAGTTTGAGTTGGGGTTCCCTACGCTGGAAGTGCGGACTCCTGAAGTTTGGGACAAACTGCCGTTTTATGACCTGGAGCACTACCGCCCGATGCTGGAGGTGGTCAAGGGGCTGGTTGACGAAGCCAAAGCCGAAGCGCCGGTGATCCTGACCCTCTATTCTCCTTATATGCTGACGACCAATATCGCCGGTTCAGAAGCCGTATCTCGCACCATGCAGGAAAATCCTCAGGCATACCAGCGGGCAATTGGAAAAATGACCGACAGCCTGTTGGCATTTGTCAAAGAGTGCATCAGGCTGGGGCTGGACGGTTTCTATACCTCCACGCAGGGAGGGGAAAAGGACCGGCTGGCGGACCCCAGCCTGTTTGATACCTGCATTCGCCCCTATGACCTGGCGATTATGGAGGAGGTGAACCGCGCCTGCCCGTTTAACATTCTGCACATCTGCGATTACCACGCGCCTTATGATGACATCACGCGGTTTGTTGACTATCCGGGGCAGGTCGTCAACGTGAGCCTGGAGCTGGTTGGGAAAGACCTGACCGCCCAAGAAGTTGCGCAGATGTTCAAGCGGCCTTTTATGGGCGGTTTGGCGCGCTTAAAGACGATCGCCACAGGCCCGGAGGATCAAATCCGCAGCGAGGTCAGGCAAGTTTTGGAAACTGCTCCAAAACGCTTCATTTTGGGCGCAGACTGCACGGTTCCCGCCAATACGCCGTGGGATCATCTGCGGGCAGCCATTCAAACGGCGCACGAGTACCGCAAATCTTAAATCGAGCGACTGCTAAGATAAAAGCCTGGCCGGTCAGCAAATCGCTGACCGGCCAGGCTTTTTGTTATACGCGCCAGCCGTCACTTTGACGCCAACCCCGAGATGGTTTTGAGACTCATCCCTTGCGCTTTTTCTTTCTGCGCGAATCCCCTGGTTCAAAGTCCTCAATCAGTTGACAATTTTGAAGGCTGTCTTTATACTAAAGGCAGTTCTGTCATTTGTCGCAAGCCTTAGGACAATTGAAGAAAACCCTCCTCGGTTATCATTCCAGCGAACTGCAGCATAGGACTCTTATGGAAACAACCTTTGAACAACTCCTCGAACAACCGGAACTCTGGCTTTCTATTGCCGGGCAGCAGGTGCAGCCTGAATCCGTCCAATTGGAGGGTAATCGCCTGACTGCCGCCTATCCATACGGCATTGTTGTCGAGGGGAAACGCACGGTTTATGATCGGACTGTGGAATGGCAGTGGCAGATTCGCAACACGGGCAGCCAGCCCACGCCGCCGGTGAGCGCCTTCCGCCCGCTGGTGCTGCGCTTCGACTGCCGGGGGTGGATGGCCCCTACGCTGCACGGAAGCCGCGGCGGGCTGAGTGACAGCAATTTTCCCCCCATCTCGTGGACATTATGGAGCCGCTCCAACGTTAGTGAGGGACTGCCCGACACCTGGGTAGCGCAGTCGGGCAATGGGCGCTCGTCTAACCTCGATTTGCCATTCTTTGTGATCGAAAATCACAGGCGCTCGGGCGGGCTGTTTGTCGGGCTGGGCTGGTCTGGCGATTGGGATCTGCAAATGTCTCGTTTTGAGGAGCAGGTCACCATCCACGCGGGGATGACTCATCTCAACCTGTCGCTGATGCCCGGCGAATGTTTCAGACAGCCTTCCATATTAGTGGGAGAGTATCACGGCCCGGCAGCAGCCGGCTTTCGCGCGCTGCGCAATACGCTGCGCGACGCGGTGCAGGCAAAATTCATGGGCCAGACTGTGCCGTTGATTACCTGTTTCAATAACTACTATGGTGACCGCGGTAACTTTAACGCGGACGTCTTTTTACGTGAGATCCCGGCAGCGTCTGAGGTCGGCATCGACTACCTGGTGATTGACGGCGGCTGGACAGGCGGCGGCGACGATGGGCTGTGGGAATCGGTTCCGCCCCATATTGGCACCTGGCGGCCTGACCCCAAGAAATTCCCCGAAGGTTTTGAGCCTGTGCGCCGCATGGCCGAGCAGTACGGGCGCAAGCTGGGAATCTGGTTTGATATCGAGCACGCTCACGCCCAATCGGAGGCGCTGCGCGATCATCCTGAGCTGTTCTTCACCGGGCTGTTAGATAATAACGGCTGTTATCTGCTGCGGCTGGATACCGACTCGGGCCGCGAATGGGCCTTTGAGTCCATTGCGCGAATCGTGCGGCAGGTCGGCGGCCAGTATCTTAAGTTCGATATGAACGCCGACCCGGCCCCCATTTGGGAGCATAATGACATCCCGACCCGGCGCGGGGCAACCGAGATCCGCTATATCGAAAATCTCTACCGGCTGTGGGACGATTTGCTGGCAGCTTTCCCTGAAATGCTGACAGAAAACTGCGCCAGCGGCGGGCGGCGCATTGATCTCGAGATGATTCGCCGCTCGCACACGGACTGGATCAGCGATCACAGTCAGTCAGAGGCGATCGTGCGTTATCACATCTACGGGGCAGCCCATTTCCTGCCTGCGAACCATATTCACACCGGGTTTGCACATAAACTGCTCGAGCCCAATCGCCCGGTAGATTGGACGCGCCCGCTGCCCGCCAGCGCTTATTTGAGCCTGTTTGGCGGTCATTTCATTCTGAATGACCGGGCGCACGAATTTACGCCAGGAGGGCGAGCCGAACTGCGGCGCTATCTCGAGCACTTTAAGCGCACCCGCGCCGCTTTTGCCGGTGACCTGACCTTTATCGGCACGCAGGAGGGTACCTGCTGCGGCATTTCCGGTATTGCCGGTATTGATCGGGCTACGGGCAAGCGCGCGGCGGTCATTTTTGGCGCGCGCTGTGATGAAGCCGTGGCGCAGCTGCCCGAGGAATTTTCAAGCCTGGCCACCATCGGTATGCGGGTAGGCGATGACGGCAGCGAACAGTTTGTACCGGCTTATCTCTTTTATGATTTTTGATCTATTCTAATCAGGCTGCTCACCCCCTGATTGGCAGTCTCAACCTCGATGAATGGAGGTGATTTTCAGGACCAACTGAACACGCATAGGCACCATCTGATGTGTGAACGAAAGATACGCTTTCGATCTGAGCTTCTGAAAAGCCAGAAGCATTGGTAACACTCATGGAGGTAATAATGAAGAAGAATTGGCTGCTTAAAGCGACCATTATGATGACGCTGGTAGCCCTGCTCCTGTCGTCCTGTCTGGTAACCCGAGAGACCCCTGCGCCGGCAAGCCCCACGGAATCACCGGCGGCTGAGGAACCGGCGGAGACAACTGACACCGAAGAACAGCCCGCTGAAGAGACCCCTGGAGAAGCTGGCGAAGCCGATTGGCGAAATACACCGCCCTACGAACGGTATGATGAGACCGTCGTCCTGACCCTGGTGAAGGGCGGGCAGGAAAACTCCTCGCTGCTGCCGGAAGGCGAGTCGATTGAAGACAACCGCGACCTGCAGTACATTGAGGATACCCTCAACATCGATATCCAGTTCAACTGGGTCGTCCCCAGTGACAGCTACGGCGACCGCCTTAACCTGGCGATCACCAGCGGCGAGATCCCGGATGCGATGATCGTTAGCCCCATTCAACTCCAGCAGTTGGTTGAGGCCGGGGCTCTGGAAGATATGACCCCTTACATTGAGAAATATGCCAACGCCGATATCCTCTCGGCTTATGAAGCCACCGAGGGCGTTGCGCTCAATTCTGCAACCATCGACGGCAAGATCTGGGGCGTTCCCAATGTTCAGCCTCAGGCCGATGCTCCGTTGATGGTCTGGGTGCGCCAGGACTGGCTGGATAAGCTCGGTCTGAAGGGCCCCGAGACAATCGAAGACATTGAGACGATTGCCCGCGCCTTCATTGAGCAAGATCCTGACGGCAACGGTGTAGATGACACATACGGCCTGACCGGCACCTTGCAGCCTGTGATGGTTCCCAGCAACCTGCACGGTTTTGACATTATCTTCAATGCTTTCGGCGCCTTCCCGACCATCTTCCACCAGGATGAGAATGGTCAGGTGGTTTACGGCTCGGTCCAGCCGGAGGCCAAGGAAGCCCTGGCAAAGCTGAACGAGTGGTACAAGGCCGGCCTGATTGATCCTGACTTCGCCACAAAGAACACCGATACGTCGAACCAGATCGTGGTCGGCGGCCAGGGTGGTATCATGATCGGCCCGTGGTGGATTTCGTGGTGGCCGCTGAATGACTCGGTTGCCAATGACCCCAACGCCAACTGGCAGCCCTTCATGATTAAAGATAAGAACGGCGAGTACACCTTCTCGATGGGTGATTACACCAACAGCTTTGTCGTCGTCCGCAAGGGCTACGAGCATCCCGAAGTTGTCCTCAAGATCCTGAACATCCAGAATGATCTCAGCTACGGCCTGAACGATGCGCCGCAGTACTATGAGAACTTCAATGAGATCTGGAGCACCCTGTTCCCGATCCCGTTCCTGATCGAACAGCCGTACGTGGTGGAGAATATGGGCTTGCAGTACCAGCAGGCGCTGAATGGCGAGCTCGACCCGGCCACCTTTAGCGACGCGATGAAGCTGGAGTTCGGCCAGATTGAGACCGATGTTGCCAGCCCGCGCAGCGACGTGCCCAGCTGGGCGACTCGCATGGCCCGCCTCGACGCAGCACTGCTGCTGGCCGGTGGGTATAACGAAGTCCGCGCTGATCCGCGCGCCGTACGCATTTACCCCACGGATCCGAACTGGCCTTCGCTGAAGAAGATGGAAGACGAAGCCTACCTGCAGATTATCACAGGCGCTCAGCCGGTTGACTACTTCGACCGGTTTGTCGAAGAGTGGATGGCGAGCGGCGGTGAAGCTTTGCTCCAGAACATCAATAACGCTCAGTAAATTTTGTGATATAAATCACTGCTGCCGCGCAAATGCTTGCGCGGCAGCACAATCTGGCTTCGGGGGCTTTACGCCGGGTCTGGCTCGCTAACCCGGCGTAAAGATCGCCTTGTCCTGAATTTTTTGCGGGATGGGGCGTACCATTGCATCTCTAGGGACAAACCATGTTTAAACGCTTGAAAGTAAAATCAGAACAAATCTCATATTCGCTGATGATTCTGCCTGGCATGGTGCTGCTGGTCGCCTTTACCTTCGTCCCGTTGTTTTACTCGGTAATTGCTTTCCAGAAATTTAACCCAGCGCTGGGCATTACTGGATCACCCTGGGTCGGCCTGGATAATTTTCTTTTTCTCTTTCGTATTCGGGATGCGCGTGAGGTATTTGGGAACACGCTCTTCATTGCTACAGGCAAAATTGTTCTGTTGGAAGTTGCCGCGGTGGCCTTTGCGCTGCTGCTGAATGAACTTCCGTTTATGCGAATCAAACGTTGGATTCAGACCTTTGTCTATTTACCTCACTTCCTTTCCTGGGTTATTTTGGCAGGTATTTTGCGTACGCTGCTGGCCCGCAACGGCATGGTTGGCAATCTGCTTGAGTTTTTGGGGCTGGAATATATTCAGTTTTTAGGGAGCCCCCATATCTTTCCGTGGACAATTATCATTAGCGACGTGTGGAAGGAATTTGGCTTTGAAGCGATCATTTACCTTGCCGCATTGACCGCAATTGACCCGACCCTTTATGAAGTAGCCGAACTGGACGGCGCGAACCGCTTTCAGAAGATGCTGCACATCTCGCTGCCGGGCATTCTGCCGACTGTGGTGCTGGTGGCTTCTTTGAGCATTGGCAATGTGTTGAACGCGAATTTTGACCAGATTTTCAACCTGTACAGTCCCATTGTCTATTCCTCAGGTGACGTGCTTGACACTTACGTGTACCGCATCGGCCTGATCCAGGGGCAGTACAGCATTGCCACTGCGGTTGGCCTGTTGAAAACAGTAGCTGCCTTAATCCTGATCGGGATTTCGTACTGGGTGGCCTACAAATTTGCGAATTACAAGATCTTTTAGGAGGCAGGCATGGTGATTTCACATCGACTAAAAGATCGCGTTGTAGACTGGATCATTACCGCATTTTTGATCCTGCTGGCGCTCTCGACCCTGCTCCCGTTAATCAACACGTTAGCGATTTCACTGAGTGATAAAGCGGCGGTGAGTGGCGGGCTGGTCAAGCTCATTCCGGTAGGATTTAATCTCGATTCGTATGACTATATCGTTCAAGACGGGCAGTTCTGGCGCTCCTTTGCCATCTCGGTAGAACGGGTGGTGCTGGGCGGCCTGATCAACTTCTTCATCGCAGTGGTCACGGCTTTCCCGCTCTCGCGCAGCACGAAGGACTTTCCGCTGCGCAATATCTGCATGTGGTTGATGGTGGCAGGGATGGTGCTCAATGTGGGGATGGTCCCTTGGTACCTGACCATTCACCGCTACGACCTGATTGACACGATCTGGGCGCTGGTGCTGCCGACCGCGCTGCCTATCTGGAATGTGATCCTGTTGATGAACTTTTTCCGCAATATCCCGAAGGAACTGGATGAGGCGGCGCGCATCGATGGGGCGACTCCCTGGCTGCTGTTGTGGAAGATCTACCTGCCTACTTCGCTGCCCGCGCTGGCGACCATCACCCTGTTTAGCGTGGTGGGTCACTGGAACTCATTCTTTGACGGCCTGATCCTGATGAATAACCCCGCGAACTACCCGCTGCAGACGTATATCCAGCAGCTTGTGATTGCCCAACGCCTGACGTTTTCGGGCGCGCAGGCGCAGTTGTTGGGCAAGCTGTCGAACAACACGCTCAATGCTGCCAAGCTGTTTATCGCCATGATCCCTGTGCTGGCGATCTATCCCTTCCTGCAGAACTACTTTATCCGGGGCATCATGCTCGGGGCGGTGAAGCAGTAGAAGGTGATTAAAAACAACGGCACGGCCCTTGGCGCCGTGCCGTTGTTTTTATTTAACCTGCATCTTGCTCTATCCGAAGCGAAGGATGTACCTCGACTTGCCGTGGATGAACAGGCGCGCCACAGCCCCGGCTTCGCGGTCGGTCTCGTGGTTGTCGCTGTTGAGACCGATTACCTGCGGGTACCAGCCCGACTCGTCCAGGATCTTGACCGGCTCGGTCCAACTGTTCGGGTCAGAAATGTCGGGGGTCAGGCTGATGTAAATGCCCTCCTGCTTCCAGGTGGGGTCAATGGCGCGGTTCATCAGGATCACGTACTGGTTGAGCACGGTGTTCCAATGGACGGAAGGTCCCCAAAAGGTATCCGGATTCGGGTCGTACCAGGAGGAACGCACCGGGATGATCGGGCTAACCTTGCCGCGCAGTCCTGGCTCTGACCAACTGCCGTTATACCACTTTTGCACCTTGCCCACCGGGCTGGTGCGGTCAGCGAAGCGCATACGCGCCAGTGAAATGCCCTGCTGGGCCACATCTTTATAGTAGGTGCCGAACAGGAAGTAGAAGTACTCCTGCTGGCGGTCGAGGATGACGGTAAAATCGCCGTTGCCGCCCGCGAACCAGTAATTCCGCTTCTCCAGCTCGAGCGTATCCGGCCCGCCGGTGAGCACCAGTCCCAGGTCATCCCAGGTGCGCCCGTTGTCATAAGAAACCACCGCGCCGATAAACGGGGCAGTCATTCGAAACTGGCGGCCTACCTGGTATTCTTCGGGGATAAAATGCGCCGGTTCGTTGTGATACCAGCCAAACAGCGTGCCGTCTGGCTCCTGATACACCGATTCGATCCAGCGCCCGCCGTCACGCCAGGCGGTGAAGGTAATCTCATCGCCAAACTGGAGCTGATCCAGACTGGGGCCGAAGGAATAGCGCGGATGACCGGTGGACGTCAGCACATTCAACTGGCCGTCAGAATCCCACCAGAGCGGGCTGTTGCAGTCTGCATTGGTGGGGAAGGACATTTCCGGCGCTTCCTCAACTGTGATGCGGGCACTGCCAATGACAAATTCGCGTTGTGTAATCACTCTGTTCCCAACTCCTGAAAATCAATAAAGAAAGGGTTCCAGGTTTCGGAGGGCAGCTCATGAGAGCTTAAGCAGTGCGGATTCTTCCTCGCCCAGCGTGGTGAAAAGCAATCCGTTCTCCATCAATTCGCACCCGGTCGCCTGATGTGTAAATTCACCTTCCAGCCCGGTGATCGTATAGACACGCTCCGGCTCGAGGTTCTCGAGGCGCACGGCGCGGGTTGGTTCGCCGCCCGGCAGCCGGAAGACAAACAGTAAATGCTCCGAGCCGTCCGGCAGGCTGTACTGGAAGGCGGCCCAGCGCTCGCCCTGATTGAAGCGGCGGGGCTGGCCGGTCAACCGGTACAGGTCGGCTTCTTTGACAAAACGGCGCACATGCTGCTGATAAATGCGGTTCTGCTCGGCAATGCGCTTTGCCAGCCATTCG
>Ga0134094_1003606_pt1 | contig 11254 bp, 13 predicted proteins | sample 5_1taG_FD_94458 | JGI IMG/M metagenome (GOLD analysis project Ga0134094, IMG submission 94458) | Switchgrass degrading microbial communities from high solid loading bioreactors in New Hampshire, USA - 5_19_20_110_A1 metaG | ecosystem: Engineered > Bioreactor > Semi-continuous > Anaerobic >... | reverse complement strand
TAGCTTCTCGCTCGTATTGTTCGGCGAGATTCTCAAGAGAAGCTTTCCACTGACCTATTTTTTTATAGGCATCCTGCATTCTCTGTCCGGATTCGCCTTCGAGATAATCAATTTCCTGCTGAAGTCCTCTTTTTCTCTCGTCAATATAGCCCTCGCCCATAGCATTGTAGAGCTCTTTCCGGGCATCTTCCAAAGTACTCTGAAGCCCTTCAAAAGTCTTGGCCTGCCTCTCCATGTTGCCAGCAAATTCAGCACCCATGTAATCAGCAATAGCCTTTGCTGCTTCCTGCCCGGGGACAAGGCCCTTCTTGACCATTTCCTGTACTTCTTCTTTTGTTTTTCCTGAAGCTTCGGCCAAGTATGACCATACATCAATTCCTCGTTCGAGAAGCGGATTGAGGTATTCGAGCGTTGTTTTGCCGGTAACTTGCATACGTCCTAAGGCGGTGGCCACATATCTCATGTCCTCAGCAGTCATGCCAAGAGCGGACCCTGCATCACCAACTTTTTCGAGCATAGGGAGTAATTCTTCCTGAGTGTAACCGTATGCAAGTAAAGTTCTGCTTATGGAAATCAGTTCATCATAGCCAAAAGGTGTTCTCGCCGCGAATCTTGTTAACTGATCAAGATATTCTCTCGCTCTTTCTTCTCCGCCAAGCAAAGTTGAAAAAGATATCAAATGCTGTTCTCTGGCTGCAGCTATCTCGGAGCCGCTTGCAAGAATTGCTTTTTGCTCTTCCTGGATAACCTCAAACTGACTCCGGTAATACTCCTTAAAAGCATCGTCTCTTGCTTCGTAAACCTTTGTGGCCCCGGTAATAGCCCCTGTTATACCACCAATTACAGCGCCTACTACCGTTCCGGCCGGTCCGGCCAGTGACCCCATTGCTGCACCGGTCACAGCTGATGCCAGGATATTTGAGAACATTGTCCCTGCTTCAGAGCCGAAAGCACTGCTAACCATAGTATTAGCAACACCCGACAGTGCATCACCGACCATTTTTGTTAGCCCAGCCGACGCAAGTGTACCGAGCAGACTTTTTTGACCTCCAATTCCTGTCCCGATTCCTGCCCTGTTTTCTGCCTTGCTGATAGCATTAGTCAGGTTAAGTATGTCTTTTTCTGCCTGTCGGGCATTTTTTGACACAAGTTCAAAGTTCCGGCGTGCATTTTCATAGTCAGCAGTGGCCAATTCAAGCCGGAGCTTGTCAGCAGCATCCCCAGTGGCCAAAAACTGCTTTTCTGCTTCTTTTAGTGCCTGCTTTGCCTTTTCCATTTCAATTTTGAGCGTCACTTTGGTTTTATTGAGTGCATCAAGCCTTTGCTGAAGTCCACTCAGGTCCTTATTGAATGCCTGATTGGCATTCCGCATCGTTGTAATGGCTTGCGTAAAGTTGTCCTTTGCACTTATAGCAATGCTTATATCTCTGGCCACTTATTTCACCTCTTTCGGCTCTGCAAATCATATTCAAAAAAGGCTCTTATAACAACCTTATCCCCTTCAGGAAGATTGTAATAAGAGCCCGGCAATATGTGATGTTCCTTAAATAAATAAAACATTAGATTCATTTCTGGGTCAGTTTCTATTTTTTTTTAATTTCTTCAATGGTGTCGGTCCGGTATCCGCTCAGCCTTTCGATAGCTCGGGACAGGTCCTCAATCTCTCCCGGCAGCAGCATCTTTTTGAGCATTTCAGCTGGCGTTGCTGCATTATATTTCTCCATGAGTTCCTTTGACTTTAGGTCCGGTTCCACAACCCCAGCAAGAACAATATGCACATTCATATCTTCATGCTGTGCCCGGATTATCTCAGCTGTTCTGGAATATGACAGGGCCCTGAGTTTAAATACTACATCCTGGCCACATATCTTGCTGAGGCGCTTTATTTTGTACTGCGCTTCAGGAGGATTAGGTATCTCCATCTTCAGTAACAAATCAAGTGTATTCATTATCTCGCCTCCACAGTGTCAAGAAATTCATAATCGGTAAATGTAAACGGTGCTTCTACTGTTCCATTCCTTGCAACTTCCCAGTCAGCAAGGGTCAGGTCGTCAAATGATACGTTTTTCAAAACAACTCTCTCAGCACCGTATGCGTCAGGGTCGGCGAGCTTAGAGATAATAGTAAATCTCGGGTCAATGCCTCTCTTTATCATATCCCCTATAGCCAATGCCATTCTGCTGCTTACCTTATGCAACCTTAAGGACCCAGTGCATTTTATTGACGTTACCTTTGTATCTGTTGCCATCTGGCCGCAAAGGTTCACATCTTCTTTGTTGACGTTGACTTTCGCTTGCAGTCCATAGCATTCGGAAACATAGTCACCATCAAGCCAAACCTCTCCCCAGGTGCCATTCATAATTCTTTTTGCGCTATCCATAGACCGCCCCTCCTTATATCGTTATGTTGAGGTCGATATCCTCAATAGCATCAAGGATTCTTATGCGAGCTCTCAGGAATACTTTGTCGTCTGTTGCTGCCTCTTTAATCTCCTGCAAGGTCATCTTTGATGTATCAATACCCTTGCTCTGCAAGTATGCCTCCTGAGCATCGATATCGATTTCAACAATGCTGGTGCCTCGCTCAAGAATACCTTCGTTCTCAAGGCCGGTGAAATAGCCTTTTATGGCTGAAATGAGCAGACACTTATTGTCATAGCTGTTTGCATACTTGCCGATATAATTGTCCTCGGCAGTGGTTTTTATATCGCGCTTGATCATGTCAACTGCTTCTACTATCTTGATTTTCTTGAAAACCTCGCCTTTTTCCTGAGTAGTAGTCTGCAGGGAGTTCACGCCCCGGCCAACCTTAACCTTCTGGCCATCGTGGAAGATTACGAACTCTCCTGCATCAATGGCAGCATCAAGTTCATCCTTCGTGAGTTTATCGACTGCGCTTACTTCAGGAAGCGGCGCATAGGTGCACGATATTGTCATCGGTGTGCCGGCCAAAAGTCCTGCTATTCTTGAACAATACTCAGCCGGTGTATATGTCTTATCGCCGACGACAATACCGGTGGTTGTAAAGTTGATTACACCTTCATTGTCTGCATCTATTTCCGGGAGCACAGCCTTCGGTGTGAATCCGTCAGCTCTCTGGGCTGCTATCCATGCAGCTATCTCTCCGGCTTCTGTTGCGGTACAGGTTGGCGGTCCAACAAGGTAATCAACTACCACGCCGGCGAAATAATCAAGAGCTTCTGCCAGATCCTCTGCTGTATCCGGCAATACATAAACAATAACCTGTCTCGGTGGGTTTATATATCCGAGGAATGCTCTTTTAACATATTCCTGGTTCTCTACCCCCAAATCTCCCAGTTCAGTTGCAACCTGAGTGGGTTTAGTCAGTATATGTGCGCCCAAGCCAGCTGCATCCTTAAGTATGATGCCAACAACACCTTTTTCGGAGCGTTCAATAGCACTGGCCGCCTGGGTCGAAAATGCAATGTTAATATTCGGAAGTCCCATAAAATTATCCCTCCTCTAATTTAATTTCAACCGACCGAATTAGTGGTGTATCATCTACAGCATCAGAACGGTTGTCAAAAAACTCAAATTGTAAGTCTATATATGCCCGGTCGTCGTCAATACCTCCTGTGCTGCTCTGGACCTTGATTGCCCTGTCACCGACAGTCAAAAAACCGTCAGCAAAAAGCTGTATCACATCTTCTTGGAATTTCATAAGCTCTTCAGGATTAACACGGTTATGTTTATCAAGTGGTGCAAAACAAGTTATTGTGAAAAATACTGTTTTTGCCACTGTTGAGCGGTTTACATCTTTTTGGCTTGTCCTTACAAATTCAATCCAAAATGAAGGACGAACGAAATCCTTTGGGCATCTTTGAACATATACAGTATAAGGAAAAGCTTCAACGAGCTTTTTATTTATGGCTGTCATGATATCCTTTACTTTTATCACAGGTCAGCCCTCCAATTTTTGCGCAAATTCCTCAACAAACTTTTCAGCTTCAGCGATTACCTTAGATTCAACTGCAATTCGGGCTGCTTGGTAAAAATGATAACCGTCCACATATGGTTTCTTAATACGTGGACGGTAATACTTTGACTTACCAGAAGGTTCGCGGATTCTATGCCCATTTTCGAGGTAATTTGTAATTGCGCCCGGACTATTATCGCCCGTCATACCTTTTTGCGGACGGACGGCAGCATAACCGCCGCCAGACCCTACATGGGCCTCCTGCCAGCCTTTTATTTTCCCATGACTATCATTGAGTCCCGATGCATCGATCTGGGCGTCAACTTCTTTCTTGGCCATCTCAGCAAGTCGCTCATGTAACTGCCTTCGCGCCTCCGGCAGCTCTTTTAATATAGCCTGCAGCTTTGCATCCAGTTCTGCCAAGCCATTTATCTCAATGCTTTGCATTATCTATCCCGCCTTACTAGAATTTCGTATTCATTTTTGTATTCATCCAGAATATGCGCCACTAATACCTCATAGGTGACATTGTTGATCGTAACCAGCTCCCCCTCCTGGAGATTAACCGACTTGGGTGTTACCAATACATACTGCGATTCAACCATTGACATGGGTTCATCCTGGATGGTGCGGATGTATTTTTCGGTTAGATACCCAGGAAACGTGATCATAACCGGCTCACTGTATACGGGCCGGTTTAGTTCGTTCAGACTGTGAGCATCGGTGCGCTCTACGGTGCATATTTGCGGTTCTATCAGTGCGGCCATAATCTCATAAAGGCCATTACCAAGATCGGTCATATCGGTTAAAAAACAGTGTTTGCCGCGCCATTTTATTGCATTATGAAGTGTAATATCCCATTTGCGAATGATAATCTTCAGCGATTTTGCTCCAAGGCCAACATTTGAAAAAATATTCTTAATTTTCTGTTGCTCTACCTTAGCCCATACTGTTGCTTCGACCGTCCAGAAAAAATTATTGTTTGTATTGTCCAAACGCAAAATTTCAACGCGTTCCTTCAAAAGTCCAGGATTCATACCGTCACTTCCGTTTCATCCGTAGTTGCCGATTGCGTATGCTTTAATTGCGCAATGATATGCCTGAGACTAAACGCCAACTCTTGAGCATTACCGGTCGGTTCTCTGTTCTCATACCAATGGCATACAAGTAGTTTCACAGCCAGTTTGTAAAGTGCATTATCGTAATCTTTGGTTATTCCTGCATTCTCCAAATACTTTTCCGCTGCTAATTGCAATCCTGTAAGCAAGTTGTCTTCTTCATTCCCGTCAATTCGCAAATATTCTTTGATTTCCTGTAAATCCATTTATTTCACCCCTCTATAAGGGTAAGAGAGAGGGCTACCCCTCTCTCTTATTGCTTTCTTTGACTCTTTTTAGATGTTTTTGTACGTTTCCTAGCTGCTTCTATATGCTCTTCTTCTGTATTTGCAACGCTTTTAGTCTGTTCATAGGCTATCTCTTCAGAGGCCTGTTCTGCTTTATTCGCTTCAGTAGTTGGTAAGGTAAATAAGTCTTTCGTCAAGGCAACAAGCCCAGCCTTTATTAATTCCTCTGCTCTTTTTTCAGTTACGCTAAATACGTCGCCTTTTGTTCTGTTCCTGCAGGCCTCCTGGTCAAAAAAGTGATATAGGGCCTTTACTTCAGGCATAAAGCATCACCTTATATCTCCAGCTGGCCGTATACCATAGCCGCAGAATCCCACAGACGTAAATCATCTCTGGTGATAACTCTCAATTCAGTGGTATCACGCCTCCAAGCGTCGCCACCTTCTCTTGTGGAAGCCAGTTCATAGATCCCACGGGTAAACAGTACAGCAAATTCTTTGCCGTTCCCTATGAACATCGGAGCATAAGTCTTATCACCAGATTGAACATTGGGCAAGTATCTGTTGGACATTACCACGACCGGACGGCCTTTGAAGAGCTTCCTACCAGGCTGTGTAATATCATCTTGCAACAAATAGCGCCCGGTTTGATCCTTTTGACTATCCAGCCAATGATAACCATCCTGGTTAGTGATAATGGTGGCATTCAGGCTAATAGCCGGATCAAGCATAACATTCAGCACCTTCTTAATGTCATCCAAGCCCACCAACTGTACAGGCTGCAAGCCCTGCAATAAGGCTGTAATTAAAGAGTTCTTCGTTACAACATACTTCTTAGCAATCCACCGTGTGACATAATTCAGTATATTCTGATCAGTGTCAGTCAGCAATTCATTAGTAAGCGGCAGATAACCAGCACGTTTGACCAGCTGATAACTGATCGGAACGAATTTGGGATTGTCCATTTCCTGTACTGTACCGTATTCATTAACGACCTGGAAAGGTGTCATTGCGTTATCTGCTTCAAGGACACGGGTTCCCGACAGGGTGTTAACGGTTTCAACCGTTACATATTCCGAAAGATCGTTAAGCTCTCTCATGATTTCATTGATACGGGTCTGAATATCCTGCGGCACAATAAGACCTACATTACCATCATCAGGGTTATCGGAATTTGCGCCCTCATGCATCACTGCTGCGCGAATTCCTCGGGTCTTATAATATTCGTTGATTATACTCCACTCATCAGACGTGATTCTCTGTCTACGAAGGCCTTTCAGAAATACGCGCTTATATTCTGCATTCAAATCCTTTTCCTCTTTGTTTGTAATTTTCTGTGCTCCATTATCATTAAATTCATTCATAGCTTCAAGCTCTTTTTGCATGTCAATTTTCTTTTGCAGAGCCCTGACTTCTTCCATTTTCTTCTCTGCTTCGGCTACTCTATCCTCAGCAAGCAATTTTCTTACTTCTGCTTTCGCAGCTTCAAGCTGCTGTAGTAATTCACGCATTTCTTTAGTCATATTCGATCATCTTCCTTTCTTTTTTGTTTTTGAAATTTCAAACATTAAAAAAATAGCCTTTACAGCTCCAGTTCCACTAACAACTTCCTCTTTTTTAAGTCATTCTCACTGTTCTTCACCCCCTCGTCAGGAGGATCGAGTAATTTCTTAAGCTCATCAGGGATATTCTTGTACATCGATAAATATTTCTCATCCATACAAGCTGCAACCTGTTTTGTCTCTTCGATTTCATCAGCAAAACCATAATTCTTGCATTCCTCCGCTGTCAGCCAAGTTTCTGCATCCATGATTTTGATAATTTCTTCAGCCTCAAGGCCCGACTTTTCTTTATAGGCTACAACCATGCTATCCCTAATTTTATCTAAGTCATCAGCCAACTTTCTGAAGTCATTGGCATTACCAGAAGCAAAAGTCCATGGATTATGAATCATCATCATGGCATTTGCCGGCATGATAACTCTGTCTCCGACCATAGCTATCAGAGATGCAATGCTGGCAGCAAGGCCGTCAATATATACGTTGATTTGGGCTTTATGCCTCTTTAACATTGAATAGATGGCTTGCCCCGCAAATACATCTCCACCGGGGCTATTAATATAGACATTCAGCGTTTCGATATCCCCCAAAGCATCCAAATCCTCTTTGAATTGTTTGGGCGTAACTTCGTCTCCCCACCAGGTAACATCAGATATTTCACCGTATAAAGTTAGCTCCCCGGTTTTTTCGTCTTTTGCCTTAAAGTTCCAAAATTTCTTACTGTTCTTTTTCACCTTTCTCACCACCTTTCTGATATTGTTTTCCAGCCATTTCGATAGGCATCATATTGCCGTTAACCAATAACTTGTCACCGCCCGGTTTTGGTTCAAGTTCTTCCAGTGCACGAACCTCATTAGGCGTTAAAAAACCGGACTGTATTGCAGTCCGGTATGCTTCGTATCTGGTTTTGGGGTCTGCTCTCAAAATGGCATTAACATTAAATTTGATATAGTACCCTTCCTCAAGTTCTTTATCTGTAAATAACTTATAAGTCATTTCCTGCTCATATCCAGTTAGAATATCCATAAGCGTATCAATATAAAATTCTCTTTGCTGATATTCAACATTAGTATGCGTCGCCCGGGAAAGATCGTTAAGCTGATGCATTTTAACACCAAAAGCTGCAGCAATTTGTCTAATAGTCAGTTCGGTATTCTCTAAAAACTGTGCATCAGTCATTGATAAGCTCAATGGTTGATATTGATAACCAATAGGCAAAAGACTAATTCGATTTGCATTCTTTAACCCGCTGGCCATCTGTTCAAACTTTTTGCGGAATGTTTCCTCTGCTTCCGGACTTAAATCGCCAACATAATGAACTATACCTTTAGTTAGCATTCCATTTTTGAAACTGTTATTCAGAAATCTACTGGCCGCGCCCGCATTTTCAACAGTCTCTTTCAACTGTTCCAGCGGTGTCATACCGACGATGCCGTCAAAAGTAAGATTTTTAATATGCAGGATTTCATCAGGTCTGATTTTATACTCTTTACCCTTATTGTCCCGGTAGACATACCACATCTTGCCTTGTCCAGGCAATAAACCCACATCATCAATCCATATCTCCACTCTTGAACTGTCAAGAGGATATACTCCCGTTACCTGGCCCGCATTTCTTCCGCTGGTTTCAACATCAATCCAGGCATAAGCGTTTCCGTATACGTTCCTCTGCACTTCCAGAGCCTTAAAAAAATCCCGGGAAGTCATCCAGGGATTAGGTCGTGTTTTTAATATAGGCGTCAGGTAATGGTCTGCAGCTGCCTGCTTGCCATCCTTATCCTGATAGATTTTAACCGGAAGCTTTCCAACGGCATCGGCCAGGATGCGGATACAGGCATATACAGTTGCTTCTTTGAGAGCATTTTTGCCTTTCAAGTTTATTTCGTCAAGCTCAATACCCAGAATCTCCAGAAGTCGACTATCAGTAATACTTATTGGTTCCTGTGTGGTTTGTGCCTTTGGTTTAAACAATTTATTCCAAATAGCCATTTATCCACCTCCTAGCCCCATAATTTATCTAAAAATTCTTCGCTTGCGTACTTAGAAACATCTACTTCTTGTATATCAAGCATTGCCCGAGCCATGGCGTTTATCATCGCCACCATAAGGTCTATTCTTTCATTGCTTTTATTCTTCATAGGCTTAATATTCCCATTGCCATCCACCGCAACATTTACATTTCCCCAACACCAGCGCGCCACCGGATTTGCTTCATGTGTAAACTGGCCTATTTTAGCCAATCGTTCAATTTCTTTCATTGCCGGGGACATATAAGCCATTGTCTGAGGAATTTCAACTACTGTAATGCCTTTTTTCATAAGCCTTTGTGTCAGCATTCGGCTGTTCCAGGGGTCGGTATCGACCTCAACGACTTTATATTGCTTGCACAAAGTAAGAATTCTGGCTTCGATAAACTCATAGTCCACGACATACCCGGGCGTAGCATGTATAAACTTGTCCTTTACCCATCTATCATAAGGCACCTTGTCCTGTTTAACTCGCTCCTTCATGTTTTCTTCGGGTATCCATACCTCGAATATCGCCCGCCAGTCGCTGAAGCCTTCCTGCGGTGGGAACAGTAAGCATGCGCCGGTTAAGTCGGTTGTGCTGGATAAATCCAGTCCCAAATAGCATTTTTTCCCGACCAGCTCCGCAGGGCTCCAGTCCCCGACGGTGGCGTCCCAAAGAGTTAGCGGCAACCAGCCGATACGCTTTAATGAAACCCACTGATTCAGGCGTAGCCACCTAAAAAGTTTTTCTTTGGCCGGGTCATTCCTCGCTCCTAATGCCTCTTGACGCACGTTCTCAATGTCTATTGTCACGCCCAGGGATGGATTTGCCTTGTACCAAACCTTTTCGTCAAAAATGTCGCAGTCTTCAGGTGCGCCATAAATCTTGACATACCAATAAGGGTCTACAATTTCGCCGTCCTGGATCTTTCGTGCATACTCATGTACTTCCCAACCTATAGATTTTCTGTCAGGATCATCGCCCGCCGTAGTGATTACCCACCACAGCGGCTCTTTTCTTGCTGCGCCGGCGCCGAAAGTCATGACGTCCCACAGGTCTCTGTTGGGTTGTGCATGAAGCTCATCAAATATAACAACTGTAGGGTTGATTCCGTGCTTTGTATAGGCTTCAGCCGAGAGGACTTTCAGGAATGTGCCGGTTTTTGTGTTAACGATAAGCTTTTTGCTCTCGGTAATTTTTAATATCCCTTGCAGGTCCTCATTTTGCTCTATCATCTGTACTGCCGCCCTGTAAACAAGGCCTGCCTGCTCTCTGTCGGCCGCGCAGCAGTAAATTTGCCCTCCTGGTGGGTCCATTGTTAGGTGGTAAAGGCCCAGGGCGGCAACCATCGTGGTTTTCCCGTTTTTTTTCGGGATTTCTAAGTAAGCATATCGGTACTGCCTGAAGCCCCGCTCGTTAACCGTCCCGTACACGTCCCAAATGACTTTATGCTGCCAGTCCTGCAGCACTAATGGCTGGCCATAAAAATCATCTGTCAGGTTAAGCAGTTGAACAAACTCAATTACTTCCAGAGCTCTTTGCTTGTCGAACATGGTTACTTCGCATACCTTTTCTCAAGCATGGCCGCCATTTTAGACGTGTCTTTCTTTTCAGGTTTTTTCGGGATAGACCGGAGCGCGGACTGGATTGTCATGATGTTTTCCTTTGAGATGTCGAGTATCATTTTGCGCTTTTCCATTATCTTTTTATCGCAAGTCATCAAGCGGTCCTGTAGCTTGCCTTTCTCGTCCAAATATTCAATGAATTCGATTTTTCCTTCCTGATATGCCTCAGCGAGCTCTTTAAGCTCCGCGTAAAGTCTATCTTTCATCTGCTCAAATTCCTTGCATTCGGCATGGAGCAAGCAGTGAGTGTTTATGATGTTGCTATAGAGGTCATCGTCCTTGCCGATGGACCTGAGCAGCTTCCTGATTCGCTGGAATTCTTTGTGCGCTATCGGGTTAGCCTTTACCTCCGGTCTCTCCTTCATTTTGTATCCAGTCAAAAGTTCAGCTTCGGCTTTTTCGCGTATTTCCTTTTCCGCTTTAGTCCTATGACCTTGTACAAGCGCAATCGGTTTCGGGGGTCTGCCTCCTGGCATGAGGCTCACCTCCTTTGTTGCTTAGTTTTGGGAAAAAGTTTCGCGCTGAGGTGGCCGTGCGGTCTTGCCAAAATCGATCAAAAATTTTTCGACCACCCCTACCCCTATCCAATCTCCTTAGTTCCATATTCCTGGTTCCAGCGCTTCAGCAAATCAAAGAGTAGCTTCTGAGTCCTCTTTTTATCTTTCAAGTAGAGTTTATGGATCCTGTTATGGTTCTCACTACTTACTGGGAATAGATTATTAACATCCAATCTTCTGTTCCAATTTTCTTTGAGCTCTTCTATATGATGAACTGTATCAG
>Ga0134094_1003603_pt1 | contig 11257 bp, 11 predicted proteins | sample 5_1taG_FD_94458 | JGI IMG/M metagenome (GOLD analysis project Ga0134094, IMG submission 94458) | Switchgrass degrading microbial communities from high solid loading bioreactors in New Hampshire, USA - 5_19_20_110_A1 metaG | ecosystem: Engineered > Bioreactor > Semi-continuous > Anaerobic >... | reverse complement strand
TATTATTTCTCATTATCTCTGAGCTTGCCAAGGCTTCCGCCGGGATGACGCAATACATACTCCTGCGGAGTTAAATTTCTATGGCTTTGCAGAATAACACTCAAACATTGAAGGGCTAACATCTCAACTATAACAGAAAGTCTCGGTGCGCGATTAAGCGGTCCTCCCTCATTTTTTACCCCCGCAATAATTTTCGCATTTGCCATTTTTGCAAGCCAGGAATCAGGATTTCCTGTAACAGCAATAACTTTGCAACCGTTCTTTCTGACTGCCAAAGCAGTTGCCTTCAGTTCCTCTGTTTCACCACTGTTGGATATACATATTACAACGTCACCCGGCTCCAGTTGTCCACAGGATCCATGAACGGCTTCAGTGCCATGCAGATAAACCGAAGGTGTACCGGTGGAAGAAATCAATGAAGCTATGTAACCGGCAACATAGGAAGGTTTCCCTATTCCGGTGACGTGCAAATGTCCGCCGTTCTTACAGGACTCCCAAATAATATTTGCAGCTTCCTCCAACTGTTCGGTATCAATTGAACATAAATATTCTGATATTTCATCTTTAGCCGTGGAAATGAACTTGTCCAAATCATACCTGATTTTCTCACTCAACATATTAATCCCCCCAAAAGATTATTTGAGTATTTCAAGTTTTGAAAAATCCAAAGCAGTAAACTTGTCTTGTTCCATAAGTTCTATGACTTCATCAAGCGCAGGCAATGAAGGTTGTGCGCCCATTCTTGAAACAGTAAGTGTAGCGGTATAATTGGCAAAATCTAATGCCTGCCTGTGATTTAAGCCCGCACATACAGCAGTTGTAAATGCACCAACAAAAGAATCCCCTGCTGCAGTAGGATCCTTGACTTCAACAATATCTACACAGGGACTGAAATTTATTCCGTTTTTATCGGCTACAACAGCTCCGCTGCTGCCGAGTGTAATTATTACGTTCTGGACACCCTTCGCCAGAAGAACATCAGCTGCAGCCTTTACATCATCCATGTTAACTTCATTATTCTCTTTATGTATGACTACACCTGTAAGCTGAGCTGCTTCGTGTTCATTTGGAGCTATATAAGTCAGACATGAAAGCAATTCGTCGCTTAATGGCGCTGCAGGAGCCGGATTTAACAACACAGGAACTCCTTTGTCATGAGCGAACCTTGCGACAATCTCATTTATCTCCATGGGAATTTCAAGCTGAAGAACAACCATGTCATATTCCTCAACGGTCTCCTTCAGGAAAGCCACGTCATCAGGCTTTATTTCCATGTTTGCTCCGGGAACTACAATAATTCTGTTCTTTGTCTTCTGTCCCTCTGCTACTTCAAGCAAGACGTTACCTATGGCCGAAGGTTTTTCACTGTCTGTTTTTATGTATGATGTGCAGATACCTACTTCTTTGGCTGATGACACAAGCTCCCTGCCGAAGGCATCATCTCCCACTCTGCCAACCATGGTAACGTCAGCACCTAGCTTGGCCATTTGTACAGCCTGATTGGCTCCTTTTCCTCCGGTTGCGGTTTGAAAGTTTCTTCCGAGTACAGTTTCTCCTGAATTTGGAAATTTTTCTGTACTTACAATCAGATCCATAACAAAACTACCAACCACGAGTATTTTGGGTTTTTTCATAAATTCCGCACCTCCGTTTAAATTGTGATATTTTCGATTACATTGGAAAATGGCAATAAAATACCAGAGCCATGATGATTGGCATCGTATTTGATTCCCTCGCATGACCTAAAAAAATTGTTTTAAATATTCATTTCAGCAGCCTATGTCTCATGAAGTACCTAACGAACTTACACCGGGTATGTGCTAATATTCCTCATTCGGCTTTTAACATCATATTGACAGACAACTAGATAGGATCATCTGACAATACTTACGTATATTTATGTCCCCCCCTGATTACTTTTAGCAGAGCCATTCACATAGTTTCAAATAATCCCGGCTTCTTCATAAAGATTTTTGAGCATTATTTTTTCCTGCTCAGTCAAAGGCCTGAATGGAGCTCTGCAGTTTCCACAGTCAATTCCCCGTAATGTCCAACCATATTTGACTGCGCTGAAGATATTGGTTTTCAGCATCGTCTCAACGCGCTTATTGATAATCTTTTGCTTTTCAAAAGCTTCTGTCATTCTTCCTTCTTCAAATAATCTCTTTAATTCAATAAATGTGGGCGCAAAAAGATTTACAGTAGTACTTATAGTTGCAGAAGCACCTACAGACAGAGCAGCTAAAAATTGTTCATCAAATCCGTTAAAAAGCAGCTTATCAGGATACGCATCACCGATTCTTTCCAAACTGTAAAGATTAAAAGATGTAAATTTTATACCAATGATATTTGGATTGGCAAGAAGTTTTCCGGCATTGTCCTTATTGAAATCAATTCCTGTAAACTGAGGTATGTTGTAAATTATGACCTTCATATCCGGCACTGCATTTACAACCGCCTCGTAATAATCGTTTATTTCATCCATTGAAAAACGATAGTAATAAGGAGGTATCATAGATACTGCTGCTGCACCTGATTTTTTGGCATGAACGGCCAGTTCAATTGTGTCAGCAGTTCTTATGGTCCCGACATGAGAAATAACAGGAACCCTTCCTCTCACTTGGTCGATTACCGTCTCCAAAACTTTTTTGCGCTCCTCAATAGTAAGCAAGAGCCCTTCACCCGATGAACCGCAGCAATAAAATCCCTCTACTCCGTCCCTGATTTGTGCCTCTACCAGTTCCCTGAGAGCAGTATGATTAACCTGTTCATTATTATCCATCGGTGTGATGAGAGCGGAAAATATTTTTTGGAACTCGGGATAAACCCTGCTTACCATGCTGTCCATCCTCCGTCTATTATAAGATTGGCACCTGTCATATATTTAGAAGCGTCGGAAGCCAGGAATATAATAGCTCCGTTAAACTCATCCTCTCTTGCCATTCGGCCGATAGGTATTCTGCTGCAGTAATTCCTCTGGAAGTGCTCATCCTGGGTTTCCCGCCATACTCCGGAAGGTGTCAGTGTGTTTACACGGATATTTTTCTTTCCCCAGTAAGTTGCAAGATAGCGGGTGAGATTGTAAATACCGGATTTTGCTGCTGAATATGCTACTGGTTTGATAAATGGTACACCGGTCAGTTCCTTTTTATAAGCGTAAATATCCTGTACTGGGGATACCATTCCGTAAATTGAACCTATATTTACTATTGATCCTGCTTTTCCGGCTTCAACCATGCGCTTTCCGACTGCCTGACATGTAAGGAAAGTACCTATAAGATTAACTTCAACAACTTCACGGAAAACTTCTTCAGGGAAATTTTCAAAAGGTCCTGAGACTTCAGGAGGAGCACTTGGCTGAGTATCAATACCTGCATTATTTATAAGTACATCCGGACATGAACCCCAGGCTTTCTCAATTTCGTCCAGTGCCTCCTCGATCTGCATTTTTTTCGTAATATCTACCTGGTAGAATTTCAGGTTATCATAATTGTATTTATCCGCGGGGAAATGCTTCTGAATTCTTTCATCATTTACTTTTCTTGCAAATACAGCTACTTTTGCGCCTCGTTCATAAAGAGCATTTGTAAACTGGACTCCAAGTTGCCCAAATCCCCCTGTAACTATACAGATTTTATTTTCCACACTGAATAACGGATCAGTCATACGTATTCACCTAGCCTTCTTTATTCTGTAATAATTAGTTAATTAACAGAGCAAATACTCTGAATTTTATACATTCTCAATTACGTTGCTACATATGATTTTCAATTCATTAAGGGAATTTCGCATGTAACTTCCCATCATGCCGGTACCACAAAAATCAGCGCATCGACATACTCGGATGGGAAGACCACCTGCGTAACTCAAGAGAACAGGTATTAATCCTTAAACCTTTTCATAAATGTTTAAAGGTAAAAGCCAAAATATTTTACACTTCACATTTTTCCGGGTAATGTAATTAAATATTTGATGAGGCAATGGATAACCCCCCCTGACAAAACAGACCATTATGGTAAGAAGGAGTTTTGGGGTTCTACGTCAGTTGTTGACATAGAACCCAGTAATCAGTCTGAATAATTTAAAATTTAATTTTTATTATTAAAAATTATAAAGAATTTACAAATTCAAAATATGGCTGTAATGCAGTCTTAATCTGTTCGTACTCTTCTTCTGTAGCTCTGTTTAGAGGTGAAAGACTTTCACCGTATCCGCGGCCGATGCACTCCAGAGCAGCCTTCATACGGCGCGGGAACTGTGCACCGATAATTTTCATCCAGACAGGATAAATCATTTCCTGGATCTTGAGTGCTTCCTCTGACTTACCTTCTTCTTTCAGATTCCACATTTTAACGAATAAATCCGGGAATAATCCCAATATTGCTGCGATTGCACCATCTGCTCCAAGTTCAAAAGTCGTATACATTAATTCATCAGTTGCAGCATACATTAATCCTTTATTTCCGCATTTAGCCTTCATGGCCATAAATCCATGTATGCCACCGCAACTTTGTTTAATACCTATGACATTTTCAATATCCAAAAGGCGGTACGCCATGTCAGGAGTAATTTCATTCTGCGGAACTACATTATAAATAATAATGGGTAAGTCCACTGCATCTGAAATTGCTTTATAGAAACGATAGTTTCCGTCACCATCAGTTCCGCCAAGATATTGGATCGGAGTGATCATAAGAGCATCGGCGCCTGCTTCTTTAGCTTCTTTTGCAGCTTTGACCGCATCACGGGTTGAATGACGTATAATACCGGCTACAACAGGCACATTATTGTGATTCTCTTCCTTTATTATTCTTATCATTCGATTGCGCTCATCATCAGAGACCATTGAACCTTCACCAGTGGATCCGGCCGGACTTATACCATGTACACCTGCGTCCAGGATAAACCTTACCTGTTTACGACAGGCTTCTTCATCAAGGGTTTCATCTTTGGTCCACGGTGTAACAACAGGTGCTATGATACCGGTTAAATACTTATATTTTTCTCTTTTTGTCATATATAACCCTCCACTTTTTTATTCTACCCGCCAAGGTAAGCTTTTCGAATTTCATCGGATTCAATAAGTTCTTCGCTTTTACCTGTTGATGTAATAACTCCATTTTCAAGAACATACGCTCTATCTGAAATTGAAAGGGCCATAAAAGCATTCTGTTCAACCAGCAGTACAGGAACATTAAGCTCTTTGTTTATCCTTACAATAATATCGAACATATCGTCCACGATAACAGGAGCCAGTCCTAAAGAAGGCTCATCAAACATAATCAGTTTTGGCTTTGCCATTAAGCCTCTGGCAATGGCAAGCATCTGCTGTTCTCCCCCTGAAAGACTTCCTGCCAATTGTTTTCTGCGCTCTTTCAGACGCGGAAACAATTGAAACTGCTCTTCCATTAATTCTGTCAGTTGTTTACGGCTGTATTTCTTTGAATAAGCACCCATTTCAAGATTTGTTTCAACAGACAAATCAGGAAATACAAGTCTGCCCTCAGGAACATAAATGATGCCCTTACTGACAATATCATGGGTTTTTGTTTTAGTAATATCTTCTCCGTTATAAATTATCTTTCCGTTTTTGGCAGGCCTCAGTCCCATTATGCAACGCATGGTTGTTGTCTTTCCTGCACCATTGGAGCCGATAATTGAAACAATTTCATTTTCATAAACGTCCAGCGAGATTCCAAATAAAGCTTGTACTTCGCCATAATAAACATCAACATTGTTTAGAGAAAGTATACTATTCTGATTCGTCATTTTACCACCTTATATCTGTCTCCGAGATATGCTTTGATAACTTCGGGATTATGCTGTATTTCCTTAGGAGTGCCTTCGGCAATTTTTGCGCCAAAATTTATTACAGTAATCATTTGGCTTATATTCATTACAACATCCATGTTATGTTCTATTAGAAACAAAGTTTTGCCATCGTTATAAATTCTCTCCAATATATTTACAAATCCGGCACGCTCTGAAGGATTAAGTCCTGCTGCAGGCTCATCCAGCAATATTAGTTCCGGATCAGTCATAAGAGCCCTTGCAAGTTCCAACAACTTCTTTTTACCGTATGGAAGATTTTTTACTATTTCGTTCCTTACATCAATCAATCCTATATATTCAAGCATGGCTTCGGCTTTTTCCTTAAGCATTTTTTCTTCCCGAGCCGCTTCTCTTACTTTCAATAATGTTCCCAACAAACTAAGCTGTGTATGCTGATGACCACCGACCATAACGTTTTCCAATGCTGTCATGGTATCATAAAGCTTAATGTTCTGAAATGTTCTGCCTATACCGACCCGAGCGATTTGATGAGTTTTCATATTTGTAAGCTCAATATCTTTATAGAAAATCTTACCGCTTGTTACGGGGAAAACACCTTCAATCATATTGGTGGTTGTAGTTTTTCCGGATCCGTTTGGACCGATTAAGGCATGGATCGAATGTTCTTTTACCTGGAGAGAAAGGTCATTTACAGCAACCAATCCGCCAAATTTCTTTGTTACATTCTGTAGACTTAATATAATGCTGCTCATTCTATCCCTCCCCTGCTGCACTTTTCTTGACTAATTTTTTCTTTAACCATAAAACTGTTTTCTTTAATAGCGGGTATATGCCGTCAGGGACAAGAATGGCCATAACGAGACAGATAGTACAGAACAGTATCCAATAATAATCCTGATACTTTCTCAATAGCTCAGGTAATACGGTAACTATTGTTGCTCCCAGGATATTCCCCGGTACAGAACCTATTCCCCCGATCATTAACATTGCAACATAGTTCTGTGATGCAGCAACTGTAAATGATGTAGGATTAATATACATATTGAATCCGGCATAAAGTGCACCAGCTATAGCTGAATAGATCGAAGACAGAGTAAAGGCCTGTATTTTAATCTTGGAGATATCTATTCCACTGGCTTCTGCAGCCTCCATATTATCCCGTATAGCTTTATATGCCCTTCCCCATTTTGAATTAACAATTTTATAAGCAACAAGTATAGCCAAAACAGTAAAGGCTAGCAAAATCATAAAATAGTCATTTTTAGCTTCACTTTTATAAAAGAATGTTTCAAGCCTGCGTATATAGTTTAATCCGTTTACCCCACCGGTCAAATCGGTTAAATTTGTTGCAAGCAGTCTAACAATTTCTGCGAATCCAATAGTTGTAAGTGACAGATAAAAACCTTTAAGTCTCAGGCTGGGATAACCAAGCCCCCTGCCAACAGCCAGGCCAACTGCAAACATTGCCAAAAGTGCAACCCAAGGATTCCAGCCTGCCGAAGTAGTCAAAATTCCATATGTGTATGCACCCAAAGCCAGCATTCCGGCAGTAGCCAGATTCATTTGTCCTGTTAACCCTGTTATAAAATTGAGTCCGAGTACCAATATAATATTACAAAGCAACTGATTAATAACACTTTGTATATATGTATTGGATTGCTTAAAGAAAATAATCAACGCGGTCAATATAACAATCCAAATCAATACCATTCTAATCCGTTTTTTCATATTCCAACCCTCTAATAAATAATTAAGCTTGTTTAAGCCTTTTTGGCCTTGATAATTCCACTGGGTCTGATGAGCAGGAATATTATCATAACGCCAAATGCTACAACATCTTTATATGTTGCAGGGAAAAACATGATTCCAAACTGTTCAAGTAATCCTACCAAAATCCCGCCAACAATTGCTCCAGGATAGCTACCGAATCCTCCTATAATACCTGCGCAAAATCCTTTTAGGGCAGTGGATGCAACCATACCCGTATTAATGTTAAACAATGGTGCAGTTAAAATACCAATAATTCCACATAAAGCAGCAGACATCGCAACAGTTATATTAATGTTCCGGGTAACATTGATACCCGTCAATGCCGCTGCATCTTTGTTCTGGGAAACGCAGATCATGGCCTTTCCAGTACGGGTAGTTTTAAAAAATATTTGCAGTCCTGTGACTATTACGATAGACACTATAATTATGTAAACATATGATGTTGGCAAAGCCGCAGATCCAATATTTATACTGCCGCGCAAAAATCCTTTAACAGTAAAAGGAAGTGGTCCCCATAACAGTCTGCATGCCTCAATAATTATACGGCTGAGCATCATCGTGCCAAACATCGCATAAGTAACAAACTGAAGATTTCTAAGGGGATTTAAGACTATAGTCGATGCAAATATTCCAAACAGTACCATTGATACAATCGCTAAAGTAATAGCCAGCCATATGGGTAAGCCCAATGCACGAACAAACGTTCCTCCAAACAAATAAGCGCCAAGAACAATAAAGCTTTCATGAGCAAAATTGACGAGTCCTGTGGCATTATAGATTAAAGTATATTCAGTGGCAACCAAAGAATATATAAATCCCATGGCAACACCGATAACTATGAACTGTAATACATTAATGTCATTAGCAGCGCCCAAGCTGGTCACCTTCCTTTCTGCTATGTCAGTTAATTATCACCGCATACTGAAAATGTAGGCGGTGATAATTAACTTAATTTTTTATAGTTTAAGTGGCCTATTTACCAAAACCGTAATCTTCTGCAACGGATACGCTGCCGACGATAACAGGCTCAAGATTCTGTATTTCAGCTATACCAATCTCATACAAAAGATCTGTGTATTGGCTTGCATAAGATGTTCCAACAAGAGTTTTCAGGCCATTGGTGCTGGCTATAGCATCACGGATAGCTTCACGATCTGTTGACTGTGCACGCTCAATAGCATCGATAAGTACTGTAGCATGTGAGTAATAAAGAGCACCTTGTACGTCAGGATTCATATTGTACTTAGCAATGAATTTCTTAGTAAATTCAGCCTGTTCTTCTCTGGTGTCGGTGTAAGAGAAGTCGGACACACAGCGCCAACCTTCCACCCATTCAGGTTCCATCATTTCAAGTACTTGAGCCTGAGCAAGGATAGGATTCATATAAACTTTCTGGTTACGGAGTCCAAGTTCATACATACCCTTTGCCATTGCAACTGCTGCGGTATCGTGTGTAGAAGAAACCCATGCATCGCAACCTTCTGCAATACACTTTGAGATCTGTGCAGTAAGATCTGTATCACTCTTTGTATGCCATTCAACATGATAAGGAATTCCTTTTGAGTCGAAATATTTCATATAACCTTCTGCAGCAGCCGTACCGGTTTCATCGTTGGCGCACATAATAGCGACCTTTGTAGCACCGTCCTCAATAACTGCCTTTCCTATAATTTGTACGTTGATACCATCATCACAACGGTTTCTCCACAGCCATGGGTTTTGCAGTTCACGGATTTTAACTGATGTACATGAGTTAATGAGAGCTATTTTAAGTTCCTTAACGGTATCATTCAACGCTATAGCTTGTCCGCTGAAATAAGGACCGAGAATTGCAACAGCACCTTCTGAAGCAAGCTTGTTGACTGTGTTCAAAACAAGATCAGAATTTCCCTGGTCATCTTCGATTCTCATTTCAAGTTTGTGCCATGTGTCGCCTATCTTAATTCCACCGGCTTCGTTAACTTCTGAAATTTTCAGTTCAGCACCACATTTCGCTTGCAGACCGCCTGCAGCCTGTTCTCCGGTAACTGGAAGTGATAAACCGATGATTATAGGGTCGCCATAAACTTTGTCATCAGTTTGTCCTCCGGTAGCGGCACCTGATGTCGGTGATGCACTGGCACTGCTTCCACTTGGAGTGGATTGACCGCAAGCAGTAAGCGTTAGAATCATAGAAGCGGCAATGATAATACTTAGTATTCTTTTTTTCATTTTCCATTCCTCCAATTAATTGTATATTTCTAACAATTCAAAATTAGTCAGACAAGTTTTTAAAGCAACCAATTTTGAAAAGTGGTACAATTTACATGTATATTATCACACCTGTTTATATAAAATTACAATATCTTAATTAAATATTGCGTAAATTTTGTTTATTTTATTTTAATGAAAATAAACAATTCATATATTGACACAAAAATTTAAATCAATATAATTTAATTAGTCAGACAAGTTTTTAGATACAATAAATACTCATTTTCTAACATTTATTTTTTTCAGAAAGGATTTGAATTACATGGAAACAAGAAACAAAGGACTTGGACGGATTGCAATTCCTTTAGTTACTCCCTACGACAAGAATGAGGACATCAATCTTGATGTGTATTCCAAGCTGATAAATTATGTAATCGAAAATGGCATGTGTGATTCGATAATATCAACCGGTACCACTGGTGAAGCCTATTTTCTCACATTTGATGAAAAACTGGCTTTGTATGAAACTGCTTTAAAAACAGCAGATGGGCGTTGTCTAGTTATGTGTGGAACAGGGTGTGCTTCCACAAAAGAGACCATAGCTTTAACCAAAAAGGCAATGAGCCTGGGTATCGAATACTTTATGATCGTTGGACCTTTCTACAGCAAACCCGATCAGGAAGGTCTATTTAACCATTATTGGCGCATCGCCGAAGAAACAGGCGCAAAAATCATGCTGTACAACATTCCGATTTTTACAGGTGTAAATATTGATCCCCAGACCGTTGCCCGTTTGGCAAAGCATCCTAATATCTTTGGTATAAAAGACGAAGCAGGCATTAATCCGAACCAGGTTCTTGATTATCGCCTTGCAACAAAAGATATCCGACCCGATTTTATCATATTTAATGGTGACGACACAATGCTTCTTCCCACAATTATTCAGGGTGCCCAAGGTATTGTAAGTGGTTCTGCCCATATCCTTGGAAAGGTTATGAATGCAATCTTTGATGCATTTGAACAGGGGAAAAATGATGTGGCTTTAGACAATTTCACAAAGTTATATCGCTTGTGCGGATGTTGGAGCAAATTTGGCAGAATTCTTCCTAATCCAGTTTTACGCCCGGCTATCCAAATGGTTACAGGCTTAGAAATAGGGCCTACACGTTCTCCAATTGCTCCTATCAGACCAGAAGAAGAGGCTTATCTTAAGAACATGCTTAAAGAATTAGGCTTATTATCCTGATTAGGATAGAATGATAAATAAAAACAGCCGGCTTATTAACCGTCTGTTCAGACTGAAGACAAAGCTCACTGAAAAGTGGGCTTTTTTTATCTAAAAGAGTAGTTAAGGACATAACAATCATGGTATAATATGAATACATGAAACGCTCATGTAATAAGGATTTCAAGGTGATTATGTGCTAAATAAAAAAACGGAAGATAATCGTAAGCAAGTAACATATCTTTGTATTGATGACCTAGTACCTAAAGACCACAT
>Ga0134094_1003596_pt1 | contig 11266 bp, 9 predicted proteins | sample 5_1taG_FD_94458 | JGI IMG/M metagenome (GOLD analysis project Ga0134094, IMG submission 94458) | Switchgrass degrading microbial communities from high solid loading bioreactors in New Hampshire, USA - 5_19_20_110_A1 metaG | ecosystem: Engineered > Bioreactor > Semi-continuous > Anaerobic >... | reverse complement strand
GGTCAGAAAGCAGTCCATCGGGCCGGGTACAGCGCCAACGGCGTTCTGCAGAAACTTGAGCCGCTCATATGCCTGTGTGTCGGCTGTCACAACAGCCCCGCCGACGACGTCTGAGTGCCCGCCGAGGTATTTTGTGGTCGAGTGGACAGAAAAATCAGCGCCAAGGGCCAGCGGCTGCTGCAGGTAGGGCGTTGCAAAGGTATTATCGACCGCAACCCAGGGCTGGTTTGGGTGAGATTTCGCCTCGGCAGCAATCGCGGCGATATCCGCGACTTTCATCAGCGGGTTGGTCGGCGTCTCAAGCCAGATCATGCGCGTGTTTGGGCGCAGCCCGCCGGCGACTGCTTCAATGCTGCTCATGTTCACATAGCTGAATTCAATCCCGTAGGGCTTCAGCACGCGCTCAAACAGGCGGTACGTGCCGCCATAGACGTCGTCGCCAGCCAGCACATGCTCGCCCGGGTTCACCAGCCGCAGCACCGTGTCGGTTGCAGCCATGCCGGATGCAAATGCCAGCCCGTATGCTTCGCGCTCAGATTGTTCGCCTTCCAGGGCTGCCAGGCAGGTCTCCAACGCGGAGCGGGTCGGGTTGCCGGTGCGGGAATATTCATAGCCCTTGTGCTGCCCGACGGCTTCTTGCGCGTAGGTTGAGGTCTGGTAGATGGGCGTAATGACCGCCCCTGTGGCCGGGTCGGGCTGCTGGCCGGCATGAATTGCGAGCGTTTCAAAGTGATCTTTTGCGTTCATCAGTATCCGCCTGTGGTTGCAAGATGTGTTGTTAATAGATTGCAATTGTCCCTATTTTAGGCGTGAGAGAAAGATAAGTCAAACCGCAATCACAGGGCTCTCAGGGCGGGCCGATCCATCCGAAGATTTCAAAGTTGACCCGGTCGTTCTCGTCAAACTTTACCCCTTCCTGCTCAAGCAGTTGGCGCTGGATGTATTTCCCAAAGGGGTCGTGGATGCTGATTTTTCCGTGACGGTTGATGACCCGCTGCCAGGGCACATCTGGATGGCTGCCGGAGCGCAGCGCAGCCATGGCGTAGCCGACCTGCCGCGCGCCGCACCCGCCGGCAATCTGCGCGATTTGCCCATAAGTGGCGACCTTGCCCGGCGGGATCTGCCGGACGATTGCGTATATTCGTTCGTAGAGCGGTGTTTCTTCCATTTTTTACCGGTTTTTAGATCCTGTTATAATGGCTGAGGTGGTCCGCGTGTTCTGCCTGCTCGCTTTCGACCTCATCGAGAGTCTAGCATAATTCGAAAGGTGGAGATCCTATTTGCGGGCGGCTTCTCAGGTTGAAATTTTATGCCCCGTGACTTAATCGGTGAAACCCTCTTAAATCAATTCCGCGTGGAGACCTTCATTGCCGCCGGCGGCATGGCGACGATTTACCGCGTATGGGATTTTCAGCGCAGCGTGCCGCTGGCGATGAAGCTGCTGCACCCCGAACTGGCAGATGACCCGGCTTTCATCGCCCGTTTTCAGCGCGAAGCGCTTTCGCTGCAAACGCTGGTGCATCCGCATATTGTCCCCTTTTATGGGTTGTATCGGGACGGCGACCTGACTTTTATGCTCGAGCGCTACATCGACGGGCCGACGCTCGATGAAGTGCTCCGGGCCAACGCCCGCGGCGCAGGCGCACGCAAGGGGGGCGGTAAGCCGGGCGGTAGGACGATGCCGCTGCAAGCAGCGCTGATCTATTTTAAAGCGCTCTACACCAGTCTGGGATATGCGCACGCCCAGGGGATTATCCACTGCGACATCAAGCCGGGCAATGTGCTGATCGACCGGGGCGGGCACGTCTATTTGACCGATTTTGGCATCGCCCGCTATATGGACAGCACGCTCACCACTTCTTCGGCGATGGGCACCCCACTTTACATGGCCCCTGAGCAGATCCGCGGCGAGCGCGTTTCGCCGCAGACAGATGTCTACTCGCTGGGCGTGTTGATGTATGAACTGCTGACCGGGCAGCGCCCGTTTCTCGGGGAGGGGGATATTCCGCAGGCGGTTGGGGCAAATCAGGCGGATCGCATCCGCTACCAGCATCTGTATGCGCCGCCGCCAGACCCGCGAGCCTTTAATCCCAGCCTTCCAGAGGGGCTCGCGCGGGTGATCCTGCGGGCGATGGCGAAAGATCCGCGCGACCGCTACCCCAGCGTGCAGATGATGGCGGAAGAAATCTCGCACGTCGTCGCGGCGCGGTTTGAATCGCTGCCCGACCGCGTGCAGATCGGCGGGCTTGCCCGCGATGGGGTTGTGCGGCATGAGGATACCCGGCAGCCCGAACCGGCGCCGGCTACCTATCCCGGAAGGCCCGACCCGATTTTCTCGGACCCGAGTTCCTCGGGCAATTCTCTTCCGGCGTCTTACGAAGAACCCTTTGAGCCTGTTGGCGGAACAATATCTCCTCAAAGGAAGCGAAACCGGCTGCTGGCTGTTCTGGGCCTGCTGGCTGCGCTGTCGCTGTGCGTGTTTTTTAGCGCGCGGCTGGTCAACGGAATCGCAGGCGGGCGCGCCATCCCACCCGTCCAGCCGCCTGCTGAAAACACTCCGGCTGCTTCTCCAGCAGTCGAGACCGCAACCGCAGCGCCGGAAGCCTCCCCGACCGCAGAAGCGCAGGCAGAACAGACGCCTACGCTCGCTTATGAACCGGTGGGCCTGAGTGATTTCCCCGTTGCGGGTGAAATTGCCGTGATTCGCAAAGTGGATGGCGTCGACCGGCTGCACCTGCTGGATGCGGAGAACGGCAGCCAGACAGCGCTGCCCGGCCCGCCGAATGTGAATGTCACGCTCGATAACGCGCCGCAGTGGTCGCCGGACGGTCAGCGCCTGACCTGGATCAGCCAGTACAACGGGCGGCTGCACGTGGTGGCGATGGACATGCAAGAGCAGGAGCCTTACCAGCTCCCGGCAGGTGAAGCGTATGGGCGCGTCTCATCGCCGGATTTTCGCCCTGGCGGCGAGCAGATCACGTTTTGGGCCTCGGGCGGCGGTGAGATTTTTCTGGTGACCGCCGATGCAGTCACAGGGGAGCAGGTGAGCCGCGTCTCGCTGCCGGTCTACCGCAATTTGTTCGCCTGGAACCCGTCCAACGGCCTGCTGGCCTTCGTGCAGCAGGGCGCAGGCGGATACACGGTGGCCGTAAGCGGCTCGCCGGGCAGCGTCGACCAGATGATTGATTCGGGCGGAGAAGAATATGCGCCGTCATGGTCGCGAGATGGGCAGTGGCTGGCTTTCCAGTCCGACGCGGGGCGAGGTTCAGGTGAAAATGAAATCTGGATTTCGCGCCCGGATGGGCGCGAAATGCGACAGGTGACTTTCAGCCCGGCGGGAACGTGGTCGCGCGCGCCAACGTGGTCGCCGGACGGCCGCCAGATTGCTTTTGTCTCGAACCGTTCGGGCGGGTTGGGCAGCGATTACGGCGAGCTGTTTGTCGTCGACCTGGAGACGGAGCAGATCCGGCAGATGACAAACACCGGCGGGCTGATTTACGACTGGCGGCCGTCCTGGCGGCCGTAAGTCCTGTCGGCCTTAACCTGCTCTCACCGGAAGCTGCCAGTCGATCTCCTTTTCGCCGAACTCGCGCAAGTATTCGTTGATTTTCGAGAAGGGCCGGCTGCCAAAAAAACCACGGTTAGCAGACAGCGGCGATGGGTGCGGGCCGCTGATCACCCGGTTGCGCTCGACGTCAATCAGCGGCAGCTTTTGCCTGGCAAAATTGCCCCACAGCACAAAGATGACCGGCTCGGGCTTCTGGCTCACCGCGTGAATCACGGCGTCGGTGAAGTTCTCCCAGCCTTTCCCCTGGTGCGAGCCGGCTTTGTGGGCTCGCACGGTCAGCACGGCATTGAGCAGCAGGACGCCCTGCTCTGCCCAGGGTGTCAGCGTGCCGTCTTTTGGAATTTGAAACCCGACGTCATCCTTCAGTTCTTTGAAGATATTCATCAGTGAAGGCGGCGGTTTCACCCCCGGGCGCACCGAAAACGCTAACCCGTGCGCCTGCCCCTCGTCATGATAGGGGTCCTGGCCGAGGATCAGTACCTTGACCTGATCAAAAGGAGTCAGCTCCAGCGCGTTGAAAACATCTTCCCTGGGAGGAAAGACGGTATACTGCTCGCGCTCCTGCTCCAGAAATGCCTGAAGACGGGCAAAGTAGGGCTTTTTCACTTCTTCTGAGAGGACAGCCTGCCACCCGGCAGGGATTGGAGGAGTCATAGGTCTATTTCCTGCTGATTTTGCTAGAAGTTGAACCCGAAAATCACGGCGGGTCCAGGGTGATTTGATCCAGAATGTGATGGTTCAGACCGGCCTGGGCTGCATAAGACAGGCCCAGCACGACCAGAATCAATAGGGCGACGGGAATAAAACTGGTCTCCTGGGTGCTGCGGTAGGCTGCGTAAACCAGCGCGACCAGCACATAAGCATTGATATACCCCGTCACCGTGACAGATTCGCGCTCAGGGTGCAGGCGAATCAGCGAATGCACCACCGGAAGATAGCGGATCCCGCCCCGGTTTTCAAACAGCTTTTCGCGCGCGGCGATTTCGCGCTCAGAGAGCGCTTTAAAGAGGATTGACGGGTGCTCAGGGCGGGCGCGAAACCGTTCGGACAGGGCGGCTGCGAGGCGGCTCGTCTCGATTTCTGAACCGGCGAGATCGTTCAAGCGCCGCCTGCGGCTGTAGAGCGGTATGCCGAAGCGGTAATACACGGGCAGCCAGACGCCGGCGCATAACACATCCAACGCGGCTGCGGCGAGAAAGATGAGGAATGCATAGAAGGGATCGGTGATCGCTTGCAGGTTCATTCATGCTCCCGGCGGCTTGATCGCATCATCCCACCATTATAGCCGGGGACAGGCAAAATGGTCTCCAGGATCGCTGGTGTATGTCAAACAAACAGGTAAAATAAGCACACAGATATATGCCAAGGAGTCGGAGAAATGGAAACACGACAGCCGCTGATTGAGGCGGATCACTTAGTGAAACGATTCGGCGATAAGACTGCCGTTGATGATGTGAATTTTTCTGTATGCGCCGGTGAAATCTTTGGCTTTTTAGGGCCGAACGGCGCGGGGAAGACCACCACGATAAAGATGCTGGTCGGCCTGTTAAAACCCACCTCCGGCACGGCGCGCATTGCCGGGTATGATGTCCTGACCCAGCCGATTGAGGCCAAGGCTGCCAGCGGGTTCGTTCCTGATACGCCAAATTTATACAGCAAACTTTCGGCGCGCGAGCTGCTGCGATTCGTGGGCGACCTGTACGGGCTGCCGAAAGAGCTGGTCTCGCGCCGGTCAGATGAACTGCTGCGCCTGTTCGACCTGACCGAAGCAGCCGACGATCTGACCGATTCCTACAGTCACGGGATGCAGCAGAAGACTTCGCTCGCCGCGGCGCTGCTGCACGACCCAAAGGTGCTGATTTTGGATGAGCCGACCGTCGGGTTAGATCCGAAATCGGCGCGGTTGATTAAGGACATTCTGCCGCAAATCGCCGACCGCGGCGCAGCCGTGATGCTTTCGACCCACATTCTCGAGATTGCCGAGCGGATGTGCGACCGGATCGGGATTATCAACAAGGGGTCGTTGATCGCGGTTGGCACGTTGGACGAACTGCGCAGCGGCGCGGCTGCAGGCAGGACAAACGGGTCGAGCAGCCTTGAGGATATTTTCCTGGAGCTGACCGGCGGGGCAGAATATGCGGCGATCACCGAGGTATTGAAATGAGCCTTTCCGAGTCGATCATCAAAACACAGCCGCGCAGTTTTGGCCTGTGGCCCTCGGTCTGGCGGCTGCTGCGCCTGCGCGTGCGGATCATGGTGAACACCTTCAAGCGCTCCAAGACTTCCGGGAAGGTCGGTGCGGTGGTGGTAGGCCTGCTGCTGATCGGGTTGATGGTCGGCCTGTTCGCTGCCAGCAGCGGGCTGCTGCGCCTGATGCGTTCACCTGAGCTGGCTGCATACATTGACCCGAACCAGATGATTGGCGCAATCCCGACCCTGGTGCTCACAGCAGCTTTCTTCCTGACGCTGATGACCAACTTCGGCGTGCTGCTGCAAGCGCTGTATCTCAGCCACGACATGGATTTCCTGATCACTTCGCCGCTGCCGATGCGGGCGGTGTTCCTTTCCAAGTTAATCGAGGCGATCTTGCCGAACTTCGCCCTGTTCTGCGCCTTTACCCTGCCGGTGCTGTTCGGGCTGGGCGTTTCAAGTGGATACAGCGTGCTCTATTATCCGCTGGTGATCGCGGTGCTGGCATTGATGGCGCTTGCAGCCGGCGGGCTGGCCTCGATTCTGGTGATGGCAGTGGTGCGCGTCGTCCCGGCGAAGCGGGTCGCTGAGGTGCTGGGCTTTCTGGGTGCCACGCTGGCCGTCTTATGCGCGCAGTCCGCGAACATCATCGACCGGTTTAATATTGACCAGTCGGATTTTGGCGGGATGTTGAGTACGCTCTCGCAGTTGGACAGCATGTGGTCGCCGTTTGCATGGGCCGGGCGCGGCGTGGCAGCGGTTGGAGAAGCCCAATGGCTGAACGGGCTGCTGCTGACGGGGCTTTCTGTGATTGTCTTGGGCGGCGTCTTTGCTGCATCTCTCCTGGCTGCCGAACAACTGTATTACACCGGCTGGTCGTCGATGCAGGGGTCTGCGCGGCGTAAAAAGCCTGTGTCGCGCCAGAATGAAGCGCGGGAGCCGCGCTTTGAATTTGGGCAGCTCTTACCGGCCCCGGTTCGCGGCGTGGTCGTAAAAGACCTGCTGACGCTCCGGCGCGATCCGCGCAATTACTCGCAGTTGATCACGCCGCTGATCCTTGGCGTCGTGATGCTCTTTTCGTCTCGCGGCGGTGGGGGAGACATGGATGAGCAGTTGACCGGCCTGGGCTTAGCCAACCTGGAAGTCTACGGGTTGATTACAGTGGCCGTATTTATCGGCTGGATGTTGATGTTTAACCTCTCATCGATGTCTTTCACGCGCGAGGGGAAAAGCTATTGGATGTTGAAGACATCGCCCGTGCGGCCTGGTCACCTGCTGGTGGGGAAGTTCATTGTCTCGTACCTGCCTTCGATCACCTTTACGCTCATCTTTCTGACGGTGGCGTTTTTGCTGCAAGGCGCCAACTGGCTGTTCTTCCCCTACTGCGCGCTTGTGCTGGCGCTGGTCATCGCTGGCGCGAACGGAATTTCCCTTGCGTTTGGGACTATGGCTGCCGACCTGAGTTGGGAGAGCCCCAACCGCCAGAGGCTGCGCGGCGGCGCCGGTTGTGCTGCCGTTCTGATTGTCATGGCTTTTCTGGCGTTTGACCTGGCGTTGTTCCTGCTGCCGGTCGCGCTCTGGCAGATCTTCGCGGGCAGTGCGCCATTCCTGGCGTATCTGGTCGGGGCGGTTCTGGGCGGTGCGGCTGCGGCGCTGGTGATTTTTCTGAGCATGCAGTTTGCAATCCCCAGGCTGGAGCAGATTGGCGAGCCGGAATAGCGTTCAGAGCCGTTCGGCAATGACAAACAGCCGACCCCAGGAAAGCTCGCCGTCCTGTTCGATGCAGGTCTGCAAGACGAGCGTGTTTGGTTTGGTGTAAACCTGCTGGAAGACCTGCTGGTAGTTGTAGATTTCGCCCGATCCATCCAGATCGACAAAACTGGACATCGGGTCATGCGGGCTGAGCGCCTGGTAGCGCTTTAACTCGCTGACGCGGTAGCGGATCTGTTGACCGTCGCCGTAAACCGCGGTGATTTCGTCACCGGGCTGCAGCAGAAAGAAAGTCCGGCCGCTGAGATAATTGTGCGCCAGCAGCCCGGTGACGCCGAACTGCGCCGGTGTTGCATACAGCGTAACAGTATTGTCTTCGGATGAAACGTAATTTTCATTCCCGGCAGGCTGCTCGCGCACCGGCAGGGCGAAGATCCCTCCGGCGAATATGCCGGCCAGTTGATCGGGCTGGTTGTTAATCAGCTGTTTTGTAAACTGGTCGAGGTCTGAAGCCGCAGCCGGGACTGCTTCTGGCGCATCATCAGGCGCGTGAGGCGATGATTCGGCTGCTTGAATGCCCGCGGCCGCAGCCGATGGGGTGTTTGACAGCTGCGGAAGGCTGATGCCCAGCAAAAGACAGACGGCGAGCACTGCGCCAAAGATGAGATGTGGTTTCATGATGCGGCTCTGGGTTTTAATTGATTAGTACATATGTTCTGTAATAGCGGTTTTCTGCCGAAAAAGCAAGGGAAGTCTTTTTGCCCTCGCCCGGGATCGGGAGAGGGCGGCTGAGCGGCCAGGTGCATTTTCTAATCACCTGAGCATGTGTGCCGCGAAGCCGGGTGAGGGGCGAGCCAGGAGAAGCGAGATAAAAAAACGGGGTTGTCCAGAGAAGACCTGGACAACCCCTTACCGGTAAAAAGAATTTATTTTCTGACCGTTACAACAAATGGAGTGATTAATTGCTTGAGAAAAACGAAGGAGCGATGAATGCAGGCGCGGAATCGACCGGCGAGGCGATGATGAACCGGCGTCCCCATGAGGGATCGTTGTGGGCGTCAATACAGGTCTGCAGGACGACCTGGCCGCGGGTGGTGTAGACCTTGCTGAACAGATCTGCGCTGGACAGCACCTTGCCTGCAGGGTCGGACATGTCGATGAAATTCGAATAAGGGTTTTCAGGGTCCAGCGCCTGGAAATCGCGGATGCTCGTTACACGGTAGCGGGAAGCGCTGCCGTTGCCGTACACCAGCACAATTTCCTGGCCTTCTTCGATGCGAAAGAAATAATTGCCGCTCAAAAAGTTGTGGGCCAGCAGGCCGGTGCTGCCGTAGCGTTTGGCCAGAGAAAACTGAGTCACGACGTTGTCACGGGTGGAGACAAAGCTCGGGTCGTTCGCCGGCTGCTGGATCACCGGCAGGGCGAACTGATTTGTGACATAAACGCCCACCAGGTCGCTGGCATTCCCATTTGCGAGCATCGCTGCAAAGTCGGCGATCGCCGGGAGGGTGCCGGCCTGCATCTCGTATGTCGCGAAATCTTCAACCGCTAAGGCATCTGAAATTCCGGCAGGTTTTTGCGCCGCAGCAGTTACCGATAAGCTCGTCGGCGGCAGAAGCTTGATGTGCGACAGATGCGCCTTCAGCAGCGGCAGGCCGCCAGCCAGGATGATAGACACGATTAATACAGCTAAAAAGACAACTTGATTTTTCACGATTCGCAGTACCCGCTTTTTGAATAAGTTCAGATAATAGATTTATTAGATCTGGATTATCGATCAATATAATATCCAGTCGAGCGGCAGAATGGAAGGCATTTTGACTTACAACAACCTTACAACGATATTTAAATCTACTGAAAACCTTACAGAACGGTTAGGAAATCATACTGGCGGGTGAAGGCTCTGGCTGCCTCGCCCGTGAAGGATTTTCGGTTACAATAGGAAGCACGATAAACGGGGAAAGGAAACCATCCAGCTTGTTTGAACTCTTCTTCCTGGGGACTTCGGCCTCTGCGCCCTCAATAAAACGCGGTCTCTCAGCACAGGTCGTGCAGCATGATGAATATCGTTTTCTGATCGATTGCGGCGAAGGGACGCAGCGCCAGATCCTTCAGTCTGGAATTGGGTTCAAACGTCTCAGCCGTATTCTAATCACCCACGGCCATCTGGATCATATTCTTGGGCTGGCAGGGCTGCTCTCCACTTTTATGCGTTGGGAGACGATCGACTCGATGGAGATCTACGGTGGGAAAGCGGCTCTGGAGCGCATTCATGACCTGTTATATGGGATTGTTCTGCGGGGCGCGCAGCCGCCGATGCCGATTGAATTAAAGACGATACAACCGGGTAAAATCTTTTCAGCCGATTCGTTTACCATCACGGCATTTCCGGTTTATCACCGCTCGCCTGACAGCTTTGGTTTTCTGTTCGAGGAGAGAACGCGGCGGCCTTTCCTTCCGGAAAAAGCCGAGGAATTAAATATTCCCCCTGGTCCCTGGCGGCGCGACCTTGTCGAAGGAAAGCCGGCAACCTTACCCGACGGGCGGACGATCGAACCGGATATGGTGTTGGGCGAGCCGCGGCAGGGAACGCGCTTTGCATATATTGGCGACGCCGGTGAGACAAAAAGCCTGGTGGACATTGTGCGCGGGGTCGATGCGCTGGCAATTGAGGCGACTTATCTTGAAGAAGAACGCCAGATGGCCCGGCAGTTTGCCCACCTGACGGCCCGGCAGGCCGCCGAGCTGGCTAAAAAGGCTGGCGTTGGGCGGTTGATTCTGACGCACATCTCGCGGCGCTATCGCGATAAAGACGTGCTTCAGGAAGCGCAGGCCGTTTTCCCAAACACGGCAGTCGCCCGCGATTTTGATTCGTTCACGATTAAACGAGAAGAGTAGGGCGCTGCCTGTAATTTTTCTGCGGTTTGGCGCGTCAAATCACCTTTGACATCTCTATGGTTATATGATAATATCGGGTCAAATTAAATAGCCCCTTTGCGGCACTCTTATCCAGAGAGGTGGAGGGACCGGCCCTATGAAACCTCGGCAACCTGGTAAGACACAGTCTCATTAGCTGATGCGTTACTAAGGTGCTAATTCCGTCAGACGGAGGTACTGGGAGATGAGAGGGCAGCCGAAAGCGCAGTAAGAGCGTCTTGTTGCCCCTCCGATTCCGAAAGGGGTAATTTTCTTTAAAAGGCTGTAGGAGACTTTTTCAATGACTAACACATTCATGAAATCTGCCCATTATCTGTTCACTTCGGAATCGGTGACAGAAGGGCATCCGGACAAGCTGTGCGATCAAATCAGCGATGCTGTGCTGGACGCATGTCTGGAGCAGGATCCGTATTCTCGGGTAGCCTGTGAGACGGCAACGAAGACCGGTTTCGTGATGGTCCTGGGTGAGATCACCACGAAAGCATTTGTCAACTTTGATGAGCTGGTTCGCAGCGTCATCCGGGATATCGGCTACGATCACACCGATAAGGGCTTCGACGCGAATACCTGCGCGGTGATTTCCGCAATCGCCAGCCAGTCTGGTGATATTGCAATGGGCGTTGACAAGGCGCTTGAGGCCAAATCTGGCGAAATGACCGACGCTGAGATCGAAGCGGTCGGCGCAGGCGACCAGGGCATGATGTTTGGCTATGCCTGCAACGAAACCCCGGCGCTGATGCCGATGCCCATCTACATGGCGCACAACCTCACCCGCCGGCTGACAGAAGTTCGCAAGAGCGGTGAGCTGCCCTGGCTGCGGCCTGACGGCAAGAGCCAGGTGACCGTGGAATATCGCTACGG
>Ga0134094_1003595_pt1 | contig 11266 bp, 8 predicted proteins | sample 5_1taG_FD_94458 | JGI IMG/M metagenome (GOLD analysis project Ga0134094, IMG submission 94458) | Switchgrass degrading microbial communities from high solid loading bioreactors in New Hampshire, USA - 5_19_20_110_A1 metaG | ecosystem: Engineered > Bioreactor > Semi-continuous > Anaerobic >... | reverse complement strand
CGGTATGACCTCCTCTACTTTATTTGTTTTGTTTTGTTTCCCTAATAAAGTAGAAATCATATCGTGGTTACTTTTGTCAATTAGCCTCCACGAAATTTACACCACTACTTGAGACTATAACTTAAAAACTTTTTTATTATTTTATAGGCAAAAATACATAATACCGGATTTATACCAAATAAAGTTACTATGCCTTTCCTTTTAATAGAAAATGATTTTGATGCCTTTTTAGGATTCTTAATATAAGAACGATATTTTTTATATTGATTCTTAATAATATGTTTTAAACTATTTTTATTTTCATCTTCACTTAACAACAACTCACAATAAAGAATAGCACTTCTTGCACAAACAGCATAAGCAAATTTTTCACATAAATCTTTATGTTTTTTTGATAAATATTCATACATAAAATCATCAGATTTTAATATGTCTAACTTCTTCATATTAAATGGTAACCTACATAGACTTAATGGTGTCATTACATGATTATAGCATATTTCTGGTATACTTACATATGACTTCGCATTCGAAAAAAGCTGAAGTAGTACTGCAGAATCCTCCCCCGCATATAGATGAAGAAATTTTACATTGCTGAATAATTTTTTTGAAAACACTTTGTTCCACAAAAAATTCGTTGTATTTTTTTGATTGATATAATGCTTTATACAATAATCATTTTTATATTGTGTATTAACCAAAGGATAATTACTAATAACTCTACCATTTAATTCTACTTTCCGATAACCAAATTCTAAAATATCTGGAAGATATTTTTCTATGTATATATTTATTTTACTTAAAAAATTATCTTCCCAATAGTCATCGGAATCTGAAAATATTATATAATCTCCTGTAGCATATTTAAGAGCTAATTCACGTGCTGCTCCTGGGCCAGCATTATCTTGTGATAATACAATAACATTTGGATAATCTTTTGCAAAATCATTTAATATTTGTAATGAATCATCAGTCGAACCATCATCTACAATAATGACTTGAAACTTATCATAGTCTTGATTTAAAATACTATTAAGACATTTTTCTATATATAGAGCAGAGTTATATACTGGTATAACAATGCTATATGTAAATTCAGCCATAATATATATAACAAATACTCCTTTCTTAAAACTTTATTAAATTTCTTCCAGATAATACAAATTAGTAAAATAAATTAACAAATTTTTCTTATATATAACATTAATTTTTTAATTTTACACAAGACAAATGATCTAAAACTAAAATAATTATTGTACCATATGCAATATAAACAAAACCATTATATACTGATCCCCTTCCTATAATTACATTGCCAACTGCAAACAAAGAATATAATAATACTAAATAATTTTTTCTTTTTCTTTTTAAGAGTATATAATCAAATATACTTGCGTAAAATGCCCAAAAAACCCCAAGCAAAATGCCGAACCAACCAAGGTTTGCATAGCAATCTCCAAAAAGAGTTGGATGTGTACTACCTCCCTGTTCCATTCCTATAGCAGCACCCATTGACTGCGCAAAATCTGGAGGTTTTATTCCAAATGACCATTTTGTTGGCACAAATACTAACATCATTCGAATATATGAGTGAGCTTTCCCAAAATTATCGAAATTATTATTATTATATATAAAATAATAAAATACCCTCCTTAATCCTAGCTCACCATTGTCAGTAGTAATATAAATGTTAACTTTATTTAAAAAATCATTAAATTCAAAATTTTGAATAAATTCATACAGGCTACCATAATGTCTAAAAACACGAAGTCCATATACAACATAGATTACAGTAACCATTGAAATTAAGACAAATATAATAGTTCTAAAATTTATTTTTTTGCATTTAAATATGAATACAGACAATAAGCTTATAAAAACCGGTAATATTTCAATACGGTTACGTGAAATAATGACAGTAATTGTAAAGAGTGATAAAATCAATATAGTTGATATCTTCTTATTACGCAAAAATGAGCAAATTGCTAAGCCCGAAAGACAATAATATATTATTGTTAAAACTTGATTCATATTAAAGTAACTTAACGTAGAAGCATATTCTCGTCCGGCTCCCCAAGATGTTGCAAGTAATCCACCAGAATATTTAGCAAATGGATAAATTTTAAAGACAATAACTGTAAATAATAAAATTAAATAGAAATTCAAATTAAAACTTTCATTTATGCATTTTTCTTGTAATGTATTAAATTTTAATATATTATACCTATTCTCGTGTATTAATTTTACAAGAATAAAACGCATAAATATGTAGAGAATACAAAAAAACAAAACAAATAAAGAAGCTTTAAGTAAAACAATATCCGGGTAACTTATATCACCATTAAAACTCGCTATTAAATGCATTATGCCAAACATAACAAAAAGTGTAGCCCATAAAAATACAATTGGTGATTTCAATTTAAATTCATAATAACAAATAAATGCAATTACTATGAATTGCAAAAAACCTAACAAATATAACCACATATTTACCTCTCGTTGCAATTTATCAAGATCTACAAAAACACAAATGTGTTACCTCAATTTATTAAACATTTCTATTTCCTTTTCCAGCGTATTCTTAGCAAAAAATTTCTCGTTCTTCTGCGTTATTTTTATATTTTGTAATCTTATAAATTCAGAACTTATATTTAGATTTTCATCATTATTATCAATAAAACTAATGTTAATAAATCCTTCAAATATTTCTTTACATACACTAATATTAGACGTTATTAGTGGTATACCAAATGTAGCAATTTCACATGCCATTACACCTTGTGCATCTACACGAGTAGGAAGTAAAGCACATTTTGATTGATTTAATAACTCAATTACTTCCTCATGAGTAAGTGTTTTATTTATCCATTCAAGGTTTTTAGGCTTAGAATTATGTATAAAAAATTTACCCTTACCAACAACACAAAATTTAAATTGCGGATTCATATATGCAATTTTTGTAACTAAATCAATACAATATTTAGAACCATCCAAGTTATTTCGAATTGTAATAAAATCATATTTTTTATCTGCTTGATAATCATAATTTTGAGTTTCAAAATTTTGACCAACAGAATTATATATTATATGGGTTCTATTTCTAATTTTTTCATAATCAATTCTTACAAACTTAAGAAACATTTCAAGCATCCAATGACTCACAAAAACAAATTGTAATTTTGATAGATTTTTTATAAAAAATCTTTTCCACATTTTAATCTTAAATATATCATACAGATCTCGCATCAATATAGCAAGTCTCGAAGATGTTTTCATGTACTCATAAGGTTTTGGATATATTTCATTGACTTTTAGTATTTCATGTCCATGAAAGAAAAAAACAATATTTTTAAAATTTTTGCCATATCTCATTAAGAACCTAAAATGATTTCTTATATTTGGTGCATGTGAAATAAGTATGTCGTATTCACTTTTATTTTTTATATAATTTTCTAATGTAATAACTTTAACATTATCTATTATATAATTTTGCTTTGCCTTAAAGTTAATTACTGTTACATCTATACCTCTATTTACATAATATCTATTTCTTGTATGTATATACATTAAATTAACATTTCCATTTAGATTGGGATAATCAGTTGCTAGTACTAATATTCTCATAATGACACCTTTATCTTCAGAACTACTATTTCTTTTGTGACAATTCTGGCTAAATTGAAATATTTCATAGAATTTATAAATAAAAAGTTTTATATACTAAAAAACAGCTAATCCCTTCCATATAAATCTCTTGTATAGACTTTATCCTTAACATCATATAGCTCTTCACTCATTCTATTTGTTAATATTAAGTCTGATGTCTTCTTGAATTCATCAAAATTATTTATTACCTCAAAATCAAGAAAATTATTCTCTTTAAGTAAAGGTTCATAGATCATTATTTTTATCCCCTTATCTTTAATCTTTTGCATAACTTCTATAATAGCCGATTGTCTAAAATTATCAGAATCAGATTTCATTGTTAGTCTATATATTCCTACAATTTTTGGTTTCTTTCTTATTACCATATTTGCTATATGTTCTTTTCTTGTCATATTTGCATCTACTATAGCTTTAATTATATTGTTTGGAACATCTTGGAAATTTGCAAGTAACTGTTTTGTATCTTTAGGAAGACAATAACCTCCATACCCAAAAGAAGGATTATTATAATGATTACCTATTCTGGGATCAAGACAAACTCCTTCTATTATTTGTTTTGCATTTAATCCTTTAAGTTCTGCATATGTATCTAATTCATTAAAAAAAGCTACTCTCATAGCTAAATATGTATTGGCAAATAATTTTATAGCTTCTGCTTCTGTGGAATTAGTAAATAATACAGGAACGTCTTTTTTAATTGCACCTTCCAATAAGAGATTTGCAAATTTTTCTGCTCTGTCTGATTGTTCACCGACAACAATTCTTGATGGATAAAGGTTATCATATAAAGCCTTTCCTTCCCTTAAAAACTCAGGTGAAAACATAATATTATCAGTGCCAAAATATTTTTTTATTTTTTCTGTATAACCTACAGGTACAGTAGATTTTATAACCATTACTGCTGTTGGATTAATATAAAGTACATCAGAAATAACGCTTTCTACTGTTTCTGTATTAAAATAGTTCTTATCTGGATCATAATCTGTTTGTGTAGCTATAATTATAAATTCTGCATCCTTATATCCCTTATAGATATCGGTTGTTGCTGTTAAACTTAATTTTCTTGTAGATAAGAATTCTTGAATTTCTTTATCTTTTATAGGAGATTCTTTTCTATTTACCTTATCAACTTTTTCTTGAATTATATCAACAGCCGTTACATCATTGTTTTGTGCTAGCAAAACAGCTAATGATAATCCTACATAACCAATACCTACAACAGTTATTTTCATTTTTATATCTCCTTTATCTTGTACTTAAGTCTTTTCCATTAAAAATTCAGTTCATCAAGGAAATTAAACGCAAAGATTTAAAGCTCACATAAATAATTAAAATAATTTACCTTAATTTAAAAATGGTAGCAATTATCCAGTATAAAGTTAAATAACATGATTTGAATATTGATAATTTTTCTATCCTTCTATATATCTTCCAGTGGTACATGACTAAACTAACTTTATTACTTGAAATCGAACCATTTCTTATTCTATGACTCCCTAAAGGTTCAGTTATTCCGTAAAGATAATTCTCTTTTTTTATTATCTGTAACCATAAAACATAATCATTTCTTTTTTTAATATTTGGTATATTGAACTTCCCTAATTTCTGCGCATTATATATTACAGTAGAATTACCAGGACATGTTTTTAGAATACCATTATAATCCATCTTAGGTTTTGCAATTATAGTTCTATTTAAGTAATTACCTTGTTCATCAATCTTGGTATAGCTGGTACATGTAAATCCATAATTATTCTTTTCCATTAAGCTTATTTGTTTCCTTAATTTTTCAGGAAACCAAATGTCATCGCTATCAAGAAAGGCAATATATTTACCTTTTGCAAGCTCGATAGCTTTATTTCTTGCCATTGCAGCTCCTGAGTTTTTATCTAGTTTGTAATATTGTATTCGACAATCTTTCTTTATGTATTCTTTGACAATTTCAGCTGTCCTGTCTATCGAACAGTCATCTACAACAATTAGTTCCCAATTTTTATATGTCTGACTAATAACTGAATCTATAGCATGACTAATAAAATTTTCGCAGTTATATGCAGGCATAATTATTGATACTAATGGCTCTTCTATATGAAAATCCTTCAATTACATTCACTCTCCAATTCAGTAATTATAATAGATTCTTTAAACTCTCTTATTCTATAGTTGAATTCATACTCACTCATAGATTTCTCATAAACTAAATCTCCAAATATCTTATTCACTATGCCAATTGGGGATATCATTTTAATTAATGGATTAAATACTTTTACTAATTTGATTTTTTTTCCGTGAGCAGAAGCGATAAGTTTTACCATTTCACTTGTCTTCACATATTCTTTATTTTGCGGAAAAAATAATCCACTTTTTTCATAATCAATAATACATCTTATAAACTCACATAGATTATCAATATGAATCATACTTCTCTGATTATCATAGTCAGGAAATATAGGCAAAATTTTAGCTATTCTAGAAAGTTTCAAATAATTCCCTTTTGCACCTTTTCCATACACCATTGGTGTTCTTATTATTACGGTTTTAAAATAATCATTCTCTAAAGACCTTATACCTAATTCAGCTTGGAATTTACTATCACCATAGTAATCAACTGGTTTTGGTATTGTGTCTTTACTAATTACCTTGTTATAGCGTCTACTTCCATAAACAATAATGCTGCTCATAAAAATAAACTGCTTTACACCTTCTGCCTTAGCCTTTCTGGCGGTTTCAATTGCTAAATCTCTGTTTACACTATAATATAAATCTCTTAATTTATGATTTGACGAAACATGCGCGATTCCTGCAACATGAAAGACAACATCAAATCTTGAAAAGTCTTTGTCTTTCCATGTTTTATTTTTCATATCAATAGTTTCAACATTATATTTATCTGGGTATTTCTTTAGCCATTTTTCAAAGTTAGTACCTATAAAACTGTTAGAACCAGTAATAAGTACATTTTTCATTCCGATATAATCTCCTTTTTCTTTTCAAGTGCTCCAGTTCCACCTTCAACAATGCCATCACCTTTAAAAACAGATAAAATTGTTTTAAAAAAACATTTTAAATCCATAAGAAAGCTGATCTTTTCTACATATTCGCCATCTAATTTTGCTTTTATTTCAATCGGCAATTCATCTCTACCATTAATCTGCGCCCATCCAGTAAGTCCAGGTCTAATATTATTTGCTCCATACTTATCTCTTTCTTCTATCAAATCATATTGATTCCATAAAGCTGGCCTAGGTCCTATAAAACTCATATGCCCTACAAGAATATTCCACAACTGCGGTAACTCATCAAGACTAGTTCTCCTTAAGAATTTGCCAACTCTGGTTATCCATTTATCAGGCTCCTCCAATAAATGAGTTGGACAATCATTTGGAGCATCAACTCTCATTGTGCGAAACTTTAATATGTAAAAGTAGCTTTTATGTATTCCTACCCTTTTTTGCTTAAATAAAATAGGACCTTTGGAATCTAATTTAATAGCGACAGAAATAAGAAAGAATAATGGAAACAATACAACAAGAGCAATGAATGATAGAAATATATCAATCAGTCTTTTTATTTCTGAATAACTCATATTAAGCCCCTTTATATTGAGAATTTTTCATATTTCTAAATGCCGTTTTTCTCTTTCACAATAATACTTTCTATAACACAATCAGATTCTATATATAATCTTAATTGATTTCCATTACTATCTGGATTGTTCTCAACTAACAATTCAGCTTTATAATTGCCATCCTCTCTAGTAAACGACATAGCCTTAGACATAATTCCTGGAATGTAATGCGTTAAATATTGCAGATCATCTTTTGTTTTAACTTCAATTTGATAAGTTTTACCCTGTTCAATCATAATAGGATAATTAGTATATAAATAAGTTCTTCCATAAGATGTTATTAATAAATTACTTCCATCTGTTGCTACATTAATTAATTCTGTGTTACCTGATTTCCACTGATCAGGAATACCATCATTGTTAACATCCAGATCACATATACTGTAATGAATTATACTATTGACATCGCATCTTTCTTTTTTAATCCAATTATCTTTTAGGTACTTCATTTTTTGCAGTAATACCACTGAATCTGAACTAAACAAAAATGGATTCATATTCTTTTCATTAATGTTTTTTGCCTCGTTAATTACATTCAATCCTTTACCAAGGTAATCCTCGGCTTTTTCATAATCTTTATTATTAAAATAAGTTGCCATTAACTGATAATATACATCTATTTTTACATGCCAAAGAGAAGGCTCAAATGGATAATAGCTTATCGCTAAATCTAGAAATTCTAACCCCTTATCTATTTCACCTGTATTAAAATAATAGTTTGCCAAATCGGTTGTTAAAAACAAGTTATTCTTAGCTTTCTTTTCTATTTTTCTGATATATAAATCTACATTTGACAATTGCTTTTGAAATTGGTATAAATCTAAATCTGGAATTTGCTCACCTCTTTTTTGAGCCCTCTCATATATATCATTTTTAATGAACAAAATATTTATTAGTCCAACTTTAATATCTGGCCTATTCGCTATCGGATTATAACCTAAAACATATTTTTCATTAAACCTGTCAAATTTTATTGCTTTTTCCATCATATTTATTGCAGTATCAATATTATTATCCTGTAAGCTAACAAATGATTTCCAAGCATATGTTGATGCTACAAAAAATATTGATGAAAAATATAATGTTATGATTGAAATAGCTATTCCTATATAAACTTTTACTTTTCTATTTGCAATGGTGAATTTATTATTTATTTTAATTCTAAGCAATTTAAAATCTTCTAATGATAATATTTCTATTAATTCTCTATTAAACAAGGCAATTAATGACCAAAACAACATAATCATAGAACTTTCTGAAAAGTCGAAATCGATAACTGAATGCATTAACAAAGCAGCTATGGCTGTAAAAACAAATACAAATATTTGGTCATTACTCCGTTTCTTATAGTATTTAGTAAATAAAACAATAATGATAATAACTATATACGCTAAATTAATTAATCCTATAATTCCCGTTTCTATACCCACCTGCAACGGATAGTTATGTGCTTGGTTACTGTTATAATTATATGACTGGTATTGTCTGTATAGGTAACTCCATGCACCCCCGCCAGCGCCTAATAGCCAATAATCTAAAAAAATCTTTAAGCCATCTTTATAAAAAATCGCTCTTGATACTAAACTTCTCTGCAAGAAAATATTTTGAAATCTTGATATAATCTTGTCAAGGTTATATTTATTTTTAAGCACTATATTCTTTACTGTTTTTCCTGTTTCAGCATCTATAACTGATGCATTCTTTATTGTTACACTGGTTCCGGAATAATATATAGCGAAGTTAGCATTTATCAACCTGGTGTCTTCTTGTGTTGAAAATGGTATATCTATTTGTTCAAGCCCATTTGTTTTCATAATATTTTGGCGATATAATTGTTTGCTGCCACCGAAAAGTATATTACGCAAATTTTTACTATATATTCTTACAAAAAACGAATATGGCTTTTCATCAAGCATTTTGCTTTCGGCTTCAAATCTTAGAATATAATCTTTATTTGGCCTTAAGGCTATTTCTTTAGAAACCGAAACCGTCTTATTCTCCTCAGAATTCATAAGAGATAATTCTACAGGAACAGATGAGTTAATTACATAATTGCCTACAACTCCTGCTGCTAATATTACAACTGCTAATAATGCTACATATATCTTCCAATTAATTTTTTGTAATATACCTCCTAAAGATTTTATTACGATGCCTATAAGTGAATTTAAAATCAGTCCACAGATCAATAATATAATAGCTTTTGAAATTTTATCACCAGATACGAAATAAACATTTATGATAAATGATATAATTCCTGCAGGTAATGCTAATATCAAAACATGTGTAACTGTGTTAATTTTGTTTTCTTTTGGTGCTGCTATTAACAAGATAATGAGTACGACAGGAAAAAGTACTTGTGCTCCACGGCTGTGAGTAAGCATAAATGCCAAAAACAGTATGTATGAGATGGCACCCAAAATAGCCTTTTGCCACCACTTATTATAGAACATTAACAAACCAACTGTTACAAAGAAGACCGCCATCAGATATGATGCCAAAGCATTGGCATACTGTAATGTAGAATGAATTCTGTTATTGCTGTATAAACCAAAGAATAAATCACCTTTAACCCCTAACTGATTAAAAAATTTATTCAGTATTCTTACAAAATTACCGCCAAAAGCAGCATCCAGACCTATAACTGATACGCCAAAAGCTGAAATTATTATTGTCCATAGGAATAACAGCTTTGTTTTCTGATTATCTGCTAAGTCTGATATCATATAGAAGACTGCAAAGTACATGCAGTATTTCAGCCATTCGATTATTGCTGAGCGGGTATGTACAGCGACAAAAATGGATATAAAATAAACTATTACGAAACCAAGGCAAGCATAGTCTATCGGTGTCCTAAAAAAGGTATAGTCCTTCTTTAACAATTTATATATCAGAAATACTATGAAGGTAACAAAAACAATTATTTGCGTTGGCAATACATGTTTTTCAAAATACAATCCCTGGAGATATGGGGGATAAAAGGTTATAATAGTCAGTGCTGCGATTAAAAGAATTCTTAAGCGGTTTATTAAGTTTTCTCTTTTTAATGCAATTGTATTCTGTTTTCTTTTATTCATGACCAAATCCTTTATTTAAAACAAGATTCAGAATAAAAGGACAAAACACCTATTGTGTTATGTCCTTCTTCTCATTTAAAGCTGTTTTTATTGAATTTCCTTTACTTCCTGGCTTTTCTCCGTAGCCTTCCAGTAGTACCTGATAATTACTGCGAATACACCTGCCATAATACCTATTACCAAGGCAATAGCCATATTCATCAGTATATTCATGCCTGTAACTATCTCTGCAGGAGCGATTTGTCTTATACTTCTCCCATATTTGAAAGAATAATAATCATCTAAAGTTTCATTGGTTATACTGATTAAATCTGTCATCTTTGTTTTTATTGTTTCGATCAAGTTGTCTGCTTCTTCAAGCAATAATGTATTAATAGCTTCAGTAACTGCTTTCAGTCTTTCAATTTCATACTTGTAATATTCAATCTCATGTTTTATGTTTGCAGCTTCAACGCTTGCATTAATGGCTATCTCAGCCAATGTGTTGTAATACGATGTTGGGTTCTCGGTTTTTATTTCAGTTCCGACTACATCCGGAATTAACACATAATCTTCCTTCTTATACTGTTCCATTAACTTCTTTGCTTCTTCAGCCTCGCTGAATTTCTTTGCCATGTCAAGTTCCATTCGCTTAACTTTATATTCGTAGTCCTTTATGAGTTTTTCCCTGTCCTTTGTAAGCGTATTTGTGTTAACCAGAGATTCCAGCTTGACAATATCTACACCCTTAAGTACGTCAAAACTTCTTTTCAAATCAGCAAATGTAAAACCTGTCTCAGAAGACCTGAAATTGCTGTCTTCTAAAATCTTATTATCCAGGAACTCCTGAATTCCTTCAAGCTGAGCGTTTATGACTTCCACTACATCAGGATAATCATATGTAGAAAAATCAAGG
>Ga0134094_1003594_pt1 | contig 11274 bp, 10 predicted proteins | sample 5_1taG_FD_94458 | JGI IMG/M metagenome (GOLD analysis project Ga0134094, IMG submission 94458) | Switchgrass degrading microbial communities from high solid loading bioreactors in New Hampshire, USA - 5_19_20_110_A1 metaG | ecosystem: Engineered > Bioreactor > Semi-continuous > Anaerobic >... | reverse complement strand
TCCCAGATTGCAAGACCGTTAGGATTGACTCCGATTCTACATCAAAAAAAGGTTCCTTGGAAAAAATGTTGCTTGGCTTTAAAAGAGGGGACGCGCAGATACTAATCGGAACTCAAGCCGTAGCAAAGGGATTAGACTTTCCTAATGTTGCCTTAGTGGGAATAGTCAGTGCCGATACGGCACTTAACATGCCGGATTTTAGATGCGGTGAACGCACCTTTCAACTCATAACGCAGGTGGCAGGAAGGGCAGGCCGAGGCGATACGCCCGGAAGGGTTTACGTGCAAACTTATGCCCCTGAAGCCTTTGCCATAAAAGCAGCTTGCAGTCTGGACATTTCCGGCTTTTATAAAGACGAGCTTAAGATGCGCTACAAAGCCCTGTATCCTCCTTTTTGCCACATGCTAAATATTAGGGTTAAGGGCCCCAATGAGGAGGAAGTCAGGCAATCAGCTGAGGATGTAAAGAAAATGCTATGTGAGAATTACAATCAGGGTGTAACAATTTACGGTCCGGTTCCAGCCCCCAGATCGAGGATCAAAGAAAATTACAGATATAATATTTTAATAAAGAGCAAGCAGATACAGCTTTTGAGCGACATATGTAACCGCATGCAAAATATTAGCAAAAACAGGTCAGTAGAGATTGCTTGGGATTTGGAACCACTGGATTTATTATAGGAGGGAAACCTTTGGCATTAAGAAAGATTAGGGAAATCGGTGACGAAGTTTTGCGGAAAAAATCCAAAAGGGTGGAGCAATTTGATGAGCGCCTCCATACTCTCATTGAGGACATGTTTGAAACCATGAAGGCAGCAGAAGGGGTGGGCCTTGCTGCGCCGCAAATCGGCATATTAAAAAGAGTCGTAGTCATAGACGTGGGAGAAGGCCCTATCGAACTAGTCAATCCGGAAATCGTTGAAAAGGAAGGCGAAATTACCCAGGCTGAAGGGTGCCTCAGCATCCCCGGGGTAGTTGGGGAAGTGCCCAGGCCAAAGCGCGTTAAGGTAAGGGCTCAGGATAGATGGGGCAAGCCTTTTGAAATAGAAGGGGAAGATTTGCTTGCCAGAGCCTTTTGCCATGAAATTGACCATTTGGATGGTATTCTTTTTATTGATAAAGTCACTAAATTTATCGATCCTGATAGCGAGGGACAAGAATGAGAGTAGTATTTATGGGTACTCCAGAATTTGCGGTACCTTCTCTGGAGATGTTGATAAAAGAAGATATTGAGGTAATTGCAGCTGTTACTCAACCGGACAGGCCAGTGGGAAGAAAGCGAATTATTACTCCACCGCCAGTAAAAATGGTGGCAGTAGAGCACAATATTCCCGTATATCAGCCTGAAAGAGTAAAGGACGAGGAGTTTGTTAAAGTCTTAACAACATTACAGCCGGATATTATCACAGTAGTTGCTTTTGGCCAAATATTGCCCAGTCAGGTGCTTAAAATACCTAAAATTGGCTGCATAAACGTCCATGCTTCTTTGCTGCCCAAGTATAGAGGGGCTGCCCCGGTGCAGTGGGCTATAATTAACGGTGAAAAAACTACCGGGGTAACCACCATGTGGATGGATGAGGGGCTGGACACAGGGGACATTTTCTTGCAGGAAGCAATAGACATAAAAGAAGACTGGACAGCCCTTGAGCTTTTTAATGAATTATCTGTATTAGGTGGTAGATTGCTTATACAAACCCTTGAACAGGTAAAATCAGGAAATCTAATCAGGAAGCCGCAAGACCATTCACGAGCAAGCTATGCACCCTTGCTGAAGAAAGAAACGGGAATGATTGACTGGCAAAAAGGTGCCGATGTAATCTGCAATCTAATTAGGGGCACATATCCTTGGCCCTGTGCATATACTATGCGAAATGGCAAGGAGATTAAAATATTTAAAGCAAAACCCTATCCTTCTGGTAAAGCTCCTGCACCAGGTACTTTTAGAGGTTTGGTGAAAAACGAAGGCTTTCTTGTGGGCACAGGCACTGATGATTTATTGGTAATGGAACTTCAGGAAGCTGGCGGGAAACGAATGAGGGCAATTGAGTATTTGGCTGGCCATCAAATCAAAGAGGGAGATTTATTTGCTGACATCTAATCGGAACGGAGAAAGTTCAAAAATAAAAAAGAGAATTTTCATAGGTTTACTTGCAGCAAGTGTATTATTAATTTTGGGAATAATCTTGTCTGGGATTTTTATATATTACAATAAATTTGGTGCGTGGCATCGCTATCTGCTGCTTGCATTAATAGCCATCCTTGGCCTTTTTGTGCTGACTGTCAGCATTGGTTTGGCAGGAGTTGTGATGACCCTTTTGAATGTTAAGAAGTTTTATGGGTTAGAAGGTTTAATGAATGCTTCACTGAATCTAATGTTTCCCCTGGTCCTGGCTTTGGGGAAACTGCTTCATATTCCTAAGGATGTAATTAAAAGCTCCTATATTGAAGTAAACAACAAACTGATTCAAAGCCGCTGTTTCAATTTCAAACCTGCGGATATACTAATTTTAGCCCCCCATTGTTTGCAAAAGTGGGACTGCCCTTATAAGATTACTTCTGATGCGTCTAATTGCAGGCACTGCGGTCGATGTGATATAGATAAACTACTGAAAATAAGCAATGACTACGGCGTAAATCTTTCTGTGGTTACCGGGGGAACGCTTGCCCGGAAAAAAGTGATGGATATTAAGCCTAAGGCTATCATTGCCATTGCATGTGAAAGGGACTTGACCGAAGGCATATTGGATACGAATCCCCTGCCGGTGATGGGAGTTATCAATTTGAGACCGGAAGGTCCTTGCAAGAATACCTTGGTAGATTTAGACAAGGTAACGGAAGCTATTGATTTTTTTACAAACAGGAAGGAGCATTCACGGTTTGAAAAGTCCTAGGGAACTTGCAATATCCATCCTGGTAAAGGTCCAGGAGGGGTCATACAGCAATCTGCTTTTAAATCAATACTTGACCGATGATTTACCTCAAAAGGATAGAGCACTGGTAACTCAATTGGTGTACGGTGTTATACAAAACAAGCTTTTTCTGGATCATATAATATCACAATTTTCCAAAATCAGTTTGTCAAAACTTAACCCTTTCGTCAAAAATGCCATTAGATTGGGTATTTACCAGGTTTTGTTTTTGGACAGAGTGCCTGACTTTGCAGCTGTCAATGAGTCGGTCAATCTGGTGAAAAGACATGAGGGGCGAGGAGCTGCAAACTTTACCAATGCTGTACTTCGAAATGTCATAAGAAAGAAAGATTCCATATATTTGCCAGATAAAGATAAAGATTTGGCAAACTACATATCCATTTTCTATTCCTTTCCTGATTGGATGATAAAGAGATGGTTGGGCATCTTTGGTCCGGATTTTACAGAAAGGCTATGTAAGGCTTTTAACGAGCCGCCCAATTTGTGCATAAGGGTAAATACCCTTTTGACAAATAGGGAAAATTTATTACAGCAATTAAGGAATGAAGGTGTGGAGGCTATACCAGGCAAATTTGCAGAGGAAGCAATTTATATATTAAAGGGACCACAGCTTAACCAGTTAAAAAGCTTTAAGGAAGGCCTTTTTACAGTACAGGATGAAAGTTCCATAATTGCTTCCCTCGCAGTGATGCCTAAAGCAGGTGAGCAGGTTTTGGATGTGGCTGCTGCGCCAGGGGGCAAGAGCACACACATGGCTGCCCTCATGCAAAACCGGGGGAAAATCCTTTCATGGGACATTCACCCCCACAGAGTAAAACTTATTGAAGAGAATGCCATTCGCTTAAAAGTTAGCATTATACAGGCACAAATAAAGGACGCGAGAATTCCAGACGATACCATTGCAAATAGCTTTGACAAGGTGTTGATAGATGCACCATGTTCTGGTCTAGGGGTTATTCGCAGGAAACCTGACATAAAATGGTCAAAGGAGCCAAAAGACATTGAGGCTTTAAAAAGAGAGCAGGAGTATATTCTTTCTGTATGTTCAAAATATGTAAAGCCTGGCGGGGCTATAGTTTACAGCACATGCAGTATAGATCCGGAAGAAAATGAAAAGGTGGTTGAGGATTTTTTAGCGAAAAATCAAGATTTTACTTATGATGATTTGAGGCCATACCTGCCTGAGGCACTACATGAAGGACTTAAGAGTCCTTTTGGCCATATTACTTTATACCCGCACATTCACGGCACCGACGGATTTTTTGTAGCCCGTTTGAAAAAAATCAAAGCTTGAGGGGATGAAGATTGAGCAAAGTTAATCTTAAAGCTTTAACGCCAGCACAGCTGGAGGAGTATTTGAAACAGTTAGGCGAGCCGGCATACAGGGCAAAACAGATCTTTAAATGGATATATAAAGGACAGACCGAATTTGAAAAAATGACCGATCTGCCCAAGGCTCTTATTGATAAACTCAAAGAACAAGCCTATATTAGTATGGTTGAGGTATTTAAGAAATACGAATCCGAACTTGACGATACGGTAAAGTACGTGTTTTTACTGGAAGATGGCAATATGATAGAAAGTGTCAAAATGAAGTACTCCTTTGGCATAACTGCCTGCATCTCAAGCCAGGTCGGGTGTCCTATGGGATGTGCTTTTTGCGCATCAACAGAAGGGGGTATGGTGAGAAATTTATCCTGGTGGGAGATGGCCGATGAGGTCCTTGCCATAGAGAGAGATTCCCGAGAAAAGGTCAGCCGAGTTGTTGTTATGGGAAGCGGAGAGCCCCTTCTAAATTACAAGGAGTTGCTGCAGTTTTTAAAGGTCTTAAATATGCCTGCTGCTTTTAATATAAGTTACAGGAAAATAACAGTATCTACATGCGGAATAGTGCCTGAAATTCACCGCCTCGCAGATGAAGGAATTCCCATAACCCTTGCTGTGTCACTTCATGCGCCTAATGATGAAATTAGAAACCGCTTAATGCCAATCAACACCCGATATCCCCTTTCACAATTGTTAGATGCCTGCAAATATTATATAATCAAGACAAACAGGCGCATTACTTTTGAATATGCCTTGATCGCTGAAATTAATGACACCGATGAATGTGCCCGTGAACTTTCAAATTTATTGAAGGGCATGCTATGCCATGTAAATTTAATTCCTCTAAATCCGGTGGAAGGAAAACCCTTTAGGAGGAGCAGTCCTTCACAGGTACAAAAGTTTGAAAAAATACTGTTAGCTAACGGCATATCTGCAACGGTTCGCAGGGAATTAGGCAGCGATATACAAGCTGCCTGTGGCCAGCTGAGGCGAAGATTATTAATGAGGTGAAACCATGATTGGAGTAATCAAAAGTGACGTGGGGAAAGTCAGAAGTAACAATGAAGATGCATTTTATTTTCCCAAAGAAAAGGGAGCCTTTCCGGAACTGTATATTGTGGCTGACGGAATGGGAGGTCACATGGGGGGAGAAATAGCAAGTGAAATTGCTGTAAATGAGGTCTCAGCGTACATCAACAGCAATCTGTCTCCGGATTCCGACAGCCAGGAAGTTAAACAAATTTTGGAATCTTCTATAATCAGTGCCAATGATAAAATTCTTTCATTTGCCGTAAAAAACAGTATGTATGCAGGCATGGGAACAACTATAACTATTGCCCTATTTCATAATGGCAGCTTGTACATTGGGCATGTAGGCGACAGCAGGGCATACCGAATAAGGGAAAATCGCATTGAACAGTTGACAAAAGACCACTCCCTCGTATGGCAATGGGCCCAAGAGGGTCGCATTACCATGGAAGAGGCTGAAAGCCACCCGCTGAAAAACATCATCACGAAAGCTTTAGGTGAAAAAAGAATTGAACCTGATATTATGGAGTTTGATTTGAAGGATAATGATATAATTATTTTGTGCAGTGACGGCTTGACAAATATGCTAAAGGATGACATCATTAAAAACATTGCCTTAAGCTTTGAACCTGAAGAGGCGGTATTGAAACTTATCGAACAAGCAAACTCAAACGGTGGTCTAGACAATATTACGGTTGGAATAATCAATGTGGGCAAAGTGGGGATGTGAGAAGGATGATAGGGAAAATATTGGGAAACAGATACCAAATATTGGAAAAAATCAGCGGTGGAGGCATGGCTGTCGTCTATAAGGCAAGATGCAATCTGCTCAATAGAATTGTGGCTATAAAAATTCTAAAGCCAGAATTTGCGGAAGATGAAGATTTCGTAAGGCGCTTTAGAATGGAAGCTCAGGCTGCTGCGAGCCTGTCCCATCCGAACATAGTTGGAATTTATGATGTAGGTCAAGAAGACGGGCTGTATTATATCGTAATGGAATATGTGGAAGGGCACACACTAAAGGATCTGATAAGGCAAAAAGCTCCTCTGCCCGTTACGGAAGTTATAGAAATGGGCATTCAAATTTGTGAAGCATTGGACTGTGCTCACAAAAATATGATAGTTCATAGGGACATTAAATCTCAAAATATCATGATAACAACAGACGGCAGGGTTAAGGTGACGGATTTTGGAATTGCTAGAGCTACGGGAGGAACAACTATAACAAATACCGGAAATGTCTTCGGTTCAGTTCAGTATTTTTCGCCGGAGCAGGCAAGAAGTGCTAAAGTGGATGAGCGTTCGGACCTATACTCTGTGGGTATAGTGTTATATGAAGCTTTTACTGGGAGACTGCCTTTTAATGGCGAAACTCCTGTATCTATAGCACTAAAACAAATTCAGGAAAAACCGGAACCAATTTCTTACACACTTCCCGGCTTTCCTAAACAATTGGAAGCTGTAGTTCAAAAGTGTTTGGCCAAATCTCCGGAAGAAAGATATCAAAGTGCTGAGGAATTGAAGAGCGATTTAAAGAAGGCTTTGACAAGTGCCGAGGTATTAAACTACAAGCCGGAAAATCTAGAACACACATTGGTAATGGACAACATTTCACACACTGAATCTGACAAAAACTTTACGAAAGCGGTGTCTAAAGTGAAAAGGCAAAAGAACATTTTTAGAGGTATTGGCATCGCTCTGATTTTTGTGGTTCTGTTTGGTGCTTTTTCCTACCTGGGAGCCTTTCTAGCTCGAAGATATTTTGAGGTGCCGGAAACCGTTGTTCCGGACGTGATAGGTATGCAGGAAGAAGAGGCTATTCGAATGTTAAAAGAGCGAAAGCTTGACTACAATATTCTTGACCGAGTTTTTGATACAGCTCCAGCGGGTCAGGTAATAGATCAGAATCCAAAAGGTGGTCAAAGGGTTAAGACCAACCGACCTCCGGTAGATTTAATAATCAGCAAAGGGCCCAGGGCAAGTACTGTACCTAGCATAATTGGCAAAACCGAGCAGGAAGGAATTGCGTTGCTTCAAAACAGCGGTTTTGAAGCAGGTCGAATTATTCGACAGTACTCTGATGAAGTGCCGGAAGGGATAATAATGGATCAAAACCCTCGAGCTGGCCTTACCCTTTCTGAAGGTGAGATGATAAACTTTACCGTGAGTTTAGGTCCGGAGCTAGTTGATGTGCCTAATTTGATTGGAAAGACTTTGGAGGAAGCTGAACAGACCCTAAAAAGCCTTAATGTAAGGTATAAAATTTCAGAGAGAAATGACTCTGCACCGAAAAATACAGTTATAGAGCAAAAGCCCAAACCTCACGAAGCTATGGAACCCGGGTCTACTGTTGAGATTGTAGTCAGCAGCGGCCCCGCTCAAACCAAGCGCATAGTGATAGAACCTGTGCTTTTGCCTTCTGAACCTTCGGAGATAACGGTCAAAGTAGTTGTGTCGGACGATTTGGGCGAAAATCGCACGGTGTATCTGCAGAAGCATTCACCAGAAGACAGTCCTTTGAGCATTCCTGTTGAAGGTGCCGGCAATATGGAGATAGAAGTATGGCTAAATGATATTCTATATTTTAAGGGAAACGGATAAAGAACTATCTTTGAAAAATATAAAGAAAGAGGTCATGTCGATGGTTAAAGTTGCGCCATCCATTTTGTCAGCGGATTTTAGCCGTCTGGCGGAAGAAATAAATAGGGTTGAACAAGGTGGTGCCGACCTTTTGCACATAGATGTTATGGATGGCCATTTTGTGCCAAACATAACAATTGGCCCGCCTGTTATAGCCTCATTAAGGGGAAAGACCAAGCTTCCCTTTGATGTCCACCTTATGATCGAAGAACCGGAAAAATACGTAGATGATTTTATCAAGGCGGGTGCTGATATCGTCACTGTCCATGCGGAAGCTACAGTGCACCTGCATAGGTTGCTAAATTATATAAAGAGTCGAGGTATTAAGTCGGGAGTGGCATTAAACCCAGCAACACCTTTAGATACTATAAAATATGTACTGGATGATTTAGACCTGGTTCTCATAATGAGCGTCAATCCAGGCTTTGGCGGCCAAAAGTTTATCCCCCAAATGCTTGACAAAATAGCGGAATTGAGGTCGATGGCAAGTCGACGCGGAGCAGAGATTTTAATTGAAGTAGATGGTGGAATATATGAGGACAATGCTTCTAAAATTATAGAAGCAGGGGCGGATATACTGGTAGCAGGTTCCGCCATCTACAACTCCCCAAGTCCCGAAACTGTAATACAAAAATTAAAGAAGGCCATGTGAACTTTTTGGTATCACAATTATAATGTGATGAATATAATAAAATAACCGGGACTTTTGCCGGCGGGGGGTGGCAGAGTGTGGAAACACCTTAATATAAAAAAGATACTCGGTATAGGCGCCGCTATTACCGGTGTAGCAGTGCTAATTGTGGGACTACCGTCTTGGATATGGATGTTGGCGACAGGATCTTTCTTAATCTGGTTTGGGTGGATGCTGTTTACCAACTAAATGGTGAAAGGGGTAGGTTAATGCGGATATATGTCTTAAAACTCCCGAAAAGCTTAGGTAGATTTGTGAAAGCTATGTTGGGCATCTTCGGTCATAAGAATTAAAAAAGCGTGCTATGAGGCACGCTGATTTTTATTGTGCACGTTTAACTTTTCCTGAGCGTAAGCACCCGGTGCACACTTTGATCCGCTTAATATGTCCGTCTACGTCAGCTTTGACCGTTTGAATATTTGGAGCCCATGTGCGCTTAGTTCTTATATGGGAATGGCTTACTTGCATGCCTTTCCTGGGAAACTTGCCGCAAATTTCACACTTTGCCATAGTTGCACCTCCTCCTATTTATGACACAAGTATTTTATCATATAAGTAAAGCAACTTCAATAAACAAAAGTGGTTGATATGAAAAAAACAAAAAATATATTATAATGTATATAAATATTTCACCCTGAAGGGAGGAAACCCGTTGAAGAATATTATTAGAAACTCTCTTGGCGAAATACAGATATCCAAAGAAGTGATAGCTACAATTGCCGGAAATGCTGCGATGGAGTGCTATGGCTTAGTGGGAATGGCCTCCAGGAAAATCAGCGATGGCATAACGGAGCTTCTAGGTCGCGAGAACATAGGCAGAGGTGTTGAAGTTAAGATAGGCGAAGATGAGCTTACTGTTGACCTTTATATCATCGTCCAATACGGGACAAAGATACACGAAGTTGCAAATAACGTAATTGAAAAAGTTAACTTTGTGTTAAAAAATACATTGGGATTCCAACCAGACAAAATAAATGTGATAGTTCACGGGGTTAGGACAAAGTAAGGTATGGGGAGGTTTTAGGGATTGGCTATAAAAAAAATTGATGCTAATTTGCTAAAGAAGGCTATAATTCACGCTGCCTTTGTTTTGAGACAAAATAAGAAAATAGTTGATGCTTTAAACGTATTTCCCGTGCCAGACGGAGATACTGGTACAAACATGTCGTTAACCATGGATCAAGCTGCGAAGGAATTGGAAGAAATATCGTCTTCAGATCTAAAAAAAGTTGCCGATAAAGCTGCCTGGGGTTCGCTGATGGGTGCCAGAGGCAACTCCGGGGTTATATTATCACAGCTTTTTAGAGGCTTTGCTCAGGGTATACCTGCTAACAAGGACAGTATAGGTGCCATGGAGCTAGCTATGGCTTACAAAAGCGGCGTCGATGCTGCCTATCGTGCAGTAATGAGGCCCGTTGAAGGTACCATATTGACTGTGGCAAGGGAAACTGCTGATAAGATGATTTTAGAAGCTAAGCGAACAAATGATTTGAAAACTATTCTTGAAAATGTCTTAAATTATGGTGAAAGGGTATTAGAAAAAACTCCGGAGATGCTAAAACAACTAAAAGAGGCAAATGTTGTAGATGCCGGAGGAAAAGGCCTGCTTTTTTTAATGAAGGGCTTTCTCGAAGTTATAGCAAATCCGGAAATGGATATTTCTACCCTGCAAAGCGATGCAGCAGAGATCTCTGTTGAAGAAGTAAAGCAAAGCAAAACTTTGCAGGAAATCAAATACATCTATTGCACAGAACTCTTTGTAACTGGCAAGGAAATAGATACAGAAGCTTTAAAAGACGAACTTTTAAACTTAGGGGATTCAATGATAGTAATTGGTACGGGAGAATTGGTAAAGATCCACATACATACCAACAATCCCGATTTGGTCCTTGGCAGTGCTTTGAAGTGGGGAGAACTGTCAAATATAAAAATCGATAACATGAAGATTCAGCACGAGGAAACCATAGGCAATTTTACCGAAAATAGTCATACTGATAGTGAGACTTTGCAAGGTGATAAGGCTGACAGCAAAAAGGTAGGAGTAATTTCTGTATCATCAGGCAAAGGTTTAAACGAGATATTTGCAAGCTTAGGTGCGGAGATTATTGAAGGCGGGCAATCTATGAACCCAAGCACGGAAAGCATATTGTCTGCTGTGGAAAAGACCGGTGCTCAGGATGTAATTATTTTGCCCAACAACAAAAATATAATACTGACTGCAGAGCAGGTTAAGTCTCTTTCCTCGAAAAACATTCACGTTCTACCTACTAAGTCAATACCGCAAGGGATTTCCGCCTTGCTTGCCTTTAATCCTGACAGCTCATTGGAAGAAAATGTTTCAAATATGAGCCAAAGTATCAACAATGTAATTTCCGGTGAGGTAACATATGCAGTGAGAGATACCAAGTACAACGGAACTGAGATTAAAGAAGGGGATATATTAGGTATTAAGGACGGCCAGCTGGAAATTGTGGGAGAAAATACAGAGGAAGTGATTATTAAATTAATTGAGCGCATGACGGAAGGCAAAGATGAAGGAATAATAACAATTTATTACGGCTCAGATATCGAAGAGGCCACTGTTGAGAAAACTGTAGAAAAATTAACCCAAGAATACGATAATTTTGATATTGAATACTATTTTGGAGGCCAAAACTTG
>Ga0134094_1003593_pt1 | contig 11274 bp, 10 predicted proteins | sample 5_1taG_FD_94458 | JGI IMG/M metagenome (GOLD analysis project Ga0134094, IMG submission 94458) | Switchgrass degrading microbial communities from high solid loading bioreactors in New Hampshire, USA - 5_19_20_110_A1 metaG | ecosystem: Engineered > Bioreactor > Semi-continuous > Anaerobic >... | reverse complement strand
CATTTTCAGGGGTGCGGGCGCCTACCGGCATTATATTCCCGCCATTGTTAAGGCCGTGGCCTCCAAGGAAAGATTTGTCACAGCTTATACGCCTTACCAGCCGGAAATCAGCCAGGGTGTGCTGCAGTCTATCTTTGAATTCCAGACCATGATTTGCGAGCTGACGGGCATGGATACGGCCAATGCTTCCGTCTACGACGGGGCTACGGCCTGCGCGGAAGCCATCACCATGTGTGTGGACAGGAAACGGGATGAGGTCTTTGTTTCGGCAACCCTGCATCCCGACTACCTGCGGACCGTAAAAACCTATTGCTATGCCGCAGGGCGTAAGCTGGTGGTGGTTCCGGAAAAAGACGGCGTTACCGATCTGGCTTTTTTAAAGGAAAATCTTAATGAAAAAAGTGCCGTCTTTTTAATGCAGCAGCCCAATTTCTACGGAATCATCGAAGACGCCGAAGCCTGTTTCAAGGTAGCCCGGGAAGCGGGCGCCAAGTCCGTTATGTGTATCAATCCGATTTTTGCGGCTATCGGCAAAACACCGAGAGAGTGCGGGGCGGATATTGCCGTGGGAGAGGGGCAGCCCCTGGGCATCAGCCTTAGTTTTGGCGGACCCTATCTGGGCTTTATGGCCTGCGTCCAGGAACTCACAAGGAGGCTTCCCGGAAGAATCGTGGGCCAAACTAAAGATATAGAGGGCAAGCGCGCTTTTGTTTTAACATTGCAGGCAAGAGAACAGCACATCAGAAGAGAAAAAGCCTCTTCCAACATCTGTTCCAATCAGGCGCTTTGCGCCCTTACGGCAGCTTGCTATATGAGCACCATGGGACCTACCGGACTAAAAGAAGTGGCCAACCAGTGTCTTGCCAAGGCCCATTATGCGGCAAAGCATATTTCCTCGCTTCCCGGATATGAGCTGGTGTTTGACGCTGAATTTTTCCATGAATTTGTAACCAGGTGTCCGGTAGATGTAAATAAATTGATGGCCAAGCTGGAGGAAGAAGGAATACTTGGCGGATATCCTCTCGAGGGGCCGTATGAAGGATGTATTCTTTGGTGTTTTACCGAGATGAACACCAAAGAAGAAATTGACCGGCTTGTGGCTATATTGAAAGAGGGGATCCAAGAATGAAGCTGATTTTTGAAAGAAGCACCCCGGGTCTTTCCTGTGAGATCCTGCCTCCCTGTGACGTGGAAGCTTACGAGCTTAAAGCCGAACAGCAAAGAGGGCAGGAACTCAGACTGCCGGAGGTTACCGAGGGGGAAATCTCCCGGCACTATACGGAGCTGGAATCGCAGACTTTCGGCGTGAACAGCGGCTATTATCCACTTGGCTCCTGCACCATGAAGTATAACCCGAAAATCAATGAGGAGATAGCCGGTCTGCCCGGCTTTGCGGATATTCATCCTTTGCAGCCCGCCCATACCGTCCAGGGTTGCTTGGAAGCCTTGCGCCTGGCGGAGAAGCTCCTTTGCGAGATCACCGGGATGGATTATATGACTTTCCAGCCGGCGGCGGGAGCTCACGGGGAGTTTACGGGGCTGGTATTAATTAAGAAATATCATGAATCCCGCGGGGATAAGAAAAGAACAAAGATTATCGTTCCCGATACCGCCCACGGGACCAACCCGGCAAGCGCCACCATGGCCGGCTTTACCACGGTAAGTATTTCCTCCGGCCAAGACGGGCTGGTGGATCTGGAGGCCCTGAAGGCGGCCGTGGGTGAGGATACCGCCGGTCTCATGCTTACCAATCCCAATACCTTGGGTTTGTTCGAAAAGAATATTGTGGAAATCGCCGAAATAGTTCATCAGGCGGGAGGACTGCTCTATTACGACGGGGCCAATCTCAACCCGGTAATGGGCATTGTTCGTCCCGGCGATACGGGCTTTGATATTGTTCACCTCAATCTGCACAAGACCTTTTCCACTCCCCATGGGGGAGGCGGACCGGGTTCCGGCCCTGTGGGCTGCAAAGCTTTCCTAGCGAAGTTCTTGCCGGTTCCGAGGGTGGAAGAAAAGGACGGAGAATTTTATTTCTCCGGCGATTATGAAAATACTATTGGCAGTATGAAAGCCTTTTACGGCAACTTCCTGGTGGTGCTCAAGGCTCTCGCCTATATCCTTACCCTGGGCCGGGAGGGCATTCCGGAAGCGGCCAAGAGTGCCGTGCTCAATGCCAATTACATGATGAAAAAGCTGGAAGATTTGTACCAGGTGGCTTATCCCGGCAGGTGCATGCACGAGTTTGTGCTGACGGCGGAGCCGCTGAAAAAGAAAACGGGGGTCAGCGCCCTGGACATCGCCAAGGGCTTGCTGGACAATGGCATGCATCCGCCCACCGTTTATTTCCCGCTTATTGTGCATGAAGCCCTGATGGTTGAGCCCACCGATACGGAATCCAAGCAGTCCATTGACGAGGCTGTGAAGGTCTACCGGGAACTCTATGAAAAGGCCTGCACAGATCCGGAAGCTTTGCATCAGGCTCCGGTCAAAACGGCGGTGCGCCGTTTGGATGAAGTGACTGCAGCGAGAAATCCGATTTTGCGCTATAACTTTGATTAACGGTTTTGCCATTAATGAGGCTGTTGCTAAATGAGTTATCTCCTTGCGGGGATAGCTCGGGCAGTTTGGCAGCAGCCCCATTATTTATTATTCATGGGGGAGAATATGATTACCAGGACAAGGATCTATATTTCCGATTCAACTTGCCCTTACCATAACCTGGCTATTGAAGAGCATCTCTTGCATCTGGTGGAAGATGGGGAATGCATTCTTTATCTATGGCAAAACAAGCATACCGTGGTCATCGGCCGCAATCAAAACGCCTTAAAAGAGTGCAATACGGAAAAACTGGAAGCGGACGGGGGAAAGCTGGCCCGGCGTTTAAGCGGCGGGGGAAGCGTCTACCATGACCTGGGCAATCTCAATTTTACCTTTCTGGTCAAGGAGCGGGATTACGATGTGGACAGGCAATTGTCCGTGATTGTCCGTGCCCTGGAGGATTTTGGGCTAAAGGCGGAAAAGACCGGGCGAAACGATCTCTGCATTGACCAGAGAAAGTTTTCCGGTAACGCCTTTTACAGGCATCTGGGACGCTGTTACCATCACGGCACCATTATTGTGGACGTGGATTTGGAGAATATGACTAAGTATCTGAACGTTTCCCGGGACAAACTGCGCTCCAAAGGCGTGTCCTCCGTCAAAAGCCGGGTAGTAAATTTGAAGGAGCTTAACAATAGTATCAATATCCCCGATTTGAAGCGGGCATTAATAAAAGCTTTCGCCGAAATCTATGGGGCAGAGCCGGAAAGCATCCCGGACAGGGATTTGGACAGGGAGGAAATCAAGAAGCTTGAAGAAAAATACGCCTCCCATAAATGGCTTTTCGGCAAAAGAATGAAGGCGGATCTGTCCTTAAGCCGGCGCTTTGACTGGGGAGAGATCAGCATAAACCTTCAGATCCAAGGGGACAGCATTGCCGAGGTGCAGGTATTTTCCGATGCCATGGATGAAACCATTGCCGAGCTTCTGGTCTCTTGCCTGACCGGTGTCCGTTTCCGGCTGGAGTCAATAGTGGATGTCCTAAGAGGGCTGGAAGGAAAATTGGAACAGGAAGCGCTGGCAGATATAATAGATTTAATAAAAACCCAGGAAATCTGGTAGGCGAAAGCGCAGGAAATTTTGGAAAAAAACGCTGGAATCCGGTAGGAAAAGTCCGGGAAATCCGGTAAGAAGAATGTAGGAAGTCCGGCAGGAAAAAACGCGAAAATCCGGTAACTGGATGAAGAAAGAAATTTGGTAGGAGAATGATGGAAAGATGAATAACTTTGATTTGGTTGTGATCGGTTCCGGCCCCGGAGGATATGTGGCGGCCATCAGGGGAGCCCAAAAAGGACTTAAAACCGCTGTCGTCGAGAGTTGGGATATTGGCGGCACCTGCTTGAATCGAGGCTGTATTCCCACCAAATCCATGATCCATAGCGCCAATCTTTACAAGGAAGCCCTGGAGGGCGGGATCTTCGGGCTGGTTGCCGAAAAGGTGGGCTTTGATTTCGATGTCATCAACAAGCGCAAAATCGATGTGGTGCTGAAATTGCGCTCCGGGGTGGAACAACTGCTGAAAGCCAATAAAGTGGAGATTATCCGCGGCAGAGGAGCGATCAAGAATCCTCATACCGTGGTTATCGATACCGCCGAAGGTATGCGGGAAGTGGAGACCGGATACATAATTATCGCTACCGGTTCCAAACCCAAGCTGCTGCCGGAAGCGATGCAGAGTCTGGAGAACGTCATCACCACGGACGACGCCCTGGCCGCCGACGCCAAGTTTTACAAGCGCATCCTGATTTCCGGCGGCGGGGTTATCGGGGTGGAATTTGCCTCCCTTTATAACAACCTGGGCTGCGAAGTTACCATCGTGGGCTCCAGGGAGAACTTGTTGCGCCGCATGGATACGGAAATATCCAAAAACATTATGGCCCTGTTTAAAAAGCGGGGGATTAATATCATCACCCCGGCCAAAATCCAGGATATCCAAAAGACGGGCAGCGAACTGGTGTGCAAGATAGCCCGCAAGGATGAGATTAAAGAAGTGGTCTGCGACGGAGTGCTGGTTTGCATCGGCCGGGCTCCCGTGACGGAGGGACTTTTCCTGGAGGGGGTTGATATTGCCCTGGACGACAACGGCTTTATCCTGATTAATGAAAACATGCAGACCAATATTCCCAATATCTATGCCATCGGGGACTGCACCGCCAACAGTACCCAGCTGGCCCATGCCGCCTCGGCCCAAGGGTTGAACGCCATTGACCATATTGTGGGCGGTTCTTGTTCCGTCAATCTCAATGCCATTCCCAATTGTGTTTACACCAGCCCGGAAATAGCCGCCGTAGGTCTTACCGCCGAGCAGGCGAAAGAAAGGGGCATAGAGGTTAAGGTCAGCAAATATCTGATGGGCGGAAACGGCAAATCCATGATCACCAATGAGGATCGGGGCTTTATCAAGCTGGTGTTTGATGCCAAGACCGATGTGCTGATCGGAGCCCATCTCATGTGCGCCCGGGCCACGGATATTATTAGCGAGTTGACCACGGCTGTGGCCATGAAAATGACCGCCGAACAAATGGCCTCCGTCATCCGCCCTCACCCCACCTTTGTCGAGGGAATCACGGAAGCCACGGAGGATTACTTTGGCACCGCCATCCATATGCTGCCCAAAAGACGTTAAACTTTAAATATCTTTCTCTTCAACATTTCCTGCATGATCAAACCGGCGAGAAAGCCTATTCCTATATTCCAGAGAGAGAAGCCGGCCGTGACTATGAGAATATAAAAATCTTCTTTTTTCCGGTCCACATCGCGGGCGGAAACGGCCAGTTCCAACCCGGCAAAGAATAAAATAACTCCCAAGATGCTTGTGGAAAAAACGTTGAAAATAATGATAACCGAGCTGCTAAAAAACAAAGCGACAAGGAGAAGTATTCCTCCCAGGATAACCAGGGCTCCGCCGGTACGCGCTCCAAAACGTACATGCCCCGCCATACCTCCAGCCCCATGGCACATAGGAATGCCGCCAAAAAGGGGGGAGATTATATTCATAATCCCTTGGGAAAAGGCCAATTTATTTTCAGTCACCGGATGTTCGGGAAACAGCCTGTTATTCTCGGATGTTGTAGCAATTATGGCATTGCCCAAAGTCATAGGTATTTGAGGAATCGCCAGAATCAACGAACCCATCAAGAATTCCGACCAAGTGATGCGCCCCAGGGAAAACTGGGGAATTCTAAAATCCACATGAATATTGGATAATTCGTTAAGCATGGCGGGATTTCTGATAAGACCGGCCGCAATTCCCAGGATGATTAACACAAACATAGCCGGAATGCGTTTATTGTTCAGCAGGATGAAAGTAATTACAAGGGCAATGGCGGCTGCCAGGAAATCCGTTTTCATCATTTTCGTACCTTCCATAATAAAAAGAAGGCCCAGCCCTAAAACTATTCCCCGTATAACAGGTTTGGAGGCAATTCTTGAGATATAGTGCAGCTTGCCGGTCAAACTTAAAATCAACCAGAATAAACCCGTAAATATTCCCGCTCCCCAGACCATGCCGGGAGTAACGGCCGCCTGCGTAATGGCCGCTCCGCCGATGGCTTTCATGGGCTGGACGGGAATAGGCGTTTTGTAATAAAAGCCGGAGAAAATCATGAGAATGCCAAACATGAACAATACGCCTAAGGGGTCCAACTTTAAAATGGTTATGTAGCCGATGATAAACGGAATAAGTGTTCCCAGATCGCCGAAAGCACCGGCCCATTCCATGCGGTTAAAACGGTTATGTGATAATTTCTGCATATGTTATTCCTCTGTTTTTATTTTTTTATTTATTTTAACATATTCCCGGGTTAATTGTCGGGATTGGCGATATATTGGCTTTAAGTAAGCGGAGAAGGGCAAATAATTTTATAATATACTACTAAGACCATCGGTTTTGTGATATATTATGAATAAATCAGTAGGAATAATGTCAGCAAAAGTGAACGGAAAGAAGGTTTGCCTATGAAATTATCAACCAAGGGACGCTATGGTCTCAGGGCCGTTTTGGACATCGCTTTAAACCAGGACGAGGGGCCTGTAACAATACACAGCATTTCCGAGAGGCAGGGAATTTCGGAAAGGTATCTGGAACAGTTGCTGATTACCCTGAGAAAAAACGGGATAATCAGGAGTATTCGCGGTTTTCAGGGCGGTTATGTTTTGAACCGGGAAACCAAGGATATATCGGTGGGCGATGTGGTGCGGGCCCTGGAAGGTCCCATTTCCCCGGTAGAATGCGTGGAAGAAGGGCGCAGTGGAGTCTGCAACCGAATAGATATCTGTGTTACCAGAAATATTTGGGAAGAGCTGCGAAAAGCTATGAATCAAGTATTGGATTCCTATAGCTTGGAAGACTTGGTCAGAATGTTTAAGGAAAAAAACTGTAATAAAAATAAAGAAGATATCAATAATAATATCGATCATATTAATAACAATTTTGATATTAACATTAATAAGAAAATCGACCTTATTATCGACTAGAAAGGGCCGCCTTATAGGTAAATTTTTATAAAGTAAAAAAAGAGCTTTATAAAGTTACAAAAAAGAGCCTGCCCGGATTTGGGCATAAACCTAAATAAAAAGCCTAAATATTAAGTACCAGGAAATAATGGTTATTACGCTAACGGATAATTATTAAAGTTTATATTGACAAATGGAAAACAAATTAATATTATATGTTTAAACCCTACAAAGCCTATAGGTTTTATAAAAACAAAAATTTAAAGTGAAAAAAATAACTCATTGAAGATAATTAACTTTTAAGGGAGGAATTGCTAATGGCCAAGATTTATGAGCAGCTGACGGACTTGATCGGCGGCACTCCGCTGGTTAGGCTGAACAGAATCACTGCGGGGCTGAAAGCGGATATTGTGGCCAAGCTGGAGTCCTTTAATCCGGGAGGCAGCGTCAAAGACAGGATTGCTTTCAACATGACCAGGGCAGCCGAGAAAGAGGGTTTGCTGAAAGAGGGTTCGGTGATTATCGAGCCCACCAGCGGCAATACCGGCATCGGTCTGGCTTTTGTCGCCGCCTCCAGAGGATACAGATTGATTTTAACCATGCCGGAGACCATGAGCATCGAGCGGCGTAACTTGCTCAAGGCTTACGGCGCGGAGCTGGTTTTGACTCCCGGCGCGGAAGGAATGAAAGGCGCGATTAATAAAGCCCTGGAATTAAAAGAACAGATACCGAATGCCTTTATTCCCCAACAATTTGAAAACCCGGCCAATCCGGAGATTCACCGCCGGACAACTGCCGAAGAAATATGGAACGACACGGACGGAAAAGTGGATATAGTTGTCGGCGGGGTTGGAACCGGGGGAACGGTTACCGGGATTGGCGAAGTCATTAAACCCAGGAAACCAAGTCTGAAAATTGTTGCCGTTGAACCCAAGGATTCTCCCGTTCTCTCCGGCGGCAAACCGGGCCTGCACAAGATCCAGGGAATCGGAGCCGGTTTTGTGCCCAAAGTGCTGAATATGGAGGTAGTGGATGAGGTCTTCCAGGTCAGCAATGAACAGGCTTTCGAAACCGGGCGTCTCTTGGCCCGTGAAGAGGGCATGCTGGTTGGCATTTCCTCAGGGGCTGCCGCCTATGCCGCCCTGCAAGTTGCCAAACGGCCCGAAAATGAAGGTAAGCTGATCGTCGTTATTCTCCCGGATGCCGGCGAGCGTTATCTCAGTACCGCCTTATTTAATGAATCTTAATCATCCGTTAGGGAAGATAAATACGGAAGATAATAATGCTGCAGGAAAATCTATTAAAGATAAACAAAACTAAAATCCTAAGACAAAGGAAAACCATAAAGAAAGAGGAGCAGTGCCATGAAGGAAAGAAAATGGAAATTCGATACTTTGCAAGTCCATGCCGGGCAGGAGCCCGATCCTACAACCGGGGCCAGAGCCGTCCCCATTTACCAGACCACTTCCTATGTATTCCGGGACGCGGACCATGCCGCCAACCTTTTTAGTTTGCAGGAAGCAGGCAATATTTATACCCGGATTATGAATCCCACCAATGATGTCCTGGAAAAGAGAATTGCCGCTTTGGAAGGGGGTTCCGGGGCTTTGGCTCTGTCTTCCGGGTCGGCGGCCATCACCTACGCGATTTTAAATATTGCCGGGGCCGGCGATGAAATCGTTGCTGCCAGCACACTTTACGGGGGAACTTATAATTTATTCTCTGTCACCTTGCCCAAACTGGGGATAAAAACTCACTTTGTCGACCCCGATAATGTAAAAAATTTCCGCCAAGCCATCACCCCGCAGACCAAGGCTATTTTCATCGAATCTATCGGTAATCCGGGAATCAATCTGATCGATATTGAAGCCGTAGCTGCTATTGCCCATGAAAACGGAATTCCTCTCCTGATTGACAATACATTTGCCACACCTTACCTGTTAAGGCCGATAGAATACGGCGCCGATGTGGTCATTCATTCCGCCACCAAATTTATTGGCGGCCACGGCACCTCGATTGGCGGCCTGATCGTGGACGGCGGAAAATTTGACTGGGCGGCCAGCGGGAGATTCCCCGGCTTTACCGAACCCGACCCCAGTTACCACGGTTTGGTCTATGCCGATTTGGGTCCCGTCGCCTATATTACGAAGGCGCGAGTCCAGCTTCTCCGGGACACCGGCGCAGCCCTTAGCCCCTTTAATGCTTTTCTCTTCCTGCAAGGATTGGAAACCTTATCCTTACGGGTCAAACAGCATGTCGCCAATACCTGGGATGTTGTCAAATACTTAAAAGACCACCCCAAAGTGGCCTGGGTAAACTATCCCGGACTGAAAGAGAGCAAATACTTTGACCTGGCTATGAAATATTTCCCTCACGGCCCGGGCTCAATATTTACTTTCGGCATTAAAGGCGGGTATGAAGCGGCCAAGAAATTCATTAACCATCTTGAACTGTTCTCCTTGCTGGCCAATGTGGCCGATGCCAAATCCCTGGTAATCCACCCGGCCAGCACCACCCATGCCCAATTGTCCCCGCAGGAACAGCTGGCGGCCGGCGTTACCCCGGACCAAATCAGGCTCTCCATCGGTATCGAAGACGCCGACGACCTGATTGCCGATTTGGAACAGGCCTTGGACAAGATTTAAAGGACAAGGTTAAAAGGACAAGATTTAATTAAAGGCAAAAATCTTATATTATAAAAAGCAAAAATCTTATATATTTATAAAAAAACATTATTTATAAAAAAACATTAGTAAAATATTTAAGATTTTATGTTTATTTAAGATTTTGTTTAAGCAGAGCCTAGGTGCTCTGCTTAAAACTCTTATTTTAAGAAATAATTGTCCAACAAATTGCATTATTTTTTACTTTTTATTTACTTTAAAGCGAGGAAGATTAATATTTACTTCAAGCGAGGAAGCCCTAGTTTAATTGGGCTTCCTCTTTTAATTTTATTTTGATACATGTACCGAGTTGCAAATTCCCGTCTTCAATGCCCTGTGTTCCAGGGCTTGTAGGGATTGGGATGTACGAATTGGCAAAAGTTTGCGCTGCTTCATTTTGGCTTGTGTTTTGGCAAAAAATGTTATCCCTAAGCGGCTTTGTTCCATATATTATACTGCTGGATTATTTTACCAACGGAAAAGATGAGATCCTTATCATAGCCGCCGGTGATTATCTTGCGAGGAGGTGTCTGAAGCGGATGAAAAGCCATCATGTTCATGATTATTGCACTGAAACCACTTTTGACCAGGGGCATAGCCATAGAATGTATGGAGCAACCGGCTATGAAATCCCTTTCGGGAATTCCCATGTGCACTCTTATTATGGTGTTACGACGGTCAATAATGCCCATATTCATCATTATTCGGGAATAACCGGACCGGCAATTCCTTTGGCTGAAGGCGGGCATACCCATGAATACCAAGGGCCTACTACGGTTGACTTAGGCCATCGCCATTATTTCAAATCCTTGACGAGCGCCGAAAGATACTCCCGTTTTCTCTAAAGCTTTCCTTTTCCTATTGGCCGGAAGCAAGAGTGTCCATTGCGAAGCGTAAAAAGGGGTTCACGATAGCGGGGGGTTGAAGATTTAAGATTCCCCGTTGCGTGAGCCCCTTTATTTTATCGGAGCAGGAGGAAAGGGGGAAAAACCCTACTCCGGATCGTATAGGTCCTCAGTCGTAGTGTCTATTATTCTGGCATCCCGTTTGGCCACAATTTCACCGCTATTGGTCAGGAAGATGTTTTTGGCAATCAAAGTATCCATAACATCCTCCACTTCGCTTCTGGTTAGGCCGGGTCTGGGATTGGGAATAGTGAAGGTTGCGGTTTTGCCCAAACTGGTTAAAAAAGTCAGGCGCAGAACCTTAGAAGTAGTTATAGCCATAAACTATCCCTCCTATTCTTCGATGAGATCATAATTCTTGCGCAGAATGTTTTGCACTACAGGGTATATGCTCAGGCTGAATAAAGCGCTTACTACGTCGTAGACATCCTGATCACCGGCGTCGAATTTTATATCGTTAATTGTCTTTTGCCTGATAATAGGGCTGCCTGTCGAGCTCTCACCTGCTTGGTATTTCACGACTATTGCAGAGTTTAAAGGCACTGCGTTAATAGCCATTTGCCCCACTCCTTTTTAACTTGATACAAGCTGCGGAAACAGCTTGTACCATAGTTTATGAGCCCGGAGCAAAAACGGTTCTTATTAATTTT
>Ga0134094_1003584_pt1 | contig 11317 bp, 6 predicted proteins | sample 5_1taG_FD_94458 | JGI IMG/M metagenome (GOLD analysis project Ga0134094, IMG submission 94458) | Switchgrass degrading microbial communities from high solid loading bioreactors in New Hampshire, USA - 5_19_20_110_A1 metaG | ecosystem: Engineered > Bioreactor > Semi-continuous > Anaerobic >... | reverse complement strand
TCACTTTCTGCCCGGTGAACAGCTCAGAGATAAGCGGGAACAACACGCCCCAGAAGCAAACTGCCAGAATGCCCATAAACAGCAGGTTATTAATCAGGAACAGCGATTCACGCGATAGCAGCGAGTGCATCTCGCCTTCTGAATGCAAATCGTTCCAGCGCCACAACAGCAGGCTGAGGGTGATCAGGAAGGTAATCCCAATAAACCCGAAGAACAGCGGGCCTACCGCGCTCTGCGCAAATGCGTGCACCGATGAGAGCACACCCGAGCGAGTCAGGAAGGTGCCAAAGATAACCAGCGAATAGGTCAGGATGATCAGCACCATATTCCAGCGCTTGAACATCCCTTTCTTCTCCTGGATCATCACCGAGTGCAAAAACGCCGTGCCTGACAGCCAGGGCATAAAGGCAGCAATTTCAACCGGGTCCCAACCCCAGTAACCGCCCCAACCCAGAACGTCATACGCCCAGCGCCCGCCCAGGATCAGGCCGAGCGACAGGAACAGCCACGCGACCAGCGTCCAGCGGCGCGTCAGGCGAATCCAGCGGTCGTCGGTGCGACCGGTGACCAGCGCCGCCACAGCAAACGCATAAGGGACGACGAATGAGACGAACCCCAGGTACAGCATCGGCGGGTGGATGATCATCCCCGGGTGGCGCAGCAAGGGGTTCAGCCCGCGCCCGTCGCGCGGAACGATGAGCGACGAATTCGCAGGCTGGAACATCGCCTGCACTTCACCGCCGGGAGTTGCCCAGAACCGCTCAAACGGGTTTTCGATGAAGATATTCATCCCGATAAAGAACGCCAGCGTGACCAGCGCAACGACGGTGACCCACGGCAGAAATTCCCGGTCGCGGTCCCATTTGCGCAGCGTTGTTGCCATGAAAAAGGCTGACATCAACCACGACCAGAACAACAGCGAACCAGACTGCCCGCCCCACAGCGCCGTCACCCGCAGATATAGGGGCATTGCGTTTTGGGTGACATTGTAGACAAACGCGACCTCATACCGCCCGGTCGCCAGCAGATAGATCATCACCAGGGCCGAGACCGAAATAAGCGGGAAGGTCAGGAGCATCGCCAATCTGGCTGATTCTGCCCAATCTTCTCGCTTATTTAATGCGCCGTAAACTGCGGCGCCGATACCATATAGGGAAAGTAGAAAGGTGATAACTAAAGCGCCGTAACCAAAGTAAACGATCATGAATTAATCCTGTTCCTTATAAGCCAGCTGCTTGCTCCGGCACTTCTTCTTCATATTTTGTCGGGCATTTCAGCAGAAGCTCTTCCGCGTAAAACACGCCGTCTTCGCCTACTCTGCCGGTCATGATTGCCTGCGCTTCATTGCGCAGCAGATCGGGTTTCACGCCTTCATAAACAACATTCATCCGCGGCGCGTTGGGGTCCGTGACGGCTGCATGGAGCACAGCAGCCAGCCCGCCCTGCGCGTCCACTTCAGCCTGGTCGCCCGGCGTATGGGCAATTGTAAAGCTCAACCTGAGAGTCTGCGGATCGTACTCGATCGAATCTCCCAGCACCGCGCCGGACAGCCGTACCTCACGCCCAACCATCTCGGGGCCTTTTTCCTGCAGCTCTTTTACAGTTAAGAAATACTGGCTGGTGCTCTGTAATGAAGAAACGATAAGGAAAACAACAGCCGCCACAATCAGCAGGCCGCCGATAAGAAACTTTGCTCGCCCACCCGAGCGGTTCTTTTTCAACCGTGGATTTTCCAGGGCGCGGTTCTCTGCAAGTTCCATTGAAACACCTCCAGGTATCGATCGGTACTTATTGATAATGCTCATGCCTGTTTTTTCTGGAATTCAATACAGGGGCATAAAAAATGTGCTGTGCTTCCAGCAGGCCAGGTGCAAACCAATCACGGTCAGATCTCGGTAATGGTTGCCTCAACAATTTTGTCATACGACCATTAATTTTGTCTTAATTCTACCGGTAAATTGGATGAGAAAAGAAAATTCGACCAATATTCATACAATTAGTCCTATGACAGCCGGATTATATCAAGAGAATCCGCCGGTGAGAAGTGATGAAGATCATACTTCTTTATTACGATGGATCAACCGGTTCTCTTAAGGAACTTCTGACTCCTGGTCGTCATCGCCGTCAAATTTGTTCAACAGGCGCTTTAGCTCTTCTTCCCACACATCGTCCAGCGGATTGAACTGCGGCTCCTGGAACTCTTCTGAAAGACGGCGCACATACTCACGGACCCCTAACTGAGGAGATGAATTTTCGATCTCCTCAATTTTTGACTCGACCAGTTGGACCAGATGACGGCTCTTGATCTCCAGGTCGCTCAGGTCAAACCCGAGCTTCAGCATATAATTGACACGGCGCATGACTCCTAACCAGGCGAAGAAGTCATTCTCAATCCGAATCGAGCTGCTGTCATGCAAAACCATAGAGAAATCATAGGCGGGGACCAGGGCATATAACCCCACATACTCGATGCCCCGCTCGTGCGCCCGCCTGCAAATGACCGAGCCAATTGAAGCCCCGCCGTGATAATCCGAAAAACTCACGCCCAGGTTCGCCAGCTCATCACGCATGCGCCGCATGCTGTAATTTGCCGAAATCATGCGTTCCTTGTCATACGGCAGCTCGCCGTAGACCCCGCCAAACCCCACGATCCGGCGAATGTTCAACATTCGGGCTGCCTGCAGCAGCGCATCGACGTAGAGTTCGACGTTCATGTGCGGTTCATCGCCCAGGAACAGCACAATCTGCCGGTTTTTGTCGCCCAGGGCGTTCAGTTGATAAAAATCATTGTGCTGCAGTTCCAGCGATTCAGGGAAACCATCGTTAAAACGCACAACAGGGCGCATGAGGTCGTGAGTTCCCGGCACTTGAAACAGGTAAAAACCGTTCGGGCGAATTCTCCCGATCGGCTCGGCACGGGTTTGCTGGACCAAATATTGGGGCAGCCCAGACGAAACAGAACCGGCATCTGCCCATTGGCGGAACCCTACCAGCATGAAGACTTCTTCAGCCTTGGGTTTCTTCCAAAATTCGAGCACTCCAGAATTTGTCTCTGTCATGTGTTATCTCCTCTTCGCCCCACTGGTGTATCGCTAGAATGATGGTTTGCAGTTCCACGACATGCAAGCGAATGCGCGATTAACGTTTGCGCAAATTGCGCCCGCATATTATAGAATGGAAACGCATACTCCATTTCTTCATCAGTATACCACTTTCAAAAAACCGGGGGATCAGCGCGGCAGTCGTGAATTCTATTGCAAAAATCCGGTACAATTAAATAGCCCTCGCTTTTATGGACATCAATTGACTCTTATTACCTTAAAACGCGCTCTGGAATATAATTAGGGCATAAATCGTAGCTTTTCAACAAGGGGGGTTGTTGGTGGGGAAAAACAGCCGCTCTGTTTTATTGCCACCAGCATTTTGCATTATTGAATTGCGCCGTTTATTTCTGCGGGGATGAAGGGATCAGGTCTGGCACATCCCTGCTTCTTTATCATATATACAGGTATAAAGGTAATTTCGTTTCTAAATCAGGGTCAATAATGAAGCTTCAAGATTTTCTCAACAGTCGTGCTGGCATTGCCTTAGGGTTGAGTCTCAGTCGCCTGATTCAACCAGGCCCTGGCTATACGTTAGCAAAGTGGCTTGCTGATCTCATCGCTTCTCGAAAGAAAAGTGCCATTGTCCGGGCAGTGCGTGCAAACCAGTGGGTTGTCCATGGCCAGAAACCCTCTGGACAGCAGCTCCAGCAGCTTGCGCGCGCTACTTTTCGCAGTACGGCTCGCAGTCTTTATGAATTCTGGCACTACCACGGGGATGATCAGAAAGTGCTAGAATTAGTTGAGATGGATGACAGTTTTCGTGCTGTTTTCAACCGGGCGAAATCCTCCAGCAGCGGAACTTTTTTCGTTGCTCCGCACATTAGCAATTTTGATCTGGTTGCCCGTTCGATCGTGCTGCGCGGGCTGCCCGTGCAGGTGCTCTCGTACCCGCAGCCGCCCGGCGGCTACCAGTGGCAGAACGAGCTTCGTTCTATCCCGGGCATGGAACTGACCCCCATCTCCGTGCAAGCACTGCAAAAGGCAACCCAAACGCTCCGCAGCGGCGGTACGGTGATCACCGGCGTTGACCGCCCGCTCGAAAATGAAGATGCCAAATACAAATCTCATTTCTTTGGAAGACTCGCTGCGCTGCCTGTTTTCCATATCCGCCTGGCGCTCAAGCTCAACCTGCCCATCACGGTTCTCAGTGCCTGCCGGTTACCGGATGGCAGTTACCGGATCTATGCCTCTGACCCGATCCCGATGAAACGAGATAAAGATCTCGTTCGGGAGACCGTCCAAAACGCAGAAGCGGTTCTCAGCGTGATCGCCGATTTTATCCGGGCCGCACCGGAGCAGTGGGCAATGTTCTACCCGGTCTGGCCTGAAGCCCAGGACCAAATGCCTGACTAAGCAACATAAAAGGACTGAGTGTATGTCTCAAAACCCCGAAATCTCAACAAACCAGAGTCAGAATCACACTCGAGTTATTAACACCGTGCTTGGGCGCCTTGAAAAACAGGCGCTCTTATGGCTGGCTGCCCGCATGCCTGCCTGGGTGGTGCCAGACACACTCACTTTCATCGGGCTACTTGCTTCGGTGATTATCCTCGTCGGATATGGGCTCACCTACTTTAACATCAGCTTTTTATGGCTGGCAAGCTTTGGGTTCATCGTTCAATGGTTTGGAGACAGTCTTGACGGAACCCTGGCCCGCTACCGGAAGATCGAACGTCCTCGCTACGGTTTCTTTGTAGATCACATCATTGATTCGGTCAGCGAGGTGCTGGTTTTCATCGGCATTGGCCTGTCTCCATTTGTCCGCTTTGATCTCGCGCTGCTGGCCTTGATTGCCTACTTGCTCCTGTCCATCTATGTCTATCTGGTGACTTACGTTAACGGCATTTTCCGCATTTCCTATGCGTATCTTGGGCCAACGGAAATGCGCCTGCTGGCGATCATCGTCAACACCGTTATCTTCTTCACCGGAAACACAACCCTAAACCTGTTTGGGTTTACCGGGACCTTTTTTGACATCGTCGCGGTCGTCTTCATCGTTGCTGCGGCGATCATCTTTGCGATCAACACAATCCACACAGCAATGGCGCTTTCGGTCGAAGACCGCGCCCGCGCGCGCGCCCAATCACTGCAGCGCAGGGCTGCTAAAATTGCGCGCCGCCAGGCGCTGCGCGATGAACGCGCGATGCGGAAAGCGGCTGCACGGGCAGCAAAACGCAGCGGCAAAGGCAGCCGGGCCTGGGAAATCCCGCAGACAGGCCCGCTCGACGATTAAGGAGCGAATGATTTTTTCTTGCCAGTCGTGGACGGGCATGATACACTTTTAACATGTCGGTTTCGATTCTTGTCGTCACGCCTCATACTGCCTTTGGCGAGCTTATCCGGAACAGCCTGGAAGAGCGCAGTCAGTATCAGGTTTGCCTGGTGCATTCCGCGCAAGAAGCCCGCGCGGCTTATAACCGGGAGAGCTATCAGCTTGCAATTTGTGATTCATCCGTTGACGACGAACCGTTTGTGCCGCTTTGTCGCGATCTGCTAGAAAAACAAAAGGGCATTCGCCTGGTTGTCGTTCCGCCCGAGAATAACCCAAGCCACCCGGCGCTCGGCGGGCTCATTCCGCACGGGTATCTGTCTTATCCCTTTTATTTGCCTGATCTGCTCGAGACAGTCTCTCGCCTGATCAACCAGCAGGAGACAGAGCGAACGCAGCCCGCCCCGCTCTCTTACACGCTGCCGCCGTGGCTGACCGATCCGGTCACCCTGCAGCGCTACCTGACCAGCGAGATGGCGAAGACGCAAGCGAAGGCAGGGTTCATTGGGGCAAGCAGCGAGCAGGGAAGCCAGAAGCTGCTTGCGAGCGCGGGGCCGCTGTCGCCTGAGACCGTCGAGGAACTGGCCTCCGTGGTCTTCCGGTATATGAAGGGGGACGAAAAAACCGACCTGATGCGTTTTATTCGCCTGGCCGACAGGCAGGATTTTCTCGTATATGCGACGCCCATCACCGGCGACCTGATGCTTATCCTGGTATATGACCCCGGCGAGCCAATCTCTCAAGTCCGCCCGCAGACCAAGTCGCTGGCGCAAAAGCTCGCAGCGCTTCCACCCGAAGGGTTTATTGCTGGCGCTTACCCTCCGGTAGAAGACGCAGAGCCCCAGGCTCATCACCCGCCAGCTGCAGAGGAGCCCAAAACCCAGCCCGTCCGGCAGCCGTCTACCCCGAGTACAGACGAAGCGCAGGATGAACCGGCCCCCGGCGGCGAGCTGGATTGGGAGGTCTCGCCGGAAGCAGTTGAAGATGACGATATCCCGATCAATCTTGCGTCACTGCTTGGGCCTATTCCCTCGCCTGATCCCGGCAAAGATACGCTTCCCAGAAGCAGTTGGCTGCCGTCGCCCGGCGCATTCTCCGAAAAGGCTGAAATCGAGCCAGGCAGCAATGGATCGTCGATGGATACACAGCCCGACCTCGACCAGGTGCTGTCGAAACCGCAGCGAGGCATTGAGGACGAACCGCTCACCGAACCGCACATCGATTTTGACGTGCCCACAACCGGTGAGAGCAGCCCGGCGGCTGCTGAAGCAAAGGCAGATAAAGAAGTTCAGGATGAAGGTGATCCATCGACCGGCGAAAAAACAGATGCGCAATCAGACCGCGACAGAGAACTGGCTGAAGATACACTCTCACTGATGATGGACGCGGCAAAGGCAGCGCCTGCGCAAGCGCAGCCCGGCGAAGATGCTTTTTCTTCCACCACCAGAACCGGCAGCCAGTTCCAGGTGTTTTTCCCATCCGAACCCCCGGTCGACCCGCTCGAAGATACCCGCCCGCGAGCCACCGCAGCGCTCAGCTCGGTTGGGCAGCTCGAGCCCGTCTCTCCGGGTCTGGCTTTACTAAAATACACTTGCGTACTGGTTCCACGGTTCCCTCATCATTATCTGACCGGTGAGCTGCCTGAGCGCCTGCAGCAGTGGATTCAACAGCTCAGCCTCGCCTTTGGCTGGCGGCTCGAAGCGATCGCAGTCCGCCCGGAATATTTACAATGGACCGTGCAGGTCGCTCCGTCGGTTTCACCCGGCAATATTGTACGGGTCATCCGCCAGCGTACATCTCAAAATATCTTCAGCCAGTACGAGCATCTGCGCAATGATAACCCTTCTGGCGACTTCTGGGCCACCGGCTACCTGATCGTCAGCGGCGCCCAACCGCCCTCGGCTCAACTCCTCCGCGATTACATCGCCCAAACCAGGAAGCGCCAGGGGATTGATTAACGAAAACCTGGAACAACACATGCCACCCATCCTCTATTTGATCGACGGCCATGCACTGGCCTATCGAACATACTTTGCTATAAGCGGCAGCACCTCCGAGAAGCTGCAAACCCAATCGGGCGAACTGACCGCCGGCGTTTTTGGCTTCGCCAGCGTGCTGCTCAGCCTGCTTGAAAAAGAGAAACCCGAATATCTGGCCGTCACATTTGACGGCGGGCATTCTTTCCGCGACCAGATCTACACCGGCTATAAAGCCACCCGCGCCAAAATGCCCGACGATCTGCGCGCGCAAATCAACCGCATTCGCCAGTTGATTGACGCCTTCAACTTCCCGCGCATTGAGCTGGAAGGCTATGAAGCCGATGACGTGCTCGGCTCCCTGGCCCGCCAGGCCGTTGAAAAGGGATTGGGGGTCAAAATCATCACCGGCGACCGCGACCTGCTGCAGCTGGTCGACGACCGCATCATCGTCAACCTGCCCGGCAAACGGCTCTCAGATGCAAAAGATTACACGGAAAAAGATGTGATCGAATATTTAGGGGTGCGTCCCGACCAGGTGGTTGACTATAAAGCCCTCGTCGGCGATGCTTCCGATAATATCCCCGGAGTCGCCGGGATTGGCGAAAAGACTGCCTGCACGCTGCTCAAGACATACGACACGCTCGACGAAATTTATAATCACCTCGATGAGCTCTCGAAAGGCGTGCGGGGCAAGCTCGAAGCCGGGCGCGAGTCGGCCTATATGAGCCGCGAACTGGCTGCAATCCGGACAGACCTGCGCGTGACGCTCAACCTCGACGCTGCGCGAGTCGATTTCAGCGACATCTCCGCTGTTGAGGAGCTGTTCCGAGAGCTGGAGTTTCGCTCGCTGCAGCCGCGTCTTCGCAATGCAACCGGGCGCGGGCCGCAGCCTGCCGTGGCGGCCCCATCCGGCACGTCTCCAGCAGCCCAGGCCGGGCAGCTTTCTCTCTTCGGTGAAAATCTGACGCGCATTGGCATCTCACCGGCCTACGAGCTTGACGTTACGGTGGTCGACTCCACAGAAAAACTCAACGACCTGGTGCAGGCGCTGAGCGAGGCAGAACAGATCGCTTTTGACACAGAGACCACCTCAACCAACCCCCTGCGCGCCGATCTGGTTGGCATATCGCTGGCAGTTCGTGAGGGGCACGGGTATTACATCCCGGTCGGGCACAAGACCGGCGAAACGCAGCTTCCGCTCGAACAGGTGATTGAAGCGCTTCGCCCGGCGCTCACCGACCCGAACAAGGCCAAAGTTGGGCAGAACCTCAAATTCGACAGGCTCGCGCTCGAACGCGCCAACCTGACGCCGCATCCGCTGTCTTTTGACACCATGATCGCCGAGTACCTGCGCGACCCGGCGTCGCGAAACCTCGGGCTGAAAGACATGGCGGAATACTATCTCGACATCAGCATGACCCATATTGAGGAGCTCATTGGCAGGGGCAAGGCGCAGATCACCATGGACCAGGTTCCGATCGCGGATGTCGCCCCATATGCCGCCGCCGATGCCGAGGTCTCGCTGCGGCTGGTGCCTATCCTCACCCAAAAGCTCAAAGAGGTCGGCGCGACAAGCCTTTTCTATGATGTGGAGATGCCGCTCATTGATGTGCTCGCCGAGATGGAGACCGCCGGCATTATGCTCAACGTGCCGCTGTTAAAGGAGATGTCCAGCGATTTGGCGCAGCGCATGGCAGGCATCGAGCAGAAAATCTACGACGCCTGTGGTTATTCCTTTAATATCAACTCCACCCAGCAGCTCTCGAAGGTGCTTTTCGATACCCTCAAGCTCGATCCGCCTGACCGGCGCAAGAAGACCGCTTCAGGGCATTATTCGACGGCTGCCGGGGTGCTCGATGAACTGCGCGGCCAGCACGAAGTTGTCGATCTGGTGCTGGAATACCGCGAGCTGGCGAAACTGCGCTCCACCTATCTCGAAGCCCTGCCGCAGCAGATCAACCCTGAGACGGGGCGCGTTCACACCTCGTTCAGCCAGACCGGCTCGGTCACCGGGCGGCTGGCGTCCTCTGAGCCCAACCTGCAAAACATCCCCACGCGCACAGAGCTCGGCCGGCTGGTTCGCAATGCATTTATCGCCTCGCCGGGCAATGTGCTGCTGTCTGTTGATTATTCACAAATCGAGCTTCGCATCCTGGCGCATATGTCTGGCGATGAATCCATGCTGGCGGCCTTCCGCGCATCGCAAGACATTCACGCAGCGACGGCTGCCGCCGTCTTTGGCTCGCCAATCGACAAAGTCAGCAGCGAGATGCGCCGGCTGGGCAAAGGGATCAACTTTGGGCTGGTTTACGGCATGAGCGCATTCGGCCTGTCAAGAGGGACCGGGCTGACCCTGGCCGAGTCAGAGAATTTCGTCAAGGCATACTTCCAGCAGTTCCCCGGCGTGAAAGCCTACCTGGACGGCATGCGCCGCCTGGCTGCAAAGCAGGGCTATGTCGAAACCATGCTCGGACGCCGCCGCTACTTCCCGAACCTGCACAACCCATCGGGCGTAAACATCAACATCCGCAACCGTGAAGAGCGCGAGGCAATCAACGCCCCCATTCAGGGCTCTGCCGCCGATATCATGAAGCTGGCAATGATCAAGCTGCCCAAGGCGCTTAAACAGGCAAGCTGCCCTGCGCGGCTGCTGCTTCAGGTGCATGACGAGCTGGTGCTGGAGACCCCGCCAGAAGACCTGCCCGAAACCGCTCGCATCGTCCAGGATGTGATGGAACACGCCATCGAGCTTTCGATCCCGCTGGTGACAGAGGCAAAATTTGGCGAAAATTGGGGGACCATGCAGCCCCTGAAATGAATTACAAAACTGCAAGCTGTTCAGGCGCACAATTAACCTGACTTTGCGTGTACACTAAGAAAATCACATCATCACCGGCGTAGAGGCCATGGCTGGGAACACAAAAGCATTTCAAAAAGCGATGAATCAGGGTCACTCCGCTGCCTGGGAGCAGGAGTGGGAAAAGGCCGCCAAATTCTACAGCGCTGCGCTGATGGAAAGCCCCAATCATCCCCTGGCTCTTTCGAGCCTGGGGCTAGCCCTGTTTGAACAGTCCAAATACGAGGAGGCGCTGGAGCAATATCAAAAAGCTGCCAGCGTTTCTCCAATGGACCCCATTCCACAGGAAAAGATCGCGCGCATCTATGAACGCCTTGGACGTCTCAACGAGGCAATTCAAGCGTCAATGCAAGCCGCTGAGCTTCATTTGAAGGCGCGCTCTGCCGAAAAAGCTATTGACAATTGGGTACGCGTGTTGAGCATCCAGCCTGAAAATGTCAGTGTACGCACCAAGCTTGCAGCGGTCTATGAGCGCTTAGGCCGCCGCGAAGAAGCAGTCGTTGAATACATTTCGCTGGCCTCAATATACCAGCGTTCCGGCGACATCACCCAGGCGCTAAAGCTGGTCGAACATGCCAACCGGATCATGCCGGAAAACCAGGATGCCCGCGTAGCGCTTTCGATGATGCGCACAAACCAACTGCTGCCCAGGCCCCACCGGCCGCGCGGCGGAACCGGGCCGATGCGGATGGCCAGCGTGCGCCAGATGGAAGGCGAGGACGATATCAGCAGCAATAAACAGCTCGACCCGATTGCAGAAGCGCGCCAGAAAGCCATGGTGCAGCTCGCCGAGCTGCTCTTTGATCAGGCAGAAGAAGCCGCCGCCGCGCCGCAGCGGGCCAGGGGGCTGGCTGCCCTCACCCGCGGGCTGGCTGACGGCTCCAGCGAAGGCGCTGACCGCACGCGGATCATGCTGCACCTCGGGCAGGCCATTGACTCGCTGTCGCAAGGCGACACCAACCAGGCAGTGGTCGAGCTGGAACACGCGCTAAACCTCGGCCTGCGCAGTCCCGCGGCCTATTATAACCTTGGCCTGCTGCTGGCAGAGACAGACGAAAGCCGCGCCCTGCGCTACCTGCAGCAGTCGATAAAACACGCTGATTTTGCC
>Ga0134094_1003577_pt1 | contig 11331 bp, 8 predicted proteins | sample 5_1taG_FD_94458 | JGI IMG/M metagenome (GOLD analysis project Ga0134094, IMG submission 94458) | Switchgrass degrading microbial communities from high solid loading bioreactors in New Hampshire, USA - 5_19_20_110_A1 metaG | ecosystem: Engineered > Bioreactor > Semi-continuous > Anaerobic >... | reverse complement strand
TTGTAGCCGCAAACGGTCCCAAGCGGGCGCCCTATATTGACGCTGTTTTCCTCGGTCGCATAAGGGATTTGGGCATAAAAGACGCCGCAAACATGGGCGCTGCTATGGCTCCCGCTGCGGCTACGACGATTATTGACTTTATGCACGACACCGGCACGACCGCCGACGACTACGATTTGATTCTCACAGGCGACTTAGGAAAAGTAGGCTCCACCCTTGTCAGGGAGCTTATGCTGACAAGAGAGAACATGGATATTTCAAAGGTTCACAATGACTGCGGCATGATGATATTCGACCTTGAAAAGCAGGATGTCCACGCGGGCGGCTCGGGCTGCGGCTGCTCGGCTGCTATCCTTTGCTCATATATCTACAAAGAGCTTGAAAAGGGCAATTTAAAGAGCGTTCTCTTTGTGGGCACGGGCGCGCTGATGTCGCCCACTTTGACCCAGCAGGGAGAAACAATACCCTCAATAGCCCATGCGGTGCTGATTCGCAGCGGCTGCTAGCTTTAAAGGTGGTGCGGTAATGGCTAATAACAAGATTGCAAAGGTAAACGGCAATAAGGCGCTCACATATATAAGCAAGACCCTTGATAATATTAAGGTAATCGACACAGCATCCAAGACAATTAAGTTTTTGTCTTATTTAAAAATCGCCGTAGGAGCGGCAGCGGCGGCTATAGTCGTGTATCAGCTTTACTCCGTAATCAAGAGCGAAATGAAATAACCCCCCAAAGTTTAAGCGGCAGGGCGTATGCCCTGCCGCTTTTATTTTAGATTAAAGTTCTTTATTCTTATTCTTTTCGCCGACCTTCATCTGCATCTCGGCAAGTCTTTCAAGGTCCTCTGCTGAGCCTGAGGTTGCGCTCTGTGACATTTCAGCGCGTCTTGCGAGGAGCTCTGCGTACATACGCTCTCTCTTCTCGCCGGCCAAATCGTAGAACAGCATCGGGATTATGCCGAGTGATGTTGTGGCGAAGGGAACGATTGTAAACATTGCGAACAGACCGAATTTTGTATCGTCAGACTGCTGTTTTCCTGAAATGTAAAGCGTCTGGTCGTACTTGATGAGCTTTTTGATCTGCAGCTGTACCATGTTGCTGAAGAGGGACGCAAGCTTTGTAGCAAGACCCTTTGCAACCGAGGTCATAGCCTCCGTACGGTAGCCGTTCTTCCATTCGCAGTAGTCCATTGCCTCGTTGTAAAGCTCGCTGGGGATAACCTTTCTTACGCCGTAGAACAGCATAAATACTGTCTCCCAAACGGTGAGGGCAATTGCCATGGGAATAATCTTTTTGTAAAGACCGTTCTTCTTTCCGCCGATAGCGCCTACAAAGAATACGGGCACCATAAGAATGTCGCCTATGTATGCGCCGAGTATGTAAAGTGTGCGGCTGGAGAACTTTCTTCTGAACCACGGAACAAGCGAGTAGCTTATCGGGTGAACGATTGAGCCGGGGAGACCTGTAAATGCGGCAAGGGTTGCGAAGTTGAGAACATCGATGAAGTAGTCCTGCTTTCCGCCGCCGACCGAGAGTCCCGAAAGCGTCTGAGAAAGCGTCAGCAGCAGTATCGGCTTGTTGTTGAGAATCGATTTGATGCCCTGCATTACGCTGGGTTTCTTGACCGACTGGAGAACCCTCTCTCTCGTTACAAAGAAGAAGTACAGCGAGAAGGCGCCGCTGATAATGCTTGTGATAACGCCCATGCTTACAAAGAGGCTTGTGTAAATCTGGGTTATCGACTTAGTTTCGCTCTTAATGATTCCGTTGCCGATAAGGTCAAGCAGCAGAGTCATTATCTGCTCGGGCAGCTTTTCGCCAAGGAAGCTGGATGCGAAGTTGGCGATGGTAATCAGCCTCGTTCGGTCAACAGGGTGAGGCGTGATTGTCGCCAGCATGCCTGTCTGGGCGATGCCTCTGAAGGTGTCAACGCCTTCACGGACGACTGCCAGTATAAGGTACATGAGGAACTTGTTTAAGTCCTTGGGGCCGGTCTGAGGGAAGAACAGGGGCATGAGCCAGTAAATTATCGCACCCATTGTGCCCGGGATTCCGAGACCGATTAAGTAAGGCTTAAACTTACCCCAGCGGGTACGAGTTTTGTCAACAATAGCGCCGGTAAATATATCGTTGATGATATCCCAAATACCGTTTATAAAAGTAGCCAGCTGCTGCAGGCTGAAGTCAATCTGAAGAATATTGTTTACAAATCGTCCGCTATACTTGTTGATGTTGATGCTCTGCGCCATGTCGAACATAACATACGCGATTGTTTCTTTTCTGCCGACATAACGCCTATTTTCATAGACATAGTTGATCTGCTCTGCGGAGAATTCGCCGGAGCTGTCGGTCTGCACAGCCTTAGTGTCTTTATCCGCCACGCCTATACCTCCGTTTAATTTTTTTGCAACAGTAATACTATATCATAACCTATAAAAAAGCGCAAGGTTCAAAATCCCTTTTTGTTCATAATTATCAATGCCACTTATTTCCAGAGATGCAAGGCGTTGACGGACCTTGTGCTATATCTTCTGAATCCAGCCTCTTGTATCCTCAATATCTCCCCACTGAATTCCGGTGAGAGTATCGTAAAGGAATCTGGAGATGGGACCGATTTGGCCGTCTGAGAGCTTCATTACTTTATCTCCCCATCTCAACTCGCCGATGGGAGAGATAACCGCGGCTGTGCCGCTTCCGAATGCCTCGTTGAGCCTGCCCTCGTCATAGGCTTTCGCAATCTCGTCAATGGAGATGAGCCTTTCGGTTACTTTGTAGCCGTGCTCTCTTAAAAGCTCTATGCATGAAAGTCTTGTAATGCCGCCGAGAATACTGCCCGTAAGAGCGGGGGTAATGACCTCGCCGTCTATTACGAAAAATACATTCATGGTGCCGACTTCTTCGACATATTTGCGCTCAACGCCGTCAAGCCAGAGAACCTGAGTATAGCCCAGCTTCTGGGCTTTGTCCTGTGACTTCAAGGATGCGGCATAGTTTCCGCCTGCTTTTACATAGCCCATGCCGCCTCTGACGGACCTGACATATTCGTCCTCAACATATATCTTTACGGGGTTAATGCCCTCGGGATAATAGGAACCGACGGGAGAAAGAATTATCACGAACAACAGGTGCTTTGCCGGATGCACTCCCACATAGGGGTCAACGGCGAAAATGAAGGGCCTGATATAAAGGGATGTGCCCTCTCCGTGGGGTACCCAGTCTTTGTCCACGGAAACAAGCTTCTTAATTGCCTCAACGGCAAACTCCTCATCAATGCGGGGAATGCAAAGCCTGTCGTTGGAGAGATTGAGCCTTTCCATGTTCTTTTCGGGGCGGAAAAGCTGAATGTCGCCCTTCTTTGTTCTGTAAGCCTTCAGTCCCTCAAATACCTCCTGGGCATAATGAAAGCACATTGCGGCAGGGTCAAGGGAGATGGGCTGATAGGGCACTATTCGGGGGCTGTGCCAGCCTTTGCCCTCGTCATAGTTCATAATGAACATATGGTCGGTGTAGTATTTGCCGAATCCCAGGGGTTCGTTTTCGGAGGGCTTTTTCTTCGGAGTTTTTGTAAGTTCGACACTGATTTCCATCATTTTACCATCTCCAATTAAAATATTTTTTTCAGGACGGTGGGTGCCGTCCTGAAAATCTCATAATATTCGGTTCGCTAAAAATTAGTTTTTAAACTTTAATACAATCAGAACAATGCCGCCGATTGAAACCGCAAGCATTCCTGCGCCGAGACCGATTTTGAAGGGAGTGCTCATTGTGTCGCCGCTGTCAAAGCGAATTGAGTCCACATTATCGGTATAATTTACGGTTGTGGAAGGACGGGTGTATGTATTTTGAGAGCTGGATTCCTCGGCATTTGCCTCGGTGGTTGTCTCGGTTACAGGCTCATAATCCTCTGTAGTTGTGGGCTTTGTGGTCGTTCTGCCGTAGGAGCTTGAGGTGCTGGGCATTGTGGGAGACTGAGGAAGTGTGGGCAGCTCGGGAATAGTAGGCTCTGTGGTGTCAAGCACAGGCTCGGTTTCGGTTGTGGTGGGCTTGCTGCCAAAGCCGGGGAGCAAACCGCCTATGCCATCAAACAGACCGCCGCCGATGCCCCCAAAGAAGTCCGAAATCTTATCGGCCCCGGGGACAATGTCCTTGATTTTAGACAAATCAAAGTCGCCGATGCCCCCGAAAAAGTCGCCGATTCCCGAAAGACCGCCGGTGAAATCGTCAAGGGCAGGCTCCTTATCCCCCTCCGCCGCGAGAGAGGCGATGGGGAACACAAAGCACATAAAGAGCGCGACCGACAACACAAAGAATTTCTTTAAACGCATATCTATTCCTCTCAAAAAGGTAGTAAGCAAAAAGTTATTAAATAAAAAGCCGTAAGATGCCCGTTTGCTAATAGCTCTGTTTTGATTGCAAAATAAGGGCTATAACAAATAGATTTTCACGACATCCACAGCCTAAAATCCCTAAAATACATTGATATTACTTGCATTTTATCCTATTTGACGGCAATAGTCAAGCAACATAGAGGGTTTTTGCAAATAAATGCCGATAAAATTTTTGCCTAAAGAGCCAATTTCAGCATATCATCCGTTCGTTTATTAGACTCAGAAATTCGGCTTTTTGCTGCGGAAAAAGAAAAACCCCGATTTCCTTCGGGGCTTATGTATTACATATCCTCTTTGAGTTTGTCTTTTACGGCGAGGGAGCAGTCTTTGAGTCTAATATTATGCTCATTCAACTGATGGCAGATTTTATTTACGCACATTATAAACTCCTTTGTGAGATTCAGCTGCACCGGCAAAAAGCAGGCAAAGGGGAGCTTTACCCCCTCCTGAGCGAGCAGCACGAACTTTATTGCCTCAAGATAGGGGTCGGCATTGGGATTCAGTCCTGTGAGCATGGCAATCAAAGGCTCGAAAAGCTGGGGGAGATTGACTGCCGACAATACTTCGTCGGATACCGCAGCCGTTTTCTTGCCTGCGCCATCGAGATTTTCAGTATCAAACAGGACTTTTTTAAGCCTCTTTATGTCCTTAATGCCGCTCACCTCGATTCTTTTCGCCTTGTGCAGAATCTCCGTCTTAGACCTAAACTCAAAGCATGAAAGCAAGGGGATTTCTTCATAATCAAGTGGTTTTATATCCTTGTATTTACACTTTGAGCCCGCATTGAATATGCAGCTGTCGGCTGAGCCCGCAAGGCTTTGATTTGAGCCTTTTGCTCCGGCTTTTCCGTACTTTGACTGAAACGGCGCAGACAGAAATCTCTTAAACTGAAATCTGAAATTGCCCGAAAGACTGTTGATGCAAAGATAGCCCTCGGGGCAGAATTTAGTCGCCTCGGCATAAAGGCTCTCACCATAGGCTATGCTGCCGCTTTTGCAGACGATAATAAAGGCGTCGTAGTCGGCAAAGGCAAAGCAGTTACCCGTAAATCCCGCGCCGTTTCCGCTCAGCCAAAGGGAATAGGTTTCGGGCAGGCTCAAAAGGTCAATTTGCTTTCCCTTATATTTTATGTGTATTTGGGATGAGCAGCTACCGTTTCCGTTCCAGCCCCCACTGTCTATGTTAAGACCCGAAAGGGCGGACAGTATTACATCCTTGTCGCAGCCGGGGATGCCGGTAATCAGTATTGATTTGTCGCTGCCGCTTCTGCGGATAAAGCAGGCTTCCGATAAATCCTCGTTTTTTCTTTTCACCTTCAAACACCTGCCTGTCGGTATTTGTACTATTCTATAAGCAAAAGTGCGATTTAATGACTAAAGCAGGCGGCGGAATTCAATAGAAAACGCAAAAAGACCGCATCGGATATGATGCGGTCTAAGTTTTTCATAGATATTTGCTGTTTGTTTATTTGTCCTGATAAGGGGTGTTCTCTATGCCCTCTTGATTCAGTTTTGCGACAAAGCGGTCAAGCCTTTTGCGGAAAAACCTTGTGAACCATGCTGTGCCGCCAAACCATTTTACCAGCGTGGGGCTTATGGCGTAATAAGTATGTATGAATGCTCTGCCCCAAACAGATTTTGAGAGAGTGTTGTCGCGAAAACGCCTGAGTGTCCGGACTTCGGGGCAATCGTAAGAACCGTAAACCGCGGTCGCCACATAGCAGCCGTTGAGATTGGGATGATTATATGCCGGCTCAAATCTTTTTACTTTGGCTTCGTATGCCTTAATTATTGCTATATTTTCTTTTATTGTCTTGTTGCTGTACCTTATTCTAAGGTACTTCAGCGAACCGACATGCTTGACTATGCCCTCTTTCCAAGAGTTTACCATAATGGGATGCAGTTCGGGGTAATTGCCGAAGCAGCTCTCAATGCTGTCGCCGAGGGCATACGGGATAGTCCTTGCTACAAGCAGGTTATCATTATGGGCTGCCAAAAAAGCTTTCTTTGCGTCCGCCATTAGGCTGTTAAAATGATTTACCGAAGATCTGTAAAAGAGATTTGAAAGCTCAAAGTAGCGGGTTACAACTTCATTAACCCCTCTGATTTGTTCGTCTTTAGAGCTGATGTGATTCTTAATAAGCCTCATTACAGGATTAATGGAGTTATTTAACGATGCGCCTTCTCTGTATATCTCATGAAGCTTGCATTTTGCCGCTTCGATATATTCAATATAGAAAGTTGCTTCCCAGTTTGTGGGGTCCTGAAGCAAAATCATTTCATAATACTTTAAGGCCTTTTCGTAATCGCCGATTTCCAAGTAGCGGCGGGCAAGCTCATAGAGATTGGAGAGCTCAAGGGAGGCATCGAATTTAACTTTGCTGCCCCTGCTGTCCATGCTTACCCTTAAAGTTTTCTCCTGCTCGGGAGCAACCTTGCTCCTGCAGTAAAGACAGACATATTTGCCGTCTTTTCTTTCAAACTCCGAGCTTCCGCACTTGTCGCAAATAAGATTCTTCATTACACGCACCCTAAATCTGTTATCTAAAAAAATTATGCAAGCTTTGCTCGGCTGTATGAATCGCAAACACATTTATAAAGCCGAAAAGATTAAATCTCGGCAAAATTTTCTGTTTTCGCCGAAATTCGATACTATGAAGAAAGTTTACAATTTATTTTTATTAGTGTCAATAATTGACGGTCCCCAAAAGCGGGAAAATTAAAGGACGCCCTTCGGCGTCCTCTTTTTAAACTCTAATTTCCTTAGGTGTTCTGGGGTAGAGCTGGACATCGCGGATGTTGGGGGTGCCTGTAACATTGAAATCAGAAGCTTCTTACAATCCTAAACCGAAATATTTATCAAAAAACTCCGACAGTTTTTCTATAATGCTCTGCTTCTTTTCTGCTCTGCCGCCGCCGAATCGGGATATAGGAGGCATTATTTTGTCTACTGCAGTACCTGTTGTTTTAAGCACCCCGTCTCTTAGAGCATTGTCAATATATCTTCGGGTTTCTTCAGGCTTTAAATTCTCTGCCTCAATCAGCGCAAGAATATCCTCCTCTTTACGCTGGCTGACAAATTCCCGCCAATCTTCATCGATCTTGGTTGAAGTATTGACCTGCTCAATAAAGCGCTCAATGAGGTCTTTTTTGCTGCGCAGTTCAAGGCTCGAATTAACTGCCTTATTGATGGTAGTTATAATAGTTTTGTCCTTGCAGTTCGATTCGCGATACTTTTCTACCAGCATGAGAATATAGTCAATATTGACCTCTATTTGCTTTATAAGCTCGATTTCGAATACTATGTCGTCGTTAATTCGCTCCTTGTCTGCATTTTTGCCTTTCCTGAATTTATGATACAGGTCAATGTAAAGGCTTTGATAATCCTGAAAATCCAATTCTGACAGAATTTCTTCGCCTTCAAACTCATCGAAGGAGACAAGGATGTTTCTGAGTCTAAGTATAGAGCCAAAAAGCTTGATGAATTCTTTTTGCGTTTCTTCGCCGGTTATGGGCTCTCCTAACGGGTAGTTTTGCGTCAGCGAATTAATAAGCTCCACATAGCCAGGTTTATGCTCGCCTTTATCGGTGTAGCCGTTATAGTACTCATTGAATGTCTTTAATATTACAATTCCGCCCGCATCCTTATTGCCAAACAGAGCTATTGCCTTGTCTGTCTCTTCTTTCAAATCCCTGAAGCAGACAATATTTCCATAGGTCTTAATGCTGTTAAGAATACGGTTTGTCCTTGAAAACGCCTGAATAAGCCCGTGCTGCCTGAGATTTTTGTCAACCCAAAGAGTATTGAGAGTAGTAGCATCAAAGCCGGTCAGAAACATATTTACAACAATCAGAATATCAACTTCTCTATTTTTAACTCTGAGAGAAAGGTCTTTGTAATAATTCTGAAAACTGTCCGCGGATGTATCAAAATTAGTATTGAAGATTTTATTGTAATCCTGAATTGCGGATTCAAGAAAGTCCCTTGAGCTTTGGTCAAGATTTTCCATGCTGAAATCCTCTTCGGGCAAAAGACCGTCGGGCTCTTCCTCGTTCGGGCTGAAGCTGAAAATAGTAGCTATGACAAGGTTGCTGTTTCTTTCCTCTATCTGCCTTTTAAATTCCTTATAATACTGAATTGCCATGGGAATAGAAGCGGCGGCAAAAATAGAGTTAAAGCCCGCAACCCGCCTTTCTTCTCTTTTTTCAATAGTGTTCTTTTTATTCCGTTTATCCCGCTCCTCCCATTTTGCCGTAATTGAATAGTACTTATTTCGCATTGTTTTCCGGTCAAAATGGTCAAGAACATAGGTTACGATTTTACTTATTCTTTCAGGGTCAGCCAATGCCTTTTCATGGTCAATGGCGTAAACCTTTTTATCCACGATATATTCGGGCAGCTTGATGGTGTCAACAAAGTCAATTCTGAAAGGCAGTACATTCTCATCGTTAATTGCATCAACAATGGTATATGTATGCAATTTATCGCCAAAAGCCTGTTCTGTAGTTCTGAACAGCGGACTGCCGCCTGACCTTGAGTTCTCCGCAAAAATCGGCGTTCCCGTAAAGCCGAAAATGTGGTAATTCTTAAAGCTCTTTTTTATCGCCTTATGCATTTCGCCAAATTGGGAACGGTGGCATTCGTCAAAAATCAATACCACATGCTTTTTATAAATATCGTGCTGTTTGTTTTGTCGGATAAACCTGTCCAGCTTTTGTATAGTGGTTACTATGATTCTGTATTCGTGATAGTTTCCCCGCTCGTCCCTGTCCTCAAGCTGTCTTTGCAATATCCTTGTTGAGGTGTTTCCGTTAGCCGCTCCCTTTTGGAAACGGTCGTATTCTTTCATTGTCTGGTAGTCCAGGTCTTTGCGGTCAACCACAAACAGAACCTTGTCTATAAAAGGCAGGGCGGAGGCTAACTGCGCGGTTTTAAAGCTGGTCAGGGTTTTGCCTGAACCGGTTGTGTGCCAAATATAGCCCCCCGCTTCTGTTGTACCCATCTTCTTGTAGTTTGTAGAAGATATAATGCGCTGCAAAATGCGCTCTGCGGCAACTATCTGATAGGGGCGCATTACAAGGAGCACATCCTCAGATGTGAAGACGCAGTATTTTGTAAGGATATTTAAAAGGGTGTGCTTCGCAAAAAATGTTTTTGTAAAGTCCATAAGGTCGGGAATTATTTTATTGTTCGCGTCTGCCCAGTAGCTTGTAAACTTAAAACTGTTGCTGTGTTTTTTTCCATTTTTGCGAAGGCTATCATTTTGTTCCTTTATTGAATTATTCCTTGTGGTATTGCTGTAGTATTTTGTGAGAGTACCGTTGGAAATCACAAAAATCTGAACATACTCAAACAAACCGGAGGAAGCCCAAAAGCTGTCCCTCTGATATCTGCTAATCTGATTAAATGCTTCGCGGAGGTCCACTCCCCTGCGCTTGAGCTCCACATGCACAAGGGGCAAACCGTTTACAAGTATTGTGACATCGTATCTGCTTTTATATCTGCCGCCGGTCTCTTCATACTGATTGATAACCTGCAGGAAGTTGTTGTGAATATCCCTTTTATCTAGGAGATAAATATTCTTTGTTGTTCCGTCGTCCCGTTTTAATATCTGGATATAATCATCCTGAATTTTTCTTGTTTTTTCGACGATGCTGTCGTTGTTGTTGGCAATGCACTCTGTAAAGAATCTGTCCCATTCGCTGTTTGTGAACTTATAATTGTTGAGCTTTTCAAGCTGAGCTCTTAGATTGTCTATTAATTCTTTCTCGCTGTGAATATTAAGATATTCATAGCCTTGAGCTTCGAGCTGCCTTATAAACTCGCGCTCTAAGTCCGCCTCGCTCTGATATTTTTCAGAGCGGGCGCTTTTGTCTGGTATGTACTCGGAAACAACCGTTGCTTCATCCGTGCTGGCAACGATGTTATATATACTCAAGCCGATACCTCCTTAAATGAAAGGAGCTTATCCCGATAGTATTCATACTGCTTTCTCCTTGCTGTAAGCTCTGCTGTAAGCTCTGCTGTAAGCTCTGTGAAATTGTCCAGAATACGGACAATTTCCTGCTGAACAGGTAGAGGGGGAATGGGGATTGGGATTTCCTCCATATTCCCCTTATTTAGTTTAGCTCTTGTTCCTCCGGTCAAGAAGGGGATAAAATTAAAACTTGTTAAGTAGTAATATAAAAACTTGGTATCTAGATCCTTACGGCCTTTTATAACATGGACATGGTTGTTAGCCCAAAAGAAACCATCTACATATTGTACAGAATAATTTTCAAGACTTGCAGAGCCATCTTCTGCAATTAGTACATATTGTCCATAGTGCGTATATCCCTCAACATAATCTTGGATATTGTTAGCACCATAATACGGAGTGTCACCTGGTATGCGTAATGATGATTTAACAGGCTTCCGTTTATTGTCCTCTATATCACAACATTCCGCAAGTCGAACATACTCCACTCCATCTGGACAAAGTTCAGCAATCAATTCATCTAACTTACTCATTTGCCCACCTCAATTTCCGCAATAATCTTATCTATTTCTTCCCGTAAAACTTTCTGCCTTGCGACGATTCTTTCTATCTCGGCATTCAGGGCTTTAATATCAATCTTTTCCCTTGTATCCTCCTGCTCTACATAGGTAGAAACGGAAAGGTTGTAATCCTGCTTTGCAATCTCGCCGTTTGGCACAAGTCTGGCAAAATGCTCAATATCTTTTCTATCTTTGAATGCGTTAAGAATGGTCTCAATGTTTTCTTGTGTCAGCTTGTTGTTATTCGTAACCTTGACAAATTCCTTAGACGCATCGATAAACAAGGTGCTATTTTCCGATTTAGATTTCTTTAGAACCATAATGCAGGTAGCAATGCTGGTACCATAGAACAAGTTATCCGGTAACTGAATGATACAGTCGATATAGTTATTGTCAATCAGGTAC